>Ga0209370_1000514_pt1 | contig 49951 bp, 47 predicted proteins | sample AgamicAtPrz_FD_187164 | JGI IMG/M metagenome (GOLD analysis project Ga0209370, IMG submission 187164) | Agave microbial communities from Guanajuato, Mexico - At.P.rz (SPAdes) (version 2) | ecosystem: Host-associated > Plants > Phyllosphere > Phylloplane/Leaf | place: Guanajuato, Mexico...
CCTTCCCGAACTCAGAAGTGAAACCTCTTAGCGCTGATGGTAGTGTGGGGTTACCCATGTGAGAGTAAGTCATCGCCAGCTCATTATTCTAAACACCCCCACTTATACTGGGGGTGTTTTTTTATGCGCGGAATTTGTATCCTCAATTCTTTATATGATTATAATGGAATAAATTCATATCAAGTCTAATAAGGATATAACATGTCTACCGATCAGCAATTCCCCACACCCAATAATTTAGGTATCGCAGTTTATTCAAATAATGCAGAAGCTATTGGTAATACGCCTTTAGTCCGCATTAACCGTTTGATTAAAACGAGCGCAACTGTATTAGCAAAAGTAGAGAGTCGTAATCCTGCCTTTTCTGTGAAATGCCGTATTGGAGCAGCATTAATTGCGGATGCAGAGAAACGTGGTGTATTAAAAGACGGTATGCATATTGTTGAACCAACCAGTGGTAATACAGGGATTGCATTGGCTTTTGTTGCTGCAGCGAAGGGTTATCCAATTACTTTGACTATGCCAGCCAGCATGAGTCTTGAGCGTAGAAAAGTATTAAAAGCTTTAGGCGCTAATTTAGTTTTAACTGAACCAGCGAAAGGGATGAAAGGTGCAGTTGATGAAGCTGTACGATTAGCAACTGAACAGCCAGATGTTTATTTCTTACCTCAACAATTCGAAAACCCAGCCAATCCACAAATTCATGTAGATACAACTGGCCCAGAAATCTGGCAAGCAACAGGTGGGCAAGTTGATATTTTAGTTGCTGGCGTAGGTACTGGCGGTACGATTACAGGTATTTCTCGTTATTTTGAACAAGTCCAAAATAAGCCACTATACTCCGTAGCTGTTGAGCCTGCTGAGTCTCCAATTATTACTCAAACCAAAAATGGAGAAAATATCACTCCTGCACCTCATAAAATTCAGGGGATTGGTGCAAACTTTATTCCAAAGAATCTTGATTTAAATCTGGTTGATGAAGTCTTACCAGTGAGTAGTGAAGAAGCAATTCAATGGGCAAGAAACTGTGCAACTCAAGAAGGTATTTTGGTAGGTATCTCAAGTGGAGCTGCCTTGGCTGCTGCTGCTAAAATTGCAGAGCGTCCTGAGAATGCTGGTAAAACAATAGTCGTTATTCTTCCTGATAGCGGGGAGCGTTATTTATCTTCTGTTTTATTTGAAGGTTTATTTGACGAATAAAATTAACTAAATAAAAAAGCCCATTAATAAATGGGCTTTTTTATTTGATCTCAATTTATAAGGCACTTTTTAAATTTTTCTGATGCCGCTTCACAGATCGAGCGTATTTTTTTGCTTTGTGACGTGTCCAGAAGCTTCGCTTATAACCAGATGGTCCTACATTATAATAAGCTGTTGCCTTGAACCAACTATCAGCTGACTGATAATAGTGGTTTAAGATATAAGCACCACATTGGATATTAGTAGTTTCATCATATAAATTCCCTGCACAAGTTTGTTGCCAATAGCTCGGAATAATTTGAGTTAAACCGACTGCACCAGTAGGAGAGCGAGCATTACTATTGTAACTAGACTCTTGTCTAATCACTGCTGCAAGTAAAAGGGGGGGTACATTATATTGGTCAGCACTTTGAATAATCATGGGAGATAAACGATTGGCTGTGCTCGGCGGGACAGAATAAGCTTTTTGTAAGCCTGATGAGAGTTTATTAGAGCGCCAAGAAAAAGAGCCACTATTAGGTCCTAAGCTGGTGCACCCCGTCATTATTGTCATCAACGCAATAATAAAAAATTTGAGACTAAGGCGCTGTAATTGTGATGGTTCAAAATGATCTTGAGCTAAAGATGAGGTAAACAAAATACAAAACCAATAATCAAATTTCAAATGAAATGATGGTATTCAGCTGTACTTATCAGATCAATACAAGTTCTGTTGCTCCGCGCATCTAAAAAGTAAGAATTTTGTATAATTGAAATGAAAAAACCCCGACATCCTGTCGAGGTTTCTTCGTATTCAGCTTTATGTAGTTAACTCCTGTCAACTACCGCTTCCTGCGTTCTTATTCTTCTTCAATGAGACATCCTGTCTCTCTATGTTTCATATAGTATGAAAAAATACTAAAGATGAATATCCGCAAATCGCCGCAAGTTTTGTACGTTTTAACTTACAGATCAACTTACTTAAATACAATGACGACAAGTTTCTGAGCTATAGGAGCACAAATCAATACACTTGGAAAAGCCAATATCCATGCAATAATCCAGGCGGAAATCCACAATGAAAGGAAATGATGATTTAGTCCCACTACTTTAAAAGTTGAAATGCCTGAAATTATAAAAGACATCATTCCAGATAAAATTAAGAGAAATAAAAGCCTCTGTGCTTTCATAGTCTTATCTTCCTTGATAAGCATTTAAGGTCAATGCAAAATTTTCTCCAAATTGTTGAGCAGTTTTAATATCTCCTTCATCAAACCTATCGGCATTACTGCCATGTTCAGCTTGAGCCATTAAGCCTGACCATGAACCGAGACGGTTAGCTGCTTTTGCATAAGCAACACCTTGAGGTTGTTCTGGCAGAATTGGGTTTCCAACCCAGAGCATACCGTGCTGCATACAAAAGGTAAAAATCGAAATTAACGTCGATTGTTTATCACCTGCAGGAAGAGAGGAAACAGTAAACCCAGCTGCTAATTTTCCTTTAAAACTCTGTTTTTTCCATAAAGGGCCTGTTGCATCCATGAGTTGTTTTAACTTAGAAGATACACCCCCTAAATAAGTGGGAGATCCCCAAATTAATCCGTCATATTGGATAAGAATTCCTGGGCGCTCGATAAGATCCACAGCATTGAGTAAATCTACTTTAATATTGTGATGGCTCAAGACGCCAATTTGAATTTGCTGAGCAATAAATTGGGTATGACCTTGGCGGCTATGGTAAATAATGGCAACAGTTTTCATGGGCAGTTTCCTCTTTTATTTAAATTTGAAATAGTTTTGCAGTGAGATATAAGCCACAGCCAAAAACACTATGGTTCATTAAACTTTTTAGACAGTTCAAAAAAGGATGGGGTGTTTTTGATGAAGCAAAGCCATTACCCATGGCAGGTTGCATAATAAAAAAAGGAATGAGAACGGTGACCAAGCCAAACAGTAGAGCTGAGTAAAACTGAGGATGAATAAGCCAATCTGAGCTGGCAATGAAAACAAAACTTAATGCGAAGATAATCCCAACACTGTAGTGTGCAATCCAGCCCAATAAATATTCACCTTTAATTTGAGGGCTTTGTGCAATAGTTTGATGGATGAGTTTCCCTTGAAATATCCAGCCGACCCAGCGTCCGAGAAAGGAAAAATTTAAGGTCGGAATTTTGAATATCTTTAATATTAACAGCCAGATATCCATGGAAATAGTTGCACCAATACCAAGAAATAAAGCTTGAAAGAATATTGTGGAGGTATTCATTTTTACACCTTGCATTTATACACCTAAAACGTGATAAATTTATTGTGCAAGTTCAAGTTCACTTGAAGTCAAGAGGTTGTTATGGATATTGGTGAAGTCGCTAAAAAAGCAAAAGTCACAACCGCTACCCTACGTTTTTATGAAGAGAAAGGCTTAATTAAATCGATAGGACGGCAAGGCTTACGTCGACAATATGGCAAACAAGTACTTGATCAATTGGCACTCATTGCTTTAGGTCGTGCTGCAGGATTTTCTTTAAATGAAATTGCCACAATGTTTGGGCAAGATGGTAAGCCAGAGCTTGATCGGCAAAAACTAAAAGATAAAGCTGAACAGTTAGAGCACATGGCAAAGCGACTGCATTTTATTAGTCAGGGATTACAACATGCTGCTGTATGTCCTGCCGAAAATCATATGGAATGCCCAACCTTTCAGAACTTTTTGAAAGCAGCAATTGCTGGAGAATATCAGCCAACGAAACTTTAATTTTTTTAATGAAGTTACTTAGTGGGTGTTTGTATTGAACATTTGGGATTGTCATATTTTCGCCATAAAGATTTCATCTTTTTGAAGTAAAAACTTCATATAAGCTTGATTAAATTTGCTTAATTTTTTACCAACTGTATAAAACTATGAGCAAAAAAACATTAGCGGCATTATTATGCTGCGCCAGTTTAGGATTGACGGCATGCAATGATGATAACGATCAAGAACAAACTACGCCTACTGAAAAAGTTACCGAACCAACCTTAATTTCTTTTGCCAAATTACCTGTAGAAACTTATTCTGCTGGCCCAGACTCTGGCGCATATGTAAAAGGTGCAAATGGAATTTATCCTCCATTTAAAGGTCAACCTGTACAGGGGTTTTCTGCTGCATTAAAAAATGAAGATGGCAGTTATATGGCAATGGCTGATAACGGTTTCGGAACTCAAGATAATTCAGCAGACTTTTTACTTCGTATTTATAAACTGAAGCCTGATTTCAAAACTAAAGCTAAAGGCACCGGTCAAGTGACTGTGCAAAGCTTTATCCAGCTGCGTGATCCGAACAAATTAATTCCGTTTAATATCGTGAATGGTAATACAGCTGATCGATTATTAACGGGCGCTGATTTTGATCCAGAATCTATGCAACGTTCTAATGATGGAACTTACTGGATTGGCGATGAATTTGGACCTTATTTACTTCATTTTTCAGCAGATGGCGTGTTATTAGATGCACCGATTGCTTTGCCAAATCCGTTAAACCCGACTCAAGAGCTACGTTCACCACAAAATCAGTTTAATAAAGCACAAATTAATTTGGTAGAACCTCTAGTTCAGCAAAGTGGTGGTTTTGAAGGAATGGCGATTTCGTCAGATGGACAGTATCTTTATCCTCTTATAGAAAAGCCAATTAAATCAATTCGGGAAACGGAAAGACAGTTGCTGATTTCGCAATTTGACCTGAAGAAAAAAGCGTATACAGGAAAATATTATTGGTTCCAGTTAGACAGCAAGGCAACTAATATTGGTGACTTCCAACTCTTTAATGATAAAGAAGGCATTATTATTGAGCGTGATGCGACTCAGAATAATTTAGGCGGATATAAAAAGTTAATTCGTATTAAACTGAATGAGTCAGGTCAGCTAGTAAACCGTGAAGATTTAGTCGATTTAATTAAAATCGCTAACCCGAATTTGTTGTATAGCACAGCTAGAGCAGGGGATATTGGTACGGGACAGGTTTTTGCTTTTCCATTTGAGACGATTGAAGATGTGATTATTGAAAATGGCACAACACTTACCGTTTTCAATGATAATAACTTCCCTGGGTCGACAGGGCGTAACGCAAAACTGGCTGATGATAATGAGATTATTCAGATTCGTTTGCCAAAAGCTTTGTTCTAAGCTTTACAAATAAAAAATTAAAAATGCGGCAGATTTTATTCTGCCGTATTTATTCCAATAATAAAATATTGAGTAAACTTTAATCAAATTAATTTCTATATTATTGTTTTCGCATGTTTTATAAACAGGGAAAATGAATGAAATTCATGTTAAAATGATCGGCTTTCATCTTTAGATGTCTCTCCTCCATCTGCTAGCCGAGATTCGCAAGCCATGTCTACTGCCTACACCATGCAGACTGCGCCAAAAGCGCTGTTTGATTACGACAAATATTGGGCGTCGTGTTTTGAACCCGCACCATTTTTGCCGATGTCACGAGAAGAAATGGACCAACTCGGCTGGGATGCATGTGACTTTATTTTGGTCTGTGGCGATGCTTATATTGATCATCCATCGTTTGTATCGGGTGTGATTGGACGTGTGCTTGAGGCACAAGGTTTCCGTGTCGGAATTATCGCGCAGCCAGACTGGACCAATGTTGAAAGCTTCCGCGTTTTAGGTAAGCCAACGATTGCTTGGGGTGTGACAGCAGGCAATATGGATTCGATGATTAACCGTTATACGGCAGATCGTAAAATCCGTTCTGATGATGCTTATTCTCCTAATAACGAACCGAACAAACGTCCTGACCGTGCAGCTACTGTTTATTGCCAACGTTGTCGTGAAGCTTTCCCTGATGTACCTGTATTATTAGGTGGTATTGAAGGTAGTTTACGTCGTATTGCGCACTACGATTATTGGTCAGATAAGGTTCGTCGTTCGATTTTGATGGACTCAAAAGCTGATTTGCTGATGTACGGTAATGGTGAGCGTGCCATTATTGATGTGATGCACCGTTTGGCCAAAGGTGAAAAAATCCACGAGATTACAGATGTTCGTGGCACGGCATTTATTATTAATAAACATAACAAAGCATCAAAAGCAAAGTTTGTTGAGGTTGCGAGTAATGATGTAGATACGGTTGGGCGTGTTGATCCAATTATTAACCCATATGTCATGACTGAAGATATTGATGGCTGTGAGGTTGAAAAAGAAAAGGGTAACTCTTTAGCTCAATATCAAAATTTCCAAAAAGAGATTGTTGCAAACCCGATTGTGCGTGAAGGCGACAAACTCGATGACGACACTCAAATTGTTCAATTAAAGCCAGCACCGTCAAAAGCGATTAAACACAAATTACCTCCACGAGAACTGGCGGTAATTCGTTTGCCTTCTTTTGAAGAAGTAGCGAATGATCAAGTGCTTTACGCGCATGCAAACCGTATTTTGCACCTTGAAACCAACCCGGGTAATGCCCGCGCACTCGTTCAACGTCATGGTGAGCGTGATGTCTGGATCAACCCACCTCCAATTCCTCTAACCACTGAGGAAATGGACTATGTGTTTGATTTACCTTATGCACGTTTACCACATCCTACTTACGGCGATGCTCGTTTCCCTGCATTTGATATGATCAAATTCTCGGTCAATATTATGCGTGGCTGTTTCGGTGGTTGTACATTCTGTTCAATTACAGAACATGAAGGGCGTATTATTCAAAACCGTTCGGAAGATTCGATCTTACGTGAGATTGAAAAAATCCGTGATACGGCACCAAACTTCACCGGTATTATTTCTGACTTAGGTGGTCCAACAGCAAACATGTACCGTTTGCATTGTAAGGATCCGGAAATTGAAAAGAACTGCCGTAAACCTTCTTGTGTATATCCGGGTGTTTGTCAAAACTTGCATACCGACCATGCACCTTTAGTACAGCTTTATCGTAAAGCACGTGCGATTAAAGGGGTGAAGAAGATTCTGATTGGTTCGGGTTTACGTTATGACCTTGCTGTATTGAACCCTGAATATGTCAAAGAGTTGGTACAACATCACGTTGGCGGTTATTTAAAAATTGCTCCAGAGCATACTGAACAAGGCCCGTTATCTAAGATGATGAAACCGGGTATTGGTACGTATGATCGTTTCAAACAAATGTTTGATCGTTTCAGTAAAGAAGCAGGAAAAGAGCAATATTTAATTCCTTACTTTATTGCTGCACATCCAGGTACTTCAGATTATGACATGATGCATCTTGCAATTTGGTTGAAAAAGAATGGCTTCCGTGCCGATCAGGTACAGACGTTCTATCCATCGCCAATGGCAACTGCAACAACCATGTATTATTCGGGCAAAAACCCGCTTGCTAAAGTCGCTCGTTATACTGAAAAAGTTGATATTGTAAAAGGTGAAAAACGCCGTCGTCTGCATAAAGCATTCTTACGCTACCATGATCCAAACAACTGGCCATTACTTCGTGAAGCCTTAAAAGAAATGGGTCGTGCCGATTTAATTGGTAATTCGAAGCAGCATTTAATTCCAACTTATCAGCCAAAAGGCACAGAAGGGGAATACAAATCTGCACGTAAGAAAAATTCGACTACTGCAGGTGATTCAGTTAAACGAAATAACCAGCAAACGAATAATCATTCAAATCAGAAGCGTCCACAAAAAGGTCAGCTACTTACTCAGCATACAGGCTTACCTCCTCGTGAAACAGGCGAGAAGAGACCATTTGGTGGTAAAAGTAAACCAAAATCAAAAACTCGTGGATAATGATAAAACAGGCTCTTAAACAGAGCCTGTTTTGTTTTTAATGTGACGATTTAAATCGTATAATGAGATTTTTGAAGATTTAAAGTACAAAAAACGTAACGAATAATGAGAAATACTAAAAATCTGACGAGCTGCACTTGATTGTTGAAGACTCTATGATTATAAATAATGTGAGGGTGGCTAAATTTAAGCCAAGCTTGAAAAACTACAAGTGAAATTACTAAGTGAACCTTTTAAAAACGGCTGTGTCGTTATCAATTACAACAAAGTGTGATCTAGCAAAATCATTATAAAAAACCTAAAGGATTGGACCCATGTACTATTTAATCACGATCTTATTATTATTTCTGGCTGTTGTGATGGCTGTGAAAAGCCTTTCACGAAGGCGTCAACATGATAGTGCTTTAAAGCGCCGTGCAGTTTTAACCAGTCATGAGCAAATGACCTTAACCCGGCTACAAACAGTTTTTCCTAAATTTACCGTGTTGGCACATGTATCTTTTGATGCTCTTTTAACTACAAAATATGCGCATACTCGCCGTAAATATCAAAATATGGCAGCTGATTTTGTTGTACTTGACCAAAATTATCAGGTAGTCGTAATCGTTGTTCTAGGGGAAAATGGTTTACGCCGAGCGCATCAACAATATGAACGTCGTCTATTACAATTAGCTGGTTATCGTGTGCTGCATTATAGCGGTGTGCCTGATTATGATGATTTAAGAAGAGATTTATTAAGTCCTGAATCAGAACTGGCAACTTTGCATGCAACGCCACAGTTAGAAAGAATGTCAAATGCTTTTGTGAAGTCTTAAAAATGAGTCACTATAGCAATTGATAGGAGAATTCATTAAAGAAGATCTTAATAATATGTCGACATTAAAGATTTTAAAACCACTCAAAAAATGAGCAATATCGCAAAAAATATTGCTCATTTTTATTTAGATTTATATGTATAAAACTATGGAAGTACCGCAACAACCGTCATTTCTACAAGCACATCTGGCGCATAGAGCTTTGATTCTACGCAAGTGCGTGCGGGTGGATGTCCTTCACTAATCCATGCATCCCAAACGGCATTCATTGCTGCATAGTCTTTTTCGATATCTTTTAGAAAAATCATGACAGAAAGAATATGGGTTTTATCAGTTCCTGCTTCTGCCAATAGACGATCAATATTGTCTAAAGTTTGTTGAGTTTGTCCTGTAACATCTGCGCTTGTATCGTCTGCGAGTTGTCCAGCTAAGTGGACCAAATTACCTGAAATCGCGACTTCGCAGTAGCGTGAAGTAACGTGTAAACGCTTTACCGTCATAAAAAATGCTCTAGAGTGACTTTATTAATAGTTTTGATTTTATGAAGAGTTACTAGCTCGGTGCAAGCAAGTAAAAAGGAATTTCAGTAGATTATTGTGATGAGGGGATAGTTAAGCCATGTATCAGAAGAGCCCTGCAATATTCGGATTTGGTCGTCACGCCAATCACAGGACGATATGCCGAAAGTAAAGGTTGCTTTGGCATGTTGCAAATACATGGGTAATGAATGTGCGTGGATTAGGTTACTCTAAAGTTTGGGTAAAAGGGAGCCTATTTTGTTCAAAAGTTGCTCTTTCGGGTAAAAATTAATCAATTACCAAAGGTTAAGCTGGAAGTCATCGGCTTGGGTCTGTAATTGATAAACCCCTATACCAATCAAGCGAAATTGGAAATGTTCAGGTATTTGCATTTCATTTAATAATAAAAATAAAACTTGGATTAAGTCCTGTAGCGACTGGATCGGTCTTTTAAAGCTTTTACTATGTTGTAATGTCTGAAAATTCTTAAGTTTAAGCTTTATATTTACGCCACGTGCATTGAGTTGTTTTTTCTCTAGAGTTTGCCAGACTTTTTCAGCTAATCCCTGCCAATAGGGCTGGCATTGAGCCAAAGTAAAATCACTATCGAAGGTGGTCTCTTTGGAGATTTGTTGGCGAGCTCTTTCAGCTTGAACAGGCCTATGATCAATGCCTTGTGCATATAAATAAAGCTGTTGTCCGTATTTGCCAAAATGATGAACTAAAACGGCTTCTTCAATTTTCTGTAAATCACCTAAAGTATGTAACTGAAGCTGTTGTAATTTTTCCTGAGTGACTTTACCCACCCCAGGAATCTTTTTTAGTGGGAGGTCTTGAATAAAAGTAGCAACTTGCGAAGGTTTAATTACACATAAACCATTCGGTTTGTTCCAGTCGGAAGCAATTTTTGCCAAAAATTTATTTGGTGCTACACCAGCCGATGCAGTAAGTCCTGTTAATCTAAAAATATCTTCCCGAATGTGCATAGCCACTTCAGTTGCACTTGCCATCTGTTTTAGGTTTTCAGTGACATCTAGATAGGCCTCATCTAAAGATAACGGTTCAATAAGCAGCGTATATTGCTGAAAGATCGAGTGAATTTGCGCGGAAACTGTACGGTATTTTTCAAAATTTGGCTCAATAATAACGACCTGAGGGCATAGTTTCCTTGCCTGAGTCATCGACATGGCTGAACGTAAACCAAATTCGCGGGCAGGATAGGATGCAGCAGCAATCACAGCTCGGGGATGATGAGATGAGATAACAACGGGTAGATGCCTTAATTCAGGGCGTTCCCGTAATTCGACCGATGCATAAAAGGCATCCATATCGATATGAATGATTTTGCGCATATTATTGTGCTTTCACGATGCCTTGCTGCTGTAAAAATTGGTGCCATTCTTTGACTGAACCCTCATAAACATTGAGGTCTACTGGCTTTGTCATGCCTTCAATTTTACCCTGATTACTATGCTGCCAAAAGAGCCATTTTCTTTTGTCTTTCAGCTCAGGTTTACCTTCGTAATCTCTAACCCAAAGCGGTGTATTGGGAAAATTACCTATTAGCACAATGTGGTAAAAGGTTTTAGAAATATAAAAAATAGGCTGTTTGCCATAATGCTGTTTTAAGCGGTCATGCATAATGCCTATTTCTTTAAGTAATTGTTCTTTTGTATGCGCATTAATACAGTTGCCGTCATATTCCAGATCAATGACGGGAGGAAGAGCATCGGTTTTATTTGGAACTGTTGCAATAAAATTTTCGGCTTGTGTTTTACCATCACGACATAGGCGATAAAAATGATAGGCCCCAACATGGAACCCATGTTCGCGTGCTTTTAACCAGTTTTCTTGAAATTTTGGATCTTTATAATCCCCGCCTTCGGTTGCTTTTAAATAGACGAATTGGAATTTTTCAGGTGATATCTTTTTCCAGTTAATGTCACCCTGATGGTGAGAAACGTCAAAGCCCTGAACTGGATAATCTTGTGCAACGGCTTTTTGTTGATAGAACAAACCAAAATAAGCTAAGACTCCCATAACACAAGCCAAGCCAATTCCAATTAAGGCATTGTGCCGTGCTGTGAAAAAGGGTTTAGCCAGTTTGGTCATGCAAAACTCATTAAAAATATGAAGTAAACATCATAGCGTGATTTATGAAAGAGAAACTACGCTAAAAATGCAACCGCTTAAACAGACGTATCCTTTGGAATTTGCCAGAAAATAAATGCAGTAATGACATTGATACAACCGAGACAAATGAGGGTGACATGAAACGCTGTTGTCACATGGTCTGCACCATAATAATGGGTAAAGATATTAATAAGGGTGCCTGCTAGTGCCACACCAATACTCATTGAAAGCATCATAATCATCGATAAGAAACTATTACCGCTACTCGCATCTTGTTGAGGCAAATCTTTCAAGGTCAATGTGTTCATGCCAACAAATTGCAGGGAATTTAATGTGCCAAATAAGAAGAAGTGTAAGGCTCTAAACCAAGTTGGAGTATCGACTGTCATGATGGCAAAAGAGGCAATACATAATCCAACGAGTGTTGTATTGATGAGTAAAAAACGTCGATAGCCAATTTTTTGAATAATAGGTCTGACAATTGGCTTTGAAAATAATGAACCTAGGACCAATGGAATCATCATTAAACCTGCAATAAAGGGTTCAAAACCAAAAGCGACTTGTAACATGAGTGGTAAAACAAAAGGTAAGGCATTACCACCAAAGCGTGCAAAGAAATTCCCTAAAATACCAATCGCGTAAATCTTGTTTCTAAAGAGTCGGCTACGAAATAATGCATTTTGATGAGTATGTGAATGATAGGCATACCAAAGTGTTGCGATTATGCCGACTACTAATAGCGAAATGCTGAACCATTTTGAATATTCTGGCGAGGCTAAATGTTCGATACCCAAAGACCAGCCAATCATGGCCACTACTAATAAAATGAAGCCGCCCAAATCAAAGTTTTTGACTGAGGGTTCTTTTACATTTGGCATGACTTTTAACGTCATTAATATACCTAAGATACCCATGGGAATATTGATGAGGAAAATCCAGTGCCAAGTTGCAACTTCAACTAACCAGCCACCTAAAGTTGGACCAGCCAAAGGCCCGAGTAAACCTGCAAGACTCATTAAGCTCATTGCGGCTAAAAACTGAGTGCGTGGAATAATCTTTAAAAGTGATAGTCGGCCAACAGGAAGTAGTAAGGCTCCGCCTACGCCTTGGATGACTCGGAAAAATAAGAGTTCATTGAGGCTCTGAGAAAGACCACAACCTAAAGAGGCTAAAGTAAAAATAACGATTGCCGATAAGAAAATATTTCTAACACCAAAGCGGTCTGCTAACCATCCACTTAAAGGAATGCAGGCGGCTACTGATAAAACATAGGCCACCACTACGCTGTGCATGCGCAAAGGATCCTCATTGAGATGATGAGCCATTGCAGGAATAGCGGTATTTACAATCGTTGTGTCCAAGGCCTGCATAAAAAAGCCAATAGAAACCAAAAGAACGAGTAAGCGATATTCGGGTTGCAAGGCTTGGTGAGTCGGCGTGGCATTCATAACATTTAAAAATTAGCGTTTTGATCTAGTGTAAAACAAATTGAATTTAAAAGAAGTAAGTCAATGTTGAATACCCCTTTACTAAATCTAAGCTCTTTTGGAAGCACCGGTGAAAATAGTTAAAACAAAAAAAGCGGCAGAACCGCTTTTTTATGGAAATAGATAGACTACTAGACAACAAATCTTTTCGGCATTTTTAAATTTTTAATGACGTTATAAATTTGATCGACGTCATCACATACAATTAATTTAGCTCGATGCTGAAGGGGAAGAAAACCTTCTTGAACTGCATGGTCTAGCTGGGCAATCAATGCATTATAAAAGCCATTTACGTTATACAAAATCATGGGTTTTTGATGTTGGTTAAGTTGGCCCCACGTGGCTATTTCCAATATTTCTTCGAACGTTCCTAAACCGCCGGGTAATGCAATAAATGCACTTGCACGCTCTGCCATCATGGCCTTACGTTCATGCATGGTTTCTACGACATGTAATTCAGTTAGTGCTGCATGTGCGACTTCATAATCAAGCATAAATTCAGGGATCACACCGACAGCCTCTCCGCCGTTTGCGAGAACGCTATCTGCGACTTGTCCCATTAAACCGATACTGGCACCGCCATAGACTAAACCAAAGCCTTGTTCAGCAATTCCGTGAGCAAGTTCAATTGCTTTTTCTCGATAGATTGGGTTATTTCCTGCACGTGAACCACAATATAATGCAATAAGAGGTTGTTTTGTTTTTACAGCTGTTATTGGTAAATCATTTACTGCCATTGTTAATACGCTATTCATTGCTTTATTTTCACCTTATCACGTTCATATTTCTTGTCTACACTAAGCAAAAGATATGACAACTTTATAAGCAGATTTATAAGAAAGATTCATGTTTTGTATGGGTTTGGTGAATGCTAGTTATGTACAAATAAAAATGATGAATTTATGTTAAATCTTGCCTATACTAAAAAATCGTTTAACAACATATGAACAAATATGGGTAGTGGTTGTAGTCGCTCCGTTTTAATTTCTTGTCCTAAAAAAACATTTTCCGCACTTTGTGTAGGCACGCCTGTTGTGTTGCCAAATAAAGATAAAATTCAAACGACACAGGAGCAGGATCAATGATCTTTGAATGGATGTCTGATCCCTCTGCTTGGGTGGGTTTAGCAACTTTAATCGTTCTTGAAATTGTATTGGGGATCGATAACCTCGTTTTTATCGCGATTTTGGCCGAAAAATTGCCGCCAGAGCAACGAGCTAAAGCACGTATAATTGGTTTAATACTTGCCTTGGGAATGCGCCTTGTACTCTTAGCCTCGATTGCTTGGGTCGTGACGCTGACTGAACCACTCTTCCATATTTTTGATCATCCTTTCTCTGGTCGTGATTTGATTTTGTTATTCGGTGGTGTGTTCTTACTCTTTAAGGGCACCATGGAATTGCATGAACGAATGGAAGGAAAACAGCTTCATAAAGAAGACAATCCTGTTCATGCTGCGTTCTGGATGGTCATTGTTCAGATTGTCGTGCTTGATGCGGTATTCTCATTAGACAGTGTGATTACAGCTGTAGGTATGGTGAAAGAGCTGTCGATCATGATGGTTGCGGTTGTGATTGCTGTCGGAATCATGTTGTGGGCATCTAAACCACTCATGGACTTTGTTAATAAACATCCAACAGTCGTTATTCTGTGTCTTGGCTTCTTGATGATGATCGGTTTTTCTTTGGTCGTGGAAGGTTTTGGTTTCCATATTCCGAAGGGCTACTTATATGCTGCAATTGGTTTCTCGGTTTTGGTAGAAATTATCAATCAAAGCATGCGCCGCAATCAGGAAAAGATGGTTACAACCACAGATTTACGTTATCGCACGGCTTCTGCAGTTTTACGTATGTTAGGCAGTAAAAATAGTGGTTCTAGTTCAGATGCCCAATCAGCTGATAAAGAAGACGTACTGGCTACACAAGCGTTTGCAGATGAAGTTTTTGACGAAGAAAACGGCGCTTATCACAGTGTGCTTGTACAAGGTGTACTTGGCTTATCAGAGCGCCCAGTAAAGTCTGTTATGACTCCACGTCCTGAATTAGAGTGGATTGACTTAGACGATGAACCTGAAGTTTTAAAAGAACGTTTAATGTCAATGACTCACTCTCGTTTGATCGTTGCACGTGGTGAGCTCGATAATATTGAAGGTATTGCGCTTACGCATAAAGTTTTAAATAACTTTATTGAAACAGGCGTGATTGATTTCCAAAAGCATTTACGTGAACCTGTGATTGTGCATGAAAATGCTCAAGTACTTATGGTTATGGAACAATTACGTCAAGCTCCTTTACAAATGGCCATCGTATTAAATGAATATGGTTCTATCGAAGGTATCGCAACGCCAATTGATATCTTAGAAGCAATTGCGGGTGAATTCCCGGATGAAGATGAATTAGATGCTGCTGCCGAAAGTTTGGCAGATGGTTCATTAATGCTTGAAGGTTCAACTGACATTCGTCACGTATCACTTTTATTAGGTCGTGATCTCGTTGATGAAAGCGAGCAGTATTCAACTTTATCGGGTTACTTGTTATTCCATTTAGGTCGTTTACCAGAAAATGGTGAAGCTGTTGAGGCGGACGGTTACCGCTTTGAAGTGATTACGATGGAAGGTCATAAAATCGAGAAAGTTCATATTGTTTCTATTGAGCAAGATGAACCAAAAGATTAAATAAAGTTTTAAGTCTAGAAACATCATAAAATAGCTCAACTTTGAGCTATTTTTTATTTGAGAAGCACCAAATGACCCAACAAAATTGTCCATGTGGAAAAGGCAGCTATATAGAATGCTGTGAGCCTTTACATTTAGGTGCAGCAAAAGCACTAACAGCAGAGCAGCTTATGCGTTCACGTTATAGCGCTTTTGCATTACAGCAAATCGATTATATTGTGCAAACCACTGCTTTAGGTCAGCAAACAGCTCTTGATAAAGAGGCGATTGCTGAGTGGAGTAAACAAAATCAGTGGTTGGGTTTAGAGGTGGTTAACGCCAATGAAAAATTAGATAAAACCCATGCACAGGTTGAGTTCAAGGCTCATTATCATGATGGACAAAAAGCCCAAATTCACCATGAGGTTTCACATTTTGTATTTCATCAACAACAATGGTTTTTCCTCGATCCAACGGTCGATATGCATGTTACGATGAAGCAACCTTGTATATGCGGTTCTGGAAAAAAATTTAAGCAATGCTGTGCACAATACCTATAACTTTATCTTAAAATACGCCCACTGTTTGGCCTGAGGGAAAGGGCGATGTTACTCACCGTTATTTATATTATTGCGATTACTGCCGAAGCTATGACAGGCGCATTGTCTGCTGGGCGACGGAGTATGGACTGGTTCGGTGTCGTACTGATTGCCTGTGTAACTGCGTTAGGTGGTGGTTCGGTACGTGATGTATTGCTTGGTCACTATCCTTTAACTTGGGTGAAACATCCTGAATATTTGGTTCTGACCTGCTGTGCTGCATTTGTCACAATCATTATTGCTAAATGGATGCGTCATTTACATAACATCTTTTTGGTACTCGACGCTTTAGGCCTAATTGGGTTTACGATCATTGGTTGCCAGATTGCCCTACAAATGGGACATGGTTTTGTCGTGTCGGCAGTAGCCGGGGTGTTGACTGGAGTATCTGGCGGTATTTTACGTGATATTTTATGTAACGATGTCCCATTCGTTTTCCGCCGCGAACTCTATGCGAGTATTTCTTTTGTGGCAGTCATCTGTTACTGGGTTTGTCAGGACTTAGGATTCAGCCTAGAGTTAACCGTTATTTCAACCTTAATTTTCGGCTTTACTTTGCGTCTAATTGCGATTTATTTTGGTTTAGAAATGCCTAAATTTATTTATAAAGATGATGATGCAGAATCGGCTTCTTCAACCGACGAACATTAATCATGCAGAATTCAATGTGAGCATGATATAACAATAAAATATATTGTCTTGCTCACTTATTTTTCCAGTAGAGTTTTTCCTATGGATCTGGTTTCACGTATACAAAATCTTCCAATTGGCAAATTCCACTACACACTATTGTGGGTGGTTGGTTTAGGTTGGATGTTTGATGCGATGGACACAGGGATCATTGCTTTTATCATGACAACGCTTGTTAAGGACTGGGCATTAACACCAGCCGAAAGCGGTTGGATTGTGAGTATCGGTTTTGTAGGAATGGCTATTGGAGCTGTTTGCTCGGGGGCTTTAGCAGACCGCTTTGGCCGAAAGACAATATTTGCAGTGACCATGGCGATCTATAGCATCGCGACAGCCTTATGCGCTTTTGCACCAGATCTAAAGTGGTTATTAATTTTTCGTTTTATTGTTGGTCTTGGACTTGGTGGACAATTACCCGTTGCAGTGACATTAGTGAGTGAATATATCCCTGCTCATGTTCGTGGCCGTTTTATTGTACTACTCGAAAGTTTTTGGGGTTTAGGCTGGTTAGTTGCTGCACTCATTTCTTATTTTATTATTCCTAAATTTGGTTGGCATATCGCCTTTCTTATGGGTGGCCTTCCACTGATTTATATTTTAGTCATTTGGAAAAAACTCCCTGAATCGATACCGTACCTGATTAACCGTGGACGTGTTGAAGAAGCACACGCATTAGTTCAAAAATTAGAAGCCCAAGCAGGTGTTCAAATTGTTCATCACATTGAAGTTGTGCCTGTTGCCATGCGACAAAAAGTCTCTTTTAAACAACTTTGGAGTGGTCAATTTGCTCGCCGTAGTTTAATGCTCTGGCTCATCTGGTTTGGAATTGTGTATTCCTACTATGGCATCTTTACGTGGCTACCAAGTTTATTGGTAAAACAGGGCTATGACATCGTTAAATCTTTTGAATATGTTTTGTTGATGATTTTGGCACAGCTACCCGGCTACTTAGCAGCGGCATGGTTTGTAGAGCGATTGGGTAGAAAAATTACACTTGCTGCATTTATCGGATTTTGTGCGTTGTCTGCATATTTCTTTGGACAAGCCGACAGTGTGAATAGCATTATGTTTTGGGGCTGTCTCATGTCCTTCTTTAATCTGGGTGCATGGGGTGTGTTATATACCTATACACCAGAGCAATATCCGGCCAATATTCGGGCTTTTGGTTCGGGGTGGGCATCTGCAATGGGCCGTCTAGGCGGAATTTTGGCGCCGATCGTCGTCACTCATATGATGGTTTCCAAAAATGGCTTTAGCCATGTTTTTATGATGTTCACTATGGTTTTACTCTTGGTTGCAGCTGTAATTTTAATATTAGGTGAAGAAACTCAAGGTAAAAGACTAGAGTCGATCGGTCTCTAGTTTTGCCTAACTTTATAGCAAGTAACTAAAAATATAGAGAGATGAGACATAATTTGACGCTCAGGTGACAGAGTCCCTCTTGTGTCTGTAACATAGCCCACTTAGCATAAGACTCACTTAAAATAACGACTGATTTGGAAGATAAGCTGACTATGACCAGCCTTGCGCATCAAGCGACAGAAAACCGCTCTGTAGCCGAATTTACTGAACAGGCTTACCTGAATTATGCCATGTACGTCATCATGGACCGTGCATTGCCACATATCAGTGATGGCTTAAAACCTGTACAGCGCCGTATTGTCTATGCCATGAGCGAGTTGGGCTTAAAAAGCAGTGGTAAGCCAAAAAAATCGGCACGTACTGTGGGTGACGTACTCGGTAAATACCATCCACATGGCGACTCGGCATGTTATGAAGCCATGGTGTTAATGGCTCAGCCATTTAGTTATCGCTATCCTTTAATCGAAGGTCAAGGGAACTGGGGCTCACCAGATGACCCTAAATCGTTTGCTGCGATGCGTTACACCGAGGCAAAACTTTCTGCCTACAGTGAGTTATTACTAAGTGAGTTAGGACAAGGCACGAGTGAGTGGCAAGATAACTTTGATGGTTCTTTAAAAGAACCGATTACGTTGCCAGCACGAGTTCCTAATATTCTGCTTAATGGTACAACCGGTATTGCGGTTGGTATGGCGACCGATATTCCACCACATAATTTGCGTGAAGTGATTAAAGGAACAATTGCTTTAATTCGTAATCCGCAAACATCAGATGAAAAATTGGCTGAATATATTCCAGCGCCAGATTTACCAACCAAAGCTGAAATTATTACGCCGCCAGAAGAATTACTCAAAATCCAGATGACTGGACGTGGTAGTTACCGCATGCGAGCGGTTTATACCATCGAAAAAAATGAAATTGTGATTACCGAATTGCCGTATCAAGTATCGGGTTCTAAGGTGATTACTCAAATTGCCGACCAAATGCAGGCCAAAAAACTGCCATTAGTCGTTGATATTCGTGACGAGTCGGATCATGAAAATCCAACACGACTCGTGATTGTACTGCGTTCTAACCGTATTGATGCAGAAGCGGTGATGAGCCACTTATTTGCGACTACCGATTTAGAATCGAGCTACCGTGTTAATTTAAACATGATTGGTGAGGATGGACGTCCTCAAGTTAAATCGATTCGTCGTATCTTGCTTGAATGGATTGAGATCCGTAAAAAAACGGTAACTCGCCGCTTAGAATATCATTTAAACCGAATTGAAAAGCGCCTGCATATTTTGGCAGGTCTTTTAATTGCTTATCTTGATATTGATACAGTGATTCGTATTATTCGTGAAGAAGATCAGCCTAAACCTGTATTGATGGAACATTTCAAAATTGATGAGATACAAGCAGAAGCAATTTTAGAACTCAAGTTGCGTCATTTGGCAAAACTTGAAGAGATGGAAATCCGTCATGAACAAGATGAGCTTGCTGCAAAAGCTGCCATTATTCGTGAACAATTAGAAAATCCAGAATCTTTAAAGAGCCTGATTATTGGTGAATTAAAAGAAGACGCGAAAAAGTTTGGTGATGAACGCCGTTCTCCAATTGTTGCGCGTGCTGAAGCTGTTCAAATTAGAGAACAGGATTTAATGCCAGCTGAAGCAGTAACAGTGGTTTTATCCGAAGCGGGATGGATTCGTGCTGCAAAAGGTGCGGATGTTGATGCAGAGAATTTAAACTATCGCGCTGGCGACCAATACTTAAGTCATGCGGTAGGTAAAACCAACCAACGAATTTATTTCCTTGATGAGACGGGGCGTAGTTATGCCTTACCTATTAGCAGCTTGCCATCAGCAAGGGGGTTAGGTGAACCACTAAGTTCGAAATTGGCACCTGCAAGTGGAGTCGCGTTTATTCAGGTCTACTTAGATGATGAAGACTCAGAACTTATTGCTGCCAGCTCATCAGGCTATGGTTTTAAAACTCAAGTTAAACAGCTAGATACTAATGCCAAGGCCGGAAAAAGTTTCTTATCGGTACCTGAAAAATCAAAAGCTCTACCATTAATCTCTGCCCAAAATATGACACATTTGGCTGTACTCAGCTCAGCAGGTCGACTCCTGATTATTGATTTGTCAGAACTGCCAAATTTAAATAAGGGTAAAGGTAATAAGTTGATACAACTTGAAGCGAAAGAGCAGATTTTATCCATGACAACCCTGAATTTAGATGAAATAATTCAGGTGGTTGCAGGTCAACAACATCTAAAATTAAAAGGTGATGATCTACAAAAATACATGGGTAAACGAGCTTCAAAAGGTCATCTCTTACCACGTGGATATCAAAAAGCAAATAAACTGTTGATTCAGAGATAAAGCTAGCGTCGGGCAACATAAATACGCTATATATGGCAACATGTTCAAGCAATGAACTGAACTTGTTGGTATTGGATAACGATTAAAAGGACAGCAATTTGGAGTACGTAATTTGTACTCCATGCAAAAAATTTGACAGGGTCAAATTGTCAAAACTTCTGTCTCATAATCTTGTTCGAAAGTGTCATGAATGTGCCAATAAGTTTTAAATATGTTCTGGCACCAAGAAGCTAAAGAATAGCTGGGGCATTGAATAACAGTTATTACTAAGGATTACGAATCGGAGATAATGGCATTATGGAAAAGATTTGGTTTGCAGAATACCAAAAAACAGGGATTCCAGAAACAGTAGCATTGCCTGCGGAAAATACTTCTCTTGTTGATATTTTTGAGAGTAATTTCCAAAAATTTGGTTCTCGTGATGCCTTTATCTTCATGGATAAGGCAATGTCATTTAACGAGTTAGAACTTGCAAGCCGTAAGTTCGCGACCTATTTGCAAAATTTGGGGTTAGCAAAGGGAACTCGTGTGGCAGTAATGATGCCGAACGTATTGCAATATCCTGTAGTTGCATTAGCTGTATTACGTGCAGGCTTAGTGTTGGTGAATGTAAACCCGCTTTATACCGCGCGTGAGCTTGAGCATCAATTAAATGACTCGGGTGCAGAAGTACTCGTGATTATTGAAAACTTTGCCAGTGTTTACCAAAGTATTTTAGGTAAAACTCCTGTGAAGCATGTTGTAGTTGCGACAGTAGGGGATATGCTTGGTACACTTAAAGGTACATTGGTAAATTTTGTATTACGTAAAGTACGTAAGCAAATTCCTGCTTGGAATATTCCTGGGCACATTAAATTTAATACAGCATTAAATAAAGAAAGTCCGAGTAATTATAAGCGTCCGAACTTAACTTTAAGCGATACTGCCGTACTTCAATATACGGGTGGTACAACGGGTGTTTCAAAAGGTGCTGAGCTGACTCACCGCAATTTGGTTGCCAACCTTTTACAGTGTGACGGTATTTTCCAAAGTAAATTTGGTGCAAATGATGGGGCTAAAGGCGACCGTATCGTTTGTGCATTACCGCTTTATCATATTTTTGCGTTCATGGTTTGCGCGATGTACGGTATGTATAAAGGCCAAGCAAATATTTTGATTCCGAACCCACGTGATTTACCTGCTGTAATTAATGAATTACGTAAATATCAGCCATCATTCTTCCCAGCAGTAAATACATTATTTAATGCGTTAGTGAATAATGAAGAATTTAAACAGCTTGACCATAGCAATTTAAAAATGGCGATGGGCGGTGGTATGGCAGTATTACCTTCTACAGCAGAAGCTTGGAAGAAAATTACAGGCACAACCATTATTGAAGGTTATGGCTTATCTGAGACTTCTCCGGTAGCGACTGCAAATCCTCCTGCATCTACTGAATTTAGCGGCACAATTGGTATTCCATTACCTTTAACAGAAGTTGCTATTTTAGATGATGACGGTAAAGAAGTTGCTTTAGGCGAGCAAGGTGAAATCTCAATTCGCGGTCCTCAAGTCATGAAAGGCTATTGGAACCGTCCTGATGAGACAGCTAAGGTCATGACAGCGGATGGCTTCTTCCGTACGGGCGATATCGGCGTTATGGATAGCCGTGGTTATACAAAAATTGTAGACCGTAAAAAAGATATGATTTTGGTCTCTGGCTTTAACGTTTATCCAAGTGAAATCGAAGAAGTGATTGCTAAACATCCAAAAGTATTGGAAGTTGCTGCAATTGGTGTTCCAGATGAAAAATCAGGTGAAGTGCCAAAACTCTTTATCGTGAAAAAAGATCAAAGCTTAACGACTGAAGAAATTTTGAACTTTGCTAAAGAGAACTTAACGGGTTATAAACGCCCTCGTTATGTTGAGTTTATGGATGAGTTACCTAAATCAAACGTAGGTAAAATCTTACGTAAAGACTTACGTAAACCAGCTTAAAAAGTTAATGAAAAAGCGCCTTAGGGCGCTTTTTTGTTTTTATATTTTGTGACTTTTCATAAACCAGCGGTCTATGTAGGGACGGCCAATTCCTACCATTCCAACAAAAACAAGCATTGTGCCAAGTTGTAAGCGTAGATGAGTTAAATCAAGTTGACCATAACTTAAATAATTATCAACAAGGCAATATAGGGCAATCACAATTAACCAATGCCATAAAGGAAGCCGTTTAATACCGACTGCAATAAAGGTAATTGTTAAAATGACAAAGGTGCCTAGTGTCGATTGCCAATTCAAATTTGCACAAATCACACTCAATAAAAAAGCGACAATCGGAAGTACGATTTTTAATACACGATCTACCTGAAGTTGATTCTGTTTTTGCTTATCTAAGACTTCAAACAATTCTTTTTGATCAGGTCGTTGCATATATGGCCCTATTAATCAGTGATGACAAGTGATTGCATAAAATTTCAGGTAAAAACGCAATGTTATGATAGCATGATCAACAGTATTTTCAGTGATGGATGGCACTATGCAGGGCATCAGCGGCATTATCTATATTATTTTAGTGGCATGTTTGCTGCCATACGCATTTACCGTAATTGCAAAGTTTACGGGCGGTTTTCAGCCTAGTGACAATCAAAACCCGAGAGCCTTTCTTGCTAAAACAACAGGTCTTGCTGCTCGCGCTAATGCCGTACAACAAAATAGTTTTGAAAGCCTGCCGTTATTCTTAACAGCTGTTTTAATGGCTGAATATATGGTTGTTCCGGAATATTTCATTCTAAGATTAGGTTGGGCTTATATTATTTTAAGAGTTATTTATGGCATCTGCTATTTAAGTAACTGGGCAACTTTACGTTCGATTGTCTGGTTCTTATCTATATTGTGTCCAATCTTTTTATTAGTAGTCACGATAAAACTGACTTGAGTGTCATTCTGTCACCATTCATATCAACTTTCGCGTGTGCCCATTGTATAATCGGCATCATTTTGATGATATCCACGCTATAATCGAGTGGATTTTACATCTGACTTCATAACGAAAGAGTATTGATATGAGTTACAGCAATATCCCAGCAGGTAAAGATGCGCCAAATGACATCTATGTCATCATTGAAATTCCTGCAAATGCAGCACCAATTAAATATGAAATCGATAAAGATTCTGATGCATTGTTTGTAGACCGTTTCATGGGTACAGCAATGTTCTATCCAGCGAACTATGGCTATGTTCCAAATACTTTGTCTGAAGATGGCGACCCATTAGACGTACTTGTTGTAACTCCACATCCTGTTGCTGCTGGTTCTGTAATTCGTTGCCGTCCAGTGGGCAAACTAAACATGGAAGATGACGGTGGTATTGATGCGAAATTAATCGCTGTTCCACACGAAAAATTATCTCCACTTTACAAAGACGTGAAGGAATATACAGATCTTCCTCCGTTATTGATTAGCCAAGTTGAGCATTTCTTCAGTCACTATAAAGATTTAGAACCAGGTAAGTGGGTAAAAATCAGTGGTTGGGAAGGTGCTGATGTTGCTAAAGCAGAAGTATTAAAAGCAATTGAAGCTGCTAAATAAGCTTTAATTGATAAGCTTAGAATGTCTGAATTGATATTTTGAGCTTAATAAAAAACCTACATCTGTTGCCAGACGTAGGTTTTTTTATGCTTGATAGATTTGTGAATTAGAATAATTTCACAGGAATATCAAGGAAAATACGCCATTCGTTCGTATCACCGATGTAAGCATTGGTTTGATAAGCATCGCTTGCACGGTAGTATGAGTTACGAATACGAAGGCTTGCATCTTTAGCAAAACCACTTTGAACTGTATATTTCACTTGGTTAAAGAACTCACGTTCTTCAGCATCATCAGTTAAGCCTTTAACTTTGATGTCCCAACCGTATACAAATGCAGTTGTCCAGTTTAGACCTGGTAATACGCCTAACTTACCAAAATCAACATTGTACTGAATTTGTGCAGATTTTTCATCGTTACCGATGAAGTCTGACATGTAAGAGTTCGGTAAATAGATACTTTGGAAGCCATCAGCATTTTGACCATAGTCATAACCGACATTACCACTGTTTTGTTGGTATGCTAACATCACACTATGTGGGCCAGTTGCATAAGTTCCTGAAATTGCCCAAATATTGTTTTTACGGTTAGATTTGTCATCAGTAGTTTCTGAATATGTAATAGCATTTTCATCAAACTTAGTATGATAACCACTGAAATCATAAGTTAATGAACTGTCATTAGCCAATGGCTGTTTAAAGTTCACATTTATATAATGACGTTCAAGTGCATTTTTGCTGTCTAAACCATAGTAAGATGCATTTAAATTATCATCAAACTTGTATTTAGCACCCCAAACAATTGCACGATCAAGACCATTACCATTTACGTCAGCATCGGTATTGATTTGATCAGACATTTGGTCTTTAGTAAATTTACCAGCAACCAATTCAAGGTTTTTGATTTCATGGCTAGTTAATAAAGTACCTGTAAAGTATTCAGGAACCATACGTCCAGTATTACTTGCAAGAACAGGTAGGTCGAGTACTTGAGTACCGTAACGTACTGTTGTATTCGAGAAACGTGCTTTAACGCTACCACCACCACGAGCCCAGTGATCATAAGCGGAGCCATCATTATGTAATGGGATCATTTGGTTACCGGCATTTTTATTTTCACCGATCTTAAATGAACCATCACCCACAGCGCCAACACCGAAACCAACAATACCAGGGGTAAAGCCAGAATCAATACTTACAATTGCTGATTGAGCAAATGAGCTAGTATCTTTTGCGCCCTGTTTTTTGTCACGGTTGATGTAACCTGTACGGAAGAGAATAGAACCGTTCGCATCTTCAACAAATCCTTTTGCCTCACTTTGCTCGCTTGCCTGAGCTGAGGAAATTATTGCCGCAGAAATGAGAACTGCTAATGTAAGTTTTTGTGCTTTTAGCATATTTAAAGAACCTCATAAAAACGATAAATCCTGTGCCTTGTTATTGTTCAGGGCCTAGGATTTCCATCAATTGTATAAGTAATCTGTAAAAAAGATATATTTTTGTTCATTTTATTTTATATATGCTATGCAGGATTTGATTAATGTGGTAGGGGTTGTTTAATAAATTTATAATTCGTCTTTTATACTTAATCTATTGTTTAAAATAAAAAAAGTAATTTAATTTTTAGTGGATTTTTACCATTTATTTTGTATTTAAAGTTCAAAAAATAGTTGATTCTTGTGTTCATTTTTTACTCTTTTTTGTTGGATATGTTTACTTTTTAATCTTATTTTAAGTTTCTTTTTTCATCACTTTTATTTTTATACCCTTTAAATTGTTACTATATAACTTTATTTTAAAAATGGAATGTACAAAAATAGATCACTACAGGCAGCCAACAAAATATGTTTAGGTTGATCAAATTTAGTGCAATATATTGCTTGTATTTTGTGCACTACTCTTTTTGTTCATATTATTGCTTAAAAAAGACCCAAAATAGTACATCTACTTTAAACAAGTAATAAATAAACAAATCCAATGAGTAGAAATGCGCAATCACAGATCATTACAAGCACTGTCCTCCAGAAATTTACATACTTTTTATATCTCGCCTTTAAGATTAAATAGAAAATTTATGTGCAACAAATGAATACTTCTCACCTCGCTCATTAATTTCCGACAAGGGGTTTTCGTATGTTTAGTATTTTTTCTTGTATAAGAATTTTATTTTATCACTATGTTTTTTATAGATATATTTTTATAAAAATTACACAGCAATTTTATAATAAAGTGAGTTTGATCTCAAAATTAATGAAGAGCACTGATAGCAAATTTGTACTTGGCACAGCAATTGCTAAAGCTCAAGTAACACAATTTGTTTAATTCCTATAAATCGTGCATTCATTGTGGGGGAGATCAAAATGATGAAATTTGCACTTAAGGCCGTGAGTCTTAGTATTTTTGCAGCAAGTTCAACCATGGCTATGGCTGAAGATGCACCATCTTTTTATGGAATCACGGCAACGGGTAGTGTGGCAGCGACCACAGACTATCGCTTCCGTGGTGTGACACAATCATCAAATAACCCAGCCATTCAAGGTGGTTTTACTTTTTCTCATAAGTCAGGTGCTTATGTTGCGCTTTGGGGTTCAAGCGTTGACTTTAATACACCGGGTGTTTCAACTGAAACTGATATTTCTTTAGGTTATACCAATACCTTAAAACTGTCAGACACACTTGCGCCAACTTATGATGTTGGTGTGATCCGTTATGGTTACATTGGCTCTGACTCAAAATTTACCAACCCATACAACGGTGATACTGGTTTTGACTTTACCGAGTTTTATGGAAAATTAACGTTTGCAGACTCTTTATTTAAAGGTGATGCACTTAGTGTCGGTGTGAATTACTCTAACGATTACTGGGGTCACTCTGACGAGTTCTGGTATTTTAACGTTGGGTACTCAGCACCAATTGCAGACACAGGATTCACTGGACTTGCTTCAGTTGGTTATAACAAACTCAAAAACAAAGACTCTTTACTTGTCGTTGCGGGCGGACCAGGTGAGGACGATAGCTATATCGATTATAAGGTCGGCGTAAATTATAACATCTTGGGTATTGTTGCTGAGTTAGATGTTGTAGGTACAGACATTAGTACTTCTGGCATGACTGATGCTCAGAAAAAACCTTATGACACAGGTTTAGTATTTAGTTTAACTAAAACATTCTAAGTTTTGAGTTATAAAAAGCGGGTAAATAAACCCGCTTTTTTATTAGTTTTCTATTTCAGAAAGTAGCTGTTTTAATTGGCTAAGCTCAATATCCGCAGCTTTAGACAGAGGCTTACGTGGTGCCCCGGCAGCGACACCTTTTAGTTGTAAACCTGCTTTAATCGTTTTGGGCAAACCACCAGTTACAATAAAGCGTAGTAAAGGAAGCTGCTGATAAAATGACTTCTGTGCTTGTTCTAATTCTCCATTTTTTACATATTCAATAAGCTGTTGAGGTCGTTTACCTAACAGGTTTGGTGCAGCCGTACACCAACCGCTTGCCCCAGCACATAGAGCTTCCATAGCTAGAGGATTACAGCCGTTATAAAAAGGAAGTTCTCCTTTTGATAATTCATAAATTTTATGCATACGCTGAATATCGCCGCTACTTTCTTTCACCATCGTAATATTTGCAATGTTATTAAACATACGCACAATTAGCTCTGGTGACATATCAACACCGCTAGTTGCAGGGTTGTTATAAATCATAATCGGTAAAGTCGTTGCTTGAGCAATCGCTTGGTAATATTCAAAAATTTCTTGATCTGTGAGCTTCCAGTACGATACAGGAATCACCATAAGTGCATCTGCACCATAGCTTTGTGCGATTTGCGCCTTTTTGATGGCTTGATCGGTCGTGAGTTCTGAAATCCCAATAATGACAGGTAAGCGTTTATTAATGCTTTCAATTGAAGTCTTAGCGACTAAACACCACTCATCCCATTCAAGATAAGCGCTTTCGCCAGTACTGCCTAGAGGCGCAAGTGCATCGCAACCGTTTTCAATAAGCAAATCCAGCATTTGCTTTAGGACAGGAAGGTTAATGGTGTTGTCATCAGAAAATGGAGTAACCGGGTAGCCAATAATGCCGTTTAGTTTCATTGTCGAAGTCTCTTTTTAAATACAGTCAGAATGTTTTTTCAAAGCTTTACGTGCGTAGTAAGCAAAGTTCACTTTGTTACGTTTATCGGTAGATACCCAGTCATGAGCTTCTGTTGCTAAATCGTGTGGGATCGGTTGAATTTGCCCAGCAGACATGGCTAGTAGTTGCAGTTGAGCTGCGCGTTCAATTAAAAGAGCCAAGTTGCATGCTTCTTCAATAGTTTTTCCTGTGACCAGTTGACCATGGTGAGATAACAAAACAGCACGGTTTTTACCCAGAGCAGAAGAAATCAAAATACCTTCTTCGTTACCTACAGGAACACCCGGCCAATGGCCTACAAAAGAGCAATCTTCATAGAGTGCGCAAACATCCATTTGGGAAATCATGAGCGGAATCTGAAGCATCGACAGTGCAGCTACATGAGTCGGATGCGTATGGATAATGCAGTTCACCTCTGGGTGCTCTTTATAAATCCATGTGTGAAAACGGTTGGCTGGGTTGGCCATTCCTTCTTGATTGACGGGTTCTAAGTCTTGATTCACCTCAAGTAAGTTTGAAGCAGTAATTTCATCAAAACCTAAACCGAAACGTTGGGTAATAAAGAAATCTTTATTTTCACTACGGCAAGTAATTTGGCCTGCTAAACCAGCATCATGGCCATGGTCAAATAAAATACGACAAGTGAGTGCAAGCTTTTGACGATCAGTTAAGTCTGAGTCGCTAATCCACTTTTGCATGTCTTGTTGTGCGTATTGCATTAAGTCGTGTTTGTTTACAGAAGCTGTCTTCATCTCTTCTCCAGTCCAGTTGACCAAATTAAGTAAGTGAAGGCAGAATAGAAAACAACTGGATGAATCAATACATCCAGTTTTTATAAGTTATATGGTCCAGATGGGGCAAATATGCTAAGACCTTGGCAAGTACATTTCCGTATTGATGAAAGAGAAGAAAAGACAGTTTTTCTAAAACTGACCAACTTGATTAGTCAGGAAATTTTAAGTGGCCGTTTAGTACAGGGCACTATGCTGCCAGGGTCTCGTAGCCTTTCAAAAGAATTGGGAATTAATCGAAAAACGGTACAAGCAGTCTATGAAGAATTGGAAGCACAAGGTTGGCTTGTGACTCGGCCTCGAAAAGGCACATTTGTGGCAGATGTTTTACCGGAAAAAAAGCTTCGAATAAAATCAGGAGCAGTTCGAAAAGTTAATGATAAACCAATAATTCAAAAAGTTGCCCAGCAGCCCCATAACGATGGTGTGCCAGATCCGAGGCTTATTCCCTATGAGTTATTTTCGCGGGCCTATCGGCACGCACTCATTAAAATTACGCAAAATCAATACATGGGCTATGGTGACCCACGAGGTATGGCTGAGTTAAGGCTGGCTTTACAACAAATGTTGTCGATGGAGCGTTTTATGAATGTTACCGATGATGAGATTTGTATTGTACGTGGTAGCCAGATGGGAATTTTTCTAGCCTCACGTGGATTACCCAATCGGCAAGGCGTGATTGTTGTTGAAGAGTTGTATTATCCATCTGCTTTTAAAGCTTTTCAGTCAAATGGCTTTCAAGTGGTTTCTGTCAAATTAGATGAACAGGGTATTGTCATTGACGATATGGAACGGATTTTACAAGAGCACTCAGTTGCTGCAATTTATACAACTCCGCATCATCAATATCCTACAACCGTTACCATGACAATGAACCGCCGTCTTCAACTCTTAGAGCTTTCAAAAAAATGGGGCTTTTATATTATTGAGGATGACTATGATCATGAATTTCACTATGACAGTCGGCCTATGCCACCCTTAGCGAGTTTGCCTCATTCTGAATTAGTCATTCATATTGGCTCATTGTCTAAAGTTTTTGCACCTGGTATTCGCTTGGGTTACATCGTGGCATCGTCATCAGTAATACAATCGATTACTGAAGATATTTTATTGATTGATCGACAAGGTAATAACATTACTGAACTTGCTTTAGCAGATTTAATGCAACGGGGTGAAATTAAAAGACACATCCGCAAAATGAAAAAAATATATCAACTACGCCGTGACCATGCCTTAGCTGAGTTTCAAAGAGTTTTTGCAGAGAGTATTCAGATACAACCGCCTGCGGGTGGAATGGCTTTATGGGTAAAATTCCAGAAGCCATTTACTCAGGAACAGCTTATAAAATTAAACGAACTCAACATTGATACAGAGCATAAGTTTAAACAAATCGAGTCTCCTAATCGTTGTATCCGCTTTGGTTTTGCAGCTTTATCAGAGCAGGAAATTACTTCGTTAATCGAGGCCTTAAATGACGCTCTTAATAAAAGAACAGCGGACTTATAATCCGCTGTTCCATTTTAAGAATGATTGCCTCTATAAGAGAGTGCCTCTGTAAGGTGCGGACTTTGAATAACCTCACTTTGAGCTAAATCTGCAATGGTCCGCGCTACTCGTAAAACACGATGATAAGCACGAGCTGATAGATTTAAACGTTGCTGAGCCATTTCAATCATTCGCTGTGAAGTACTATCGAGAGTCGCGTATTGCTCAAGTTGTTTTGGTGAGAGCGCCTGATTCAAACAATCCTGTCTTTGCATTTGTTGTTCATAAGCATAAATCACACGTTGGCGAACACTGCTGGAGTCTTCAGCAGGTGTTGGGTCTTGCAGTTCTTGAGCTTTTAATGGCGGTACATCAATATGTAAATCGATACGGTCGAGTAATGGTCCTGATATACGGTTTTGATAACGTTTAATACTCTCAGGAGAACATTGACAACGACTGTCTTGATTAAATGCATAACCACATGGGCAGGGGTTCATCGCTGCAATGAGCTGAAAGTTTGCAGGGTAGGTAATTTGTCGAGCTGCTCGTGAAATAATGATTTCTTTTGACTCAAGTGGCTGGCGTAAGACTTCTAGCACTTTTCTGTCAAACTCAGGAAGTTCATCTAAAAACAAAACCCCTAAGTGAGATAAGGTAATTTCACCTGGTTTAGGATGAGATCCGCCCCCAACAAGTGCAATCGCTGATGCTGTATGATGGGGCGCTCGAAATGGCCGTTGGCCAAACGTATGCGGTGTATTGGAAATAGAATAAATACTCGCAACTTCAAGTGTTTCTTGATTAGAAAGCGGTGGCAAAATTGAAGGGAGCCTTGAAGCGAGTAAAGTCTTACCTGTGCCTGGTGGTCCTTTAAAGAGCAGCGAATGTCCTCCTGCGGCGGCTATTTCTAGTGCACGACGTGGGCGTAACTGACCTTTTACATCTGCCAGATCAAATTTATAAGGCATTTGGTTTGAGGCAGTTGCAGGTTCAACCGAAGATAGTGATTTCGTGCCCAGAAAATGTTCACAAACTTCTTTTAAGTGGCTCACTGGATAACATTCAAGATTCGGTAAATGGTTAATATCCTGACTATTATCGAGGGGTAAAAGCATTTTATGCTTGGCCTGTTGGCATGCCATGGCTAAAGTTAACGTGCCTGACACTGGTCTTACATAACCATCCAGCGCTAATTCACCAATTAATTCAAAATCTTCAGCACAGTTTTCTGGGAGCTGACCAGATGCAATTAAAATGCCTACGGCAATTGGCAAATCTAGACGTGAACCATCTTTGGGCAAATCTGCTGGCGCAAGATTAATGGTCAGTCGTTTAGTCGGAAATTGGAATCCACTATTAATAATGGCTGAGCGAACGCGGTCTTTACTTTCTCTTACTGCCGCCTCTGCTAGCCCGACAATAGTAAGAGAAGGTAAGCCTTGACTCACATGTACCTCAACCTCAATTAGAGGTGCATGTAAACCCAAAAGTCCCCGTGTATAAATTTTAGAAAAAGACATCTTATTGTTCCATTATGGTGCTTCATTTTTCATCGTTGTAAAGTATAAGTGCGCTACGTTGGTGCTTATTTTTTATTCTTTAAGGCTTCTTCTAATAGATTGACTTGTTTTTGTAGCTCTTCTAAACGTTGATTAGCCGATTGAAGTGCAGTCTTTTGACGGTCAATCTCTTGTTTAGAAACAAGGTCTAACTTTTCGACCGCTTCATTTAATAATGCACGTAAATTTTTTTCCAAATCTTTTTTAGGCTCATCAATTTGTTCCAAAATGGCCTGTAGTAATGTTTCTAACATAAAATATCCAAAGCGTTGTATTACCTTATAGTTTACAGTTTATCACTGCTTGAAGTCGGGATATAGGTTTCAATTCTTTTAGTGCAAATAGAACATTAAAACAGCACTCAACAATACTGAAAATTCATTTTATTTTTAATAGCTCATCTACATCTTGATCACTAAATAGGTTATAAAGAAAGTTCATGCAATAGATTCATTTCCCTCAACCTTTGAAATATTGGCATGAAAATTGAACATGAAGCTTGTAACTGCAATTGTAAAACCGTTTAAATTGGATGATGTGCGTGAAGCGCTCTCTGACATTGGTGTACAAGGGATTACCGTAACTGAAGTTAAAGGTTTTGGTCGTCAAAAAGGACATACAGAACTCTACCGTGGTGCAGAGTATGTGGTTGATTTCTTACCTAAAGTAAAAATCGAGATTGCGATCAGTGATGAAATGGTTGACGCGGTAATTGAATCAATTACTCGTGTAGCGAGCACTGGAAAAATTGGCGATGGTAAGATTTTTGTGACTAACCTGGAACAAGTAATTCGTATCCGTACGGGTGAAACTGGACCAGATGCTGTCTAATTGGCACAAAGCTTGCTGAGTAGAAAATAACTCGCAAATGAGGTTGGGGGACACGAATGAAAAAAATACTTATGGCGCTCAGTCTATCAGGCGCTCTTTTGGGTGGTACTGCCTCTTGGGCAGAAGAAGCTGTAACAACGCCAACATCGGAAGTTGCGGCGGCATCAACATCACAAGCTACTGCAACCACGGCAGAAGCACCAGTTGCTGAAACTCCGGCAGCTCCAGCACCGACACCCACTCTTGATACGGGTGACACCTCTTGGATTTTAGTTTCAACCGCATTAGTTTTATTAATGACCATTCCGGGATTAGCATTATTCTACGGTGGTATGGTACGTAAAAAAAATGTCTTAAGTACAATGATGTTCAGCCTTTCAGCTGCAATCTTAGTAAGTTTGCTGTGGGTGATTGCTGGGTATTCAATCGCGTTCTCTGGCACAGGGGCATTTTTTGGTGATTTGTCTAAAGCGATGCTCAACGGAGTGGCGTTTGATGCATTGAGCGGGACAATTCCTGAAAGTCTCTTTGTTATTTTCCAAATGACTTTTGCCATTATTACAGTTGCAATTCTTAGCGGTTCTATTGCAGACCGTATGAAGTATTCAGCTTTCATGGCATTTATTGCAATTTGGGTACTTGTTGTTTATGCACCAATTACTCACTGGGTTTGGGCAGCAGATGGCTGGTTATTCAAAGCAGGCGCATTAGATTTTGCTGGTGGTACGGTTGTACATATCAACTCAGGGGTTGCGGGTTTAGTTGCTGCTTATATGCTTGGCAAACGTATTGGCCTTGGCCGTGAATCTATGGCTCCTCATAACTTAACTTTAACTGTTATCGGTGCAAGTTTACTTTGGGTGGGTTGGTTTGGTTTCAACGGTGGTAGTGCGTTAGGCGCTGGTGCTCGTGCAAGTATGGCAATTTTAGTGACTCAAGTTGCTGCTGCCGCTGCTGCATTCTCTTGGTTAGTTGTTGAACGTATGATCCGTGGTAAAGCATCTGTATTAGGTGGTGCTTCTGGTGCGGTAGCTGGGTTGGTAGTGATTACACCTGCTGCAGGTTTTGTCGGTGTAGGCGGTGCTTTAGTGATGGGACTTATCGGTGGCGTTGTGTGCTTCTGGGGTATTACTGCACTTAAACGCTTACTTAAAGCCGATGATGCTTTGGATGCGTTTGGTTTGCATGCGGTAGGTGGTATTGTCGGTGCGATTTTAACTGGCGTATTCTACAGTGACGAAATTATTAAAGCTGCCAACGTTACACTAGCGCCAACATTCGCTGGCCAATTATGGGTACAAGTTGAAGGCGTATTGGCAACTATGGTTTACAGCGGGATCGCGACTTTCGTTATTCTTAAAGTGATTGATCTTGTAATTGGTATCCGTGTGAATGCTGATGATGAGCGTATGGGTCTGGATTTAAGCCAACATGGCGAACGTATTGAATAATCATTATTAATAATCTGCTGTATTAAAAGAACAGTCTTGCGCTGTGATCAAAGTGATGCTTTGATCTTGCTCAGGACTGTTTTTTTGTCTCGAAGAATGCTGGTTCTGTAAGTGTGGAAATTTTGCTACACTAGGTCAAAGTAATCGACCCTATAAGTCCGCTATGCATTGTCCATTTTGCAACGCCGCAGATAGTAAAGTCATCGATTCACGTTTAGCCGCCGAAGGCTGTCAGATTCGTCGACGTCGTGAGTGTGTAAGTTGCGGTGAACGTTTTACCACTTTTGAAAGCTATGAAGTGGTAATGCCCCGTGTGATCAAATCGAATGGAAAAAATGAGCCTTTCGATGAGGCCAAATTGCGTCGTTCGTTAATGCATGCATTGCAAAAACGTCCGGTCACACAAGAGCAGATCGAAACAGTTTTAAGTGATATTCAGTTGCAGATTCGTCGTTTAGGTGAGCGCGATGTGAAATCTAGAACAATTGGCGAAATCGTCATGCAATCTTTATTTGCCCTTGACCATGTTGCTTATGTCCGATTTGCCTCTGTCTATCAAGATTTTCAGGATGTTGAAGCATTTCGCCGTCAAATAGAGCAAATGCAGCAACGTGAACACTAATCATTTGAGATTTTTATGTCTGAGTTGAAACAAGATCAGTATTGGATGCAGCAAGCCATTGAACTTGCCAAACGAGGACTATATTCGACCAAGCCTAATCCAAATGTTGGGTGCGTCATTGTCAAAGATGATCAGTTAATTGGTGAAGGCTTTCATCCTAAAGCAGGTCAACCACATGCTGAGGTTTTTGCCTTACGCGAGGCGGGTGAACATGCGCAAGGCGCAACGGCTTACGTTACGCTTGAACCGTGTGCGCACTATGGCAGAACTCCTCCTTGTGCCGAAGCATTGGTGAAAGCCCAAGTTAAAAAAGTAGTGGTCGCTTGTCCTGATCCAAATCCACTGGTTGCAGGGAAGGGCGTTCAGATTTTAAAAAATGCTGGAATTGAAGTTGAAGTTGGCATTTGTGAAGATTTAGCATCAAAACTTAATCAAGGCTTTTTAAAAGCAATGTCTACAGGCATGCCTTATGTACGTTTAAAAGTCGCTTCAAGCTTAGATGGCCGTACTGCAATGGCATCTGGTGAATCGAAGTGGATCACCGGTTCTGCTGCCCGTCAGGATGTCCAGCATTGGCGTGCCATTTCAGGAGCGGTGATTACAGGTATTGAAACCGTGATTGCAGATGATTGTCAGCTTAATGTGCGTTCACTCAATAATTTTGATATCGAGACAGTTGCTCAGCCAAAACGTGTTGTTTTAGATCGCCAAGGACGTTTACCACTTAACGCTAAAATCTTAGAGAATCCTGAAACCGTGATGGTAATGGGGCCGTATCGTCAAGAACTTGCTGATTTAGGCGTGATACAATTAGAAATTCAGCCTTTAAAAATGCTGTTACAGACCCTATCTAAGCAACATCAAATTTATGATGTGTTGGTTGAAGCTGGCGCAACATTGTCTACTGCCTTTTTGCAAGAAGGTTTGGTGGATGAATTGATCAGTTATATTGCCCCGACACTATTGGGGAAAAGTGCAAGGGCCATGTTCAATGCAGAATTTGAATATATGGCACAGCAACTTCGTTTTACACTTCTTGATGTGACACAAATTGATCAAGATATACGCTTAAGGTTAATCCCTACGCAAGAGAAAGTATGAATTCAGAGCCTTCGGTTTATCACAAACGTCGTCATGCAGCCCGTACGACAGACGAATATCTTTTCCATCAGCTTGTGCCCTACTTAGGTAACAAGCGCCGATTGCTCCATCTCATTTTAGAAGCCCTTGAAATTACAGGGACGCTGAATAGCAAGAAAAAGAATCCACCGATTTTTGCCGATTTCTTTGCCGGCAGTGGCGTTGTATCTCGTTTAGCCCGTCAAAATGGTTACCGTGTGATTGCGAATGACTGGGAACCTTATAGCCATGCTTTAAATCATGCGATTTTAGCCTGTGTAGATGCGCCTGCTTTTAAAGAGTTAGGCGGCTATCAAAAGGCAATCGATTATTTAAATCGCTTACCAGAAGTTAAAGGTTGGGTAACGCATAACCTTTGTCCACGTAACGATGATGTATACGATCCAACTCGTGACCGTTTATTCTTTAAACGTCGTAATGGTATGCGTATCGATGCAATTCGTCAGCAGATTGCAACATGGCAGGCACAAGGTGCAATTAATGATGTAGAGATGAGTGCTTTGCTTGCACCATTGCTCTATTCAGCCAGTTTTGTCAGTAATACGAGTGGCGTATTTAAAAGTTTCCACCAAGGGTGGGGCGGACGTACTCAAACTGCGCTAGAACGAATTGAGTCATTACTTTGGTTAACACCGAGCCGTTTTTGTGAGATTGGTGACCGTAAACGTCCGGCTGCTGAAATGTGGTGTGTAGATTCACAACATCTAGCAAATCAAATGAGTGGTTTTGAAGTCGATGTTGCTTATCTTGATCCACCATATAACCAACACGCATATAGTAGTAATTACCATGTTTTAAATGCATTAACCTTATGGGATCAGGTGGATTTACCTTCACCAGATACCAAAGGTTATAAGAGTGGTATTGATAGAGCTTGGCGTAAAGAGCGTCCAAGTCCATATAACTCGTCTAAACATGCAAAAGATGCATATGAGAAATTACTTTCAACCATCAATGCGCGCTATATTCTGACCAGCTATTCAACTGATGGTAATATCGAGCCGAAAGATTTGCTTATGGCTAATCTGGAGCGGGGCAAAGTCACCTTGTTAACACAAGATGTTCCGCGTTATCGAGTGAGTAAACAACGACAGTCTGAACGTGCACGCGTGCTTGAGTTTATTGTGATTACTGATACTCATGCCAAGTCAGGACCACCATTACGTCAGTTATTAGGCCAGCTTTACCACTTTGCCGAGCTAGGTGGTGTAGATACCTCAGGTAATAGTACACAGCTCGCACTTTGGTAAGCGCTGCAACTTAAGCAGTGTAAAAAGATTTGGAGATTGAGCCATGTTTACAGGCATCATTGAAAGTTTAGGAAAAGTTGAAAGCCTGCAAAGTGTAGGTGGTGATGTACGTTTACGTATTCAGACTGATCTGGATATGTCGGATGTACATTTGGGTGATTCAATTGCAACTAACGGTATTTGTCTCACAGTGATTGAGTGGGGGGACAACTGGTACGCAGCTGATGTTTCTCGCGAAAGTTTAAACCGTACGACTTTGGGTAACTGGAAAGTTGGGCAACGCGTCAATGTTGAAAAGGCAATGTTACCGACAACGCGTTTTGGCGGGCACATTGTAAGTGGTCACGTTGATGGCGTAGGTGAAATTACTGTAGTACGTGAAGATGCTCGTTCTATTTATTATGAAGTGACAGCGCCGACAGAACTTGCTAAATATTTAGCGGGAAAAGGTTCTGTAACTGTTGACGGAATTAGCTTAACAATTAACCATTTACGTGGAAATATTTTAAGCTTGAATTTGATTCCACACACTGCGGAGCGTACCAATATTGGAACGTGGCAAGTAGGCAGTAAGGTCAATCTTGAAGTTGATGTTTTAGCACGTTATATCGAGCGTTTATTGCTGGGCGATAAAGCTGCTGAGCAAAAAACCGAGTCAAATATTAGTATGGCTTTTTTAGCTGAGAATGGCTTTTTAAAATAAAAGCTAGCTCATTAAAATAAAAAACCGGACACTTGTTCCGGTTTTTTATTTTTGAAAAATTAATGCTTGGTGAGAGTAACTGAATGTGTGCCGACCCAAGCTTTATGATGTTGGGTACGAGTAATCGTAAAGTCACCTTTTTCTGACGCTCGTGTCAGCAAGATTGAGAGCGAATTAAAGTCGTTATGACTCATATAAAGTTCTTGTGCTGAAAATGTCCATTGCTCGCCTTGATTAAGCTGCTCAAGTTGCTTTGAAATCTGATGCGGAATGTCCATTTTTACCCTCATTAATTATCTTAAAATACTACTTTTTATTCTTATAATCATTTGATCTATAAGAATAATATTTGTGTCTATTTTGTGACAAATAAGTGTCAGTTTTATGACAGAAGAAGTTTTAAAAATTTTATTTCTCTATTTTTTCATCAGAAAACTTAGAATTTTTTAAGATATATTCAATTTCTTCTTGAGCTGCCGAATTTAGCTTGGCTCGGAAAGCCGTTACAGACTGTTCAATTAAGTTCTCAGCTTCAAGTTCTAAACGAATGCGTAAACTTTCAAGCTCAGATAAGATTTGATCATCGGTAATACTAAGTTTTACGCCAGCAGAGTAATTGACTGCTGGTGTTTCGGGGTTTTTCTGATAACGTGCAGTTTGCTCTGTAACTTCTTGTTCTAACTGACTGCGGATGACTTGAAGTGCTTCAGTCTGTTCACTAAATTGACGAACTTCATCGGCTTGCAATTGGGCAGCATAGGCCGCTTCTAACGCTCGTTTATCAGCAAGTGCTTTCTCTAAAGCAAGCTGACGACGAATACGTGCTTGCTCAATCAGCTCTGCCTTAAGGTCCGCGTAAGCTTTTTCAATTTTTTGCTGTGATTCTAACTGCGCTTTTTCGTCATTTAAAACCCAAAGCTGAATCGGAGTTTGAGGTTCTAATAAGTCGCAAATACGTGCCAGATCTTGTTGATAGGCATGACGGACAGCTTCAGGCGCATTTAACCATCTTTTTTTAAAATCTTGCCCGACATTTAATGCCACCATGCTTCTCCTTTGTTCAACAGTATTTACATTTTAGCGCGTTATAATTTAAAGGTCCGCGGTTCTATACCTAAACGACGATACATTTTAAATTTTTCTCGCCCAATTTGCTTGGCTGTTTCATTATTTTCAACAATTTCTATAATGTGGCTAAAATGCTCAACTTGTTCAAGTGCATGATTGTTAAAATTAAATACTAACCAGCCTTGTTCAAGTGGTTGTTTAGCCGAAATACATACAGCAGCCTCAGCTTGATCAACCCCATGCGTAATAAAACTGACAGGGTCGAAATCCCATAATCTTTCATCAAGAGTCTGTTGTAGCTGCACATCTGGGCAATACCACCAGATTTTAGAATGCTTCTGTAAAATCTTTCGGCATAAACGGCAAGCACTATCGACTTGCCGTTCTTCACTGGTTTCAAACAGATAAAAACTAACTTTAGCCATTCGTATTTACACGATTCGCTAAAAATTGCATGAGTAATGGTACTGGACGCCCTGTTGCGCCCTTAGCTGGGCCAGATAACCATGCTGTTCCTGCTACATCTAAATGAGCCCAACGATACTCACGTGTAAAGCGTTCAAGGAAACATGCTGCCGTAATCGCACCGCCGTATGGACCGCCAATGTTTGCAATATCCGCAAATGGTGAATCAAGTAATTCTTGATAATCTTCAATGACTGGCATACGCCATACACGGTCAAATGATTGCTCACCCGCTTGTTGGAGTTCATCTGCTAAAGCATCATCTGGTGAGAACAAACCACTGAGCACTTTACCTAAAGCGACTACACATGCACCTGTTAAGGTTGCAATATCGACCACCACTGCTGGATTGAAGCGTTTGATATAGGTCAATGTGTCACACAGTACCAAACGGCCTTCGGCATCGGTATTTAAGATTTCAACAGTTTGGCCGCTCATGGTTGTCACGATATCGCCCGGACGAGTTGCCTTGCCAGAAGGCATGTTTTCTGCGGCTGCAATCGCGCCAACGACATGAATCGGAAGTTTTGCTTCGCATAGGGCACGAATAGTACCTAGTACAGAGGCTGCACCACACATATCGAACTTCATTTCATCCATGCCGAGGCCCGGTTTTAATGAAATGCCGCCTGTATCAAAAGTAACGCCTTTACCAACAAGTACAACAGGAGCTTGGTCGATTCCAGCTTGGTATTCGAGAGTTACAATACGGCCCGGACGTTCAGAACCTTTGCTGACTGCAAGAAAAGCATACATGCCTAAATCAGCCATTTGTTGCTCATTTAACACAGTTACTTTGAGTAAATCAGGGAATTCTGCAGCTAAAGCTAACGCTTGTTCTGCCAAATATTCAGGGAAACAAATGTTACCTGGACGGTTTCCAAGGTCACGTGCATAAGACTGACCAGACTGTACTGCATGCACTAAAGCCAGTTGTTTTTCATCAAGGCTAGTCGTTGAACTAATTAAATCAACCTGTTGTAACACAAATTCATTTTTTTTCGATTTAAACTCATCATAACCATAAGCTGCTTGAGTTAAGCTTAAAGCGAATAAATAATGGTATTCGACAGGTAACGCAGCAATATCAATCGCGATATGCTTAAATTTATTTTGTGTCGATTTGATAATAGTTTGGGCAAGTTTGGCGAGCTTAACTGCCTGAAGTTCAGCTGTTTTTCCTAAGCCAAGTAATTGGCTATGAGGTTGATTTGAAACCTGACCAAATAAAGGCAGAGTTTCGTTGAAGTTACCTTTAAATTGGGTGGCAGTAAGAACGCTTTCTAGGTTATTGATTTGATATGTGTTGATATTGCTTTGTAGCTGTTCTGAATCAACTAAAACCCACAAAGATTCATTAGATGTCTGTTCGGGAAAAGTTGTATAAGTTGTAAATTTCATGGCTGCCGTGATTGCCTATAGAAAGTTATGATGGATTAAAACATTGAAACACTTTCAAGCATAGCGTTGCAATGTGCGGTTTTATATTTTTAACATTCGGGTAAACTAGCACTCGTCCCGATTAGCCTTTTGGAAGTATTACTTTGATTATTCGGCGTTATCTCGTCAAGCAAGTTGTCTCTACCTCATTGGTGGTCATTTCCTTATTGACCTTAATCATGATGGGTGGTCGTCTGATCAAATACTTTGGTGTGGCGGCGCAGGGGCGTTTAGATGCCAGTATCTTGTTTAGCATCATTGGATATCGATTACCTGAGTTTCTTACACTCATTTTACCATTGGGTTTTTTCATTGGCTTAATGTTGGTGTTTGGTCGTTTATATGTTGACCATGAAATGGCTGTATTAAATGGTAGTGGTGTAAGTCGTCATCAATTAGCGCGCTTACTCATTCCAATGACACTTGTTTATATGGTGTTTCAGTCTGTGCTTATGCTCTGGATGACGCCGTGGGGACTACGTGAATTTGAAAAGCTAACAACCACACAAGCTGTTCGGACAGGTTTCGATTTGGTTCGACCAAGAGAATTTATTTCTTCTGGGCCATATACGATCTATGCAGGTTCATTGTCAGAAGATCGAAAGAATTTGAAGGACATTTTCTTTTATCAGCGCGCTGCTAAAGAAGATAAGCCAGATGTCATGATTTTGGCAAAAGAAGCGACTCGTGTAGAAGTTGCCAATGACACTGCCAATGTCGTCGATCTGGTACAAGGCCGTCGCTATGAAATATTCCCAGGACAACCAAAATATACACAAGCAGAGTTTCAGTCTTATCGTCTACGTTTAGAAAATGACAAAGATGTTAAGTTTGAGAGTGGCGATGTAGAAGCCCTATCAACAACAAAACTGTTTTCAAAAACGAATGATCCAGTCATTAGAAGTGAGTTGGGATGGCGTTTATTTGGGCCATTTACCATTGTTATTGCGTTAATGTTATCAGTGGCATTGTCTGAGGTGAGTCCACGACAAGGCCGTTATTACCGTCTTATTCCGGCGATTTTTATTTTTTCCAGTCTGATCGTATTAATGATTGCAATCAAGACTCGTATCAGTAAAGAAGAACTCGATATTTGGGCTTATCCTGCCGTATTAGTTGTTTATGGCGTTGCAGCTGCCTTATTCTCACGTAAGCAGAAGTTGGGACCAAAAATCAAGAAACAGATCAAGCGAGTGAAATTATAATGTTAGCACGTCGAATAGTCGCCAAATATGTGACGAAAACCACTGCGCTTGCGATGTTTGGCACCACAGTTGTTTTGTCCATTCTACAAGTCTTATTTACATATCTTGGCGAGTTGGGTGAGCTCAAACCAGGCTATAACGCATGGCAAGCTCTCGTCTATGTCTTGTGGGGCGCTCCTCGTTATCTATATGAAATTTTACCTATTTCTGCCTTGATTGGTGCCGTGATTGGTCTGGGTTCATTGGCAACGAGTAGTGAACTCATCGTCATGCGTTCAGTGGGCATTAGTTTGTGGCGTATTGTCGGTTGGGTGATGCGCTCAGCTTTACTGCTTATTATTTTGTCATTTGCTTTGAGTGAATGGGTTATTCCTTATACCAATGAAAAAGCACAAAGTGTTAAAAGCCATCGCTCTGTAGCTGCATTAGGTGAAGTTAAAGGTTATTGGTCACGTGAAGGGCAGCGATTTATCTATATCGACTATGCTAACTCTCAGGGTAATTTAAGAGATATTCAAGTGGTCGACTTTGACCAGAACTATTACTTGCAATCATTAATTAATGCTCAGCAAGGACAGTTTATTAAAAATGGTCAATGGGCTTTGAAAAAAGCTGAACAAATGGACATTTTGGCGGCAGGAAATGCCATCAAAACTGATCATGAAGAGCAATCGCTTTCGTTAGCATTACAGCCTAAATATGTGCACATGGTGACTTTAGATCCTGAAGATTTATCACCAAGCCAACTGATTAGTTTTATGCGTTATATGGATGAATATAGTCAGGTACCAAAGACTTATCAATTGGCTTTCTGGCAAAAAGTTGCTTCGCCATTTTCACTCATCGCATTAGTACTCGTAGCGTGTTCTTTTATTTTTGGACCATTACGCCAACAATCGATGGGTTTCCGTTTGGTGATCGCATTATTTATTGGTTTGAGTTTCTATTATTTACAGGACTTCTTGGGCTATGCGAGCTTGGTTTATTCTCCATCTCCAGCATGGTTTGTACTTGTACCTATCTTATTAATGTTTGGTGCCGGAAGTTATTTGCTTTACCGCGCTCGCTAGTAATAATTGAGATTTATGGTTTTCATCAATGACGGATATTGGTGAAAGCCATAGGAATAAATAGAGTCTTGACCGAAAATTCGGTAAGATATTGTGACGAAATTCTAGACAAAAGAGAAATTGATTATGACGGATGCAACTGCTGGCAAGATCCCTCACGTTCTGGTCATTATGGATGGTGTTGGACACCGTGAAGCGATTGAAGATAATGCTTTTCTTGCAGCAAAAACACCAAATTTGGCGGCAATGAAAGCCAAGCATCCGAATAGTCTAATTTCTGGTTCAGGTGAAGATGTTGGATTACCTGATGGTCAAATGGGGAACTCTGAAGTTGGCCACATGAATCTTGGTGCTGGCCGTGTGTTATATCAAGACTTTACCCGCATTACTAAAGATATCCGTACTGGCGACTTCTTTAAACATGAAGTGTTGATCGATGCTGTTGAAAAAGCCAAAGCTGCTGGTGGTGCTGTCCATATTATGGGACTACTTTCAGAAGGTGGCGTCCATTCCCATGAAGATCATATTGTGGCGATGTGTGAACTTGCATTAAAACGCGGTGCAAAAGTTTACTTACACGCTTTCCTTGATGGTCGTGATACACCTCCACGCAGTGCTCAACCATCTTTAGAAAAATTAGATGCGTTATTTGCTCAATATCCAGGCCAAGGCCGTATTGCAACCATGATTGGTCGCTACTTTGCAATGGACCGTGACAACCGTTGGGATCGCGTTGAGCAAGCTTATCGCTTATTAACCGAAGGTGAAGCACTTCGTACTGCACAAACCGCAGTTGAAGGGTTAGAGCTAGCTTATGCAGCCAATGAAAATGATGAGTTTGTAAAAGCGACTCGTATTGGTGATATCGCTAAAGTTCAAGACGGTGATAGCGTTGTATTTATGAATTTCCGTGCTGACCGAGCTCGTGAAATTACTCGCGCATTTGTAGAAAAAGACTTTGCTGGTTTTGAACGTAAAGTTGTACCAAACCTTTCTAAATTTGTGATGTTAACGCGTTATCAGGCAAGCATTGATGCACCAGTTGCATACATGCCAGAAGGCCTCAAAAATTCATTGGGTGAGTATTTATCTTCTTTAGGTAAAACCCAGTTACGTATTGCCGAAACTGAAAAGTATGCGCATGTAACATTCTTCTTTAGTGGTGGCCGTGAAGATGAATATCCAGGTGAAAAACGGATTTTAATTCCATCTCCAAACGTTGCGACATATGACCTTAAGCCTGAAATGAGTGCTTACGAAGTCACTGATGAGTTGGTTAAAGCGATTAATTCGGGTGAATACGACTTATTGGTTGTGAACTATGCAAATGGTGACATGGTCGGTCATACAGGTGTGTTCGACGCTGCGGTTAAAGCAGTTGAAGCGGTAGATACTTGTTTAGGTCGTGTCTATGAAGCAGTTATGGCGAAAAAAGGCCATATGCTCATTACTGCTGACCATGGTAACGTTGAACAAATGCAAGATTACGAAAGTGGGCAAGTGCATACTCAACATACAACCGAGCTTGTGCCGTTTATCTATGTTGGCCCAACACAAGCAACAATTGCAGAAGGTGGTGTGCTTGCAGACGTAGCACCAACAATTCTCAATTTAATGCAGATTCCTGTTCCTGCTGAAATGCAAGGGCGTAATCTGATTACACTATCTGCATAAGTTATAGGTGATTGGATGCTGCAACACATTAAATATAAAAAACTTATTTTAAGTATGTTGCTGTGTTGCAGCCAATTTGCTTTTGCAGCGCCAGTTGTAAAAGAAAAATTGTCACCTTTACACTCTGATTCGGAAGAGCCAGAGCATAGCTATGCAGAGGTGCCGATTGAGTCGATTCAACAGTTTGTGCAAATCTATGGAATTGTTCGAGATAACTATGTTGACGTGAAGTCCGATGATGCCTTATTTCAGCAAGCCATAAAAGGGTTAGTGAGTGGGTTAGATCGTTATTCGCGTTATTTGTCGGCAGAAGAATATCGTCAATTAATTCAATACACTGAAGGTGATCTTGCGTCAGTTGATTTTGCATTAAGCCCTGAATCTCATGTTCGTAAATGGATAATTCGTGATCTTAAAACAGGTTCAGACTCCTATAAATTAGGTTTGAGAAATGGTCAGACGATTCTCAAGATTGATAACCAAGATTTAAAAAATTTAAACCAAGATCAGGTGCTCGGTCTGCTTTATGGCTCTATTGGAAGTACACTTCAAGTACAAGCAGAAGAGTTAAATGGAAACATTAACTTAGTCCGTAATAAAAAAATAGAAACCGATATAGAACCTGTAATGTTACATAATCAGGTGCTCGTACTCAAAATTAGAGTATTCCAGCAAGACACTGCTAATGAAATTAAAAGATTAATTGAAGAAAATAACTCTCCACGTTTAAAGGCTGTTTTAATCGATTTGCGAAACAATCCGGGTGGGTTGTTATCGGCAGCAGTTGAGTCGGCAGATTTATTTTTAAATAACGGAATTATTGTTTCAACCAAAAGTCGTTCGGAAGGTAACCAGCAATTTCAGGCACTACCTGGCAATGAATTTCAGAATATAAAACTAGGTATATTAATTAATCACCGCTCTGCATCGGCAGCAGAAGTTTTTACTGCGGCCATGAAAGAACACCAGCGTGCTTGGGTGGTGGGTGAAAAAAGTTATGGAAAAGGTGTAGTGCAAAAGCTATTTCCTTTACCAAGTGGAGCAGCTCTACAGATGACCGTTTCACACTACTACACGCCCAATGGCAATATGATTGAAGGGCAGGGTATTCAGCCTAACCAGACCTATCCATTGCCCGCAGAAATGAAAGAAGACGTATATTTAGAGCGCGTTGCAGATTTATTCTTAAAGAGGAAGTAATTTTTATACTTCCTCTCCCATTTCGGTATCTAAGCCAAACTTTTTGAGTCGATAGCGCAAAGAGCGGAAAGTCATTCCTAACTTTTTAGCCGCCAAAGTTCGATTCCAATGCGTCATGTTTAGCGCATTCAATAAAATATCTTTTTCGATATTTTCTAAATAACGTTCTAAACCTTCCATTGGAAATTTTGGATGAGTCGTCTGAACAGTTGGTGTTTGATCTAGTTGTTGCATTACGATTTGCGGACTCACACTACTGCCTCTAAGAGGAGGTGCTAAGTGTGTCAAATCGATGTACTCATCATCACTTAAAGTAATAGCTCGTTCAATCATATTTCTTAATTCACGAACATTACCCGGGAAGTCTTGCTGTAATAAGTAGGTTTCAGCACTCGCTGTTAATTGTTTGCTTGGAATTCCCCATTCCGTACAAACCTTTTGAATAAAATGAGTGGCCAAGAGCAGAATGTCTCCACCACGTTCACGTAATGGCGGCAACATAATATCCATAACATGAATACGGAAAAATAAGTCCTGACGGAATTTACCTTGTTGAACCAATAAATCCAAATCTTGATGGCTGGCACTAATTACTCGAAAATCAACATCAATTTCCTGATCGGAACCTACAGGGCGTATCTTTTTCTCTTGCACAGCCCGCAGCAATTTAACCTGCATAGTTAACGGCAATTCGGCAATTTCATCTAAAAATAAACTGCCGCCGTGTGCCGATAAAATCAGTCCTTGTTTGTCTTGCGTCGCACCAGTAAAACTACCTTTTTTATGCCCGAAAAGTTCACTTTCCATGAGCTCAGTTGGGATTGCTCCGCAGTTAATTGCAATAAATGGCCCTTCGCTACGGTTGCTTAAACGATGAATCAAATTAGCAACAACTTCTTTACCTGTACCGGATTCACCTGTAACAAACACAGGAGCTTGAGAGCGAGCTATTTTTTTAATAGCTGTCCGTAAGTTTTGTATAGGGGGTGAACGCCCGATTAGTAGGTCATTTTCTAAAGTTGTTTCACTAAATTCATGCTCTGGTTTTGGCTGGTTAAGCGCTTTTTTTAATAGCTGATCTAAATGAATTTGGTTAATCGGTTTACTAACAAAATCAAAAGCTCCCGCTTTTAATGCAGCAATTGCAATATCCATATTGCCGTATGCGGTTAAAACTGCGATGGGTGTGTGCGGGTAAGTTTGAGAAACATGTTTAACCAATTCTAACCCACTACCGTCGGGTAGATTTAAATCGGTCAAGCACGCATCGTAATGAAACTGAGTAAAGAGTTGTTTGGCCTGTTCAACCCGATAAGCAAGATGTGTCTTAATCCCCATTCGTGCAAGCGTCATTTGCATTAAAAGGCACAAATCTTCTTCATCGTCTACAAGCAAAACGAGTGGTTGCTGTTCTGCCATTTCCCCAAAAACCTAATAAAAAAATCAATATATTATTGGGCATTCCATTCGGAAGCATGCCCCTTGTTTTTGCTCTACATAAGTGAGCTTTGCATGGTTTGCCTCACAAAAACTATGAGACAAATATAATCCTAAACCAGTTCCATTAATTTCGGTACTAAAAAATGGTTTAAATAATTGAGATATATCACGTTTTGAAACCCCTTCACCGTAATCGATCACATCAATATAAACTTTATTTGTTTGTGAATGAATGTTGATCAAGATATGCGGTGAGTCGGGTGCATTATGTCGTAAAGCATTTCTAACAAGATTAATCAGCACTTGTCTGAGCTGTTTTTCATCAAATAAGAGTTTTAAGGATGAGTCAGAAATTTTAAGCTGGATGGTATGTTTAACATCAGATAGATCTTCATCTAATAACGTTTTTATGAAGTCGTTTAATTCAATCTGGATTGGGTAGGTTCTTTCACCACGGGCAAGTCCTAATGTATCTTGAACAATACTATCGATGCGTTTGGTTTGCTTGCCAATCATATTGCGTAAAGTATTTTGCTGTTCAATATCACTATCTTTAAGCAGTTCATTTGCTTGCACAATTGCTGCAAGAGGATTGCGGATTTCATGTGCAATACTTGCTGAGAGTTGCCCTAAAGCGGCAAGTTTGAGTTGTTGAGCTTGCTGATTAATCTGCTGTGCATCTTGTAAGATGAGTAGTGTCAATGCTTGTTGTGGTACCAAAAGATGCTGCACTTTAATATTAATAGAGTAGGCGGAAAGCCGAGATTCAAAAATAAATCGATCACCTTCTTTTAGGTTATCAAACTTAAGAATTTCAAATAAGTCAGCATGCCATTTAGCTAGGGGGTATTTTTCACTGGCAAATTGAAGTGGAATCCCTAAAAGTGAACATGCTGCTGGGTTACTTAAAACGATGTCGTAGTTTTCATCTAGAACTAAATAACCTTCTTCAATTTGTTCCAAAATATAGCGGTTAATATTTTGTAGTTGATAGAGTTCTATTGATTGGTGGAAAGTCAGCGCTTCAAGTAACTTAAAGCGCTGGACCGCAATTTGCCCGATGCCGTGTACTACGAAAAACAAGAAGGCCAATAAAGCGCTATTACCAATCGTATTTAAATTATTGTAGTCAAATAAACTGCCAACAAAGCGTTGGTAAATAACAGCAATAACCGCAAGTAATGTAATGAGCAAAGACATTCTTGCGCTAAGTAAAATTGCTGAGGTAAATATGGCAATAACATAGAGCAAGCTGAGTTGTAAATTTGGTTCACCTACAGAAAATGTAAGTAAACTCAGGCAAATAACATCAACTATAAAAAATAAAACAAGCTGGCGTGTTGCCTGAGTAGCAACAAACTTAAAGCATAAAAGTTGAAGAAGGCTTAAGATTGAATAGCCGAGTAGTGTGTAAGAATATAAAGCGGGTTGTTGTAGACTAGTGTCGATTTGAGCATCGGTTAAAACCAAAATAATATTCAGGCTAACCGCAATAATAAGTCGATATAAACCATACCACGTGCCCAAACGAAAAATCGTATGGGACAAGGATGAGTTTATGGGAAATTGCATGTATGTCTGATTAAGGTTTGATCAGACCGTAACGAATCGCAAGGTGAGTTAATTTAACATCACTATCAATGGCTAGCTTTTCAAAAATACGGTAACGGTAAGTATTTACTGTTTTAACACTTACAAAAAGTTTGTCAGCAATTTCTTGAGCGCTAATACAATTTACAACCATCATTGCAACTTGCATTTCTCGTTCAGAGAGAGAATCGAAAGGTGATTGCTGAGTATCAGATAAATATGAGCTCGCTAACTGCTCAGCAATATCGGCACTAAAGTATTTGCCACCTTGCATCACTTTATTAATTGCGCGAACCATTTCTGTAATTGGAGCACCTTTGGTGATGTAGCCTTTAGCTCCTGCTTTAAGCAAAAGAGAAGGGTAAGGTTCTTCTGCTAAACCACTGACTGCAATCACTTTTGTATCTGGTGCAGTTTGCAGTAAACGGCGAGTTGTTTCTACGCCCCCGATGCCAGGCATATTGACATCAAGTAGCACAACTTGAGGATGTTTCTGACGAACAATAGCAATTGCTTCTTCACCCGATTCGGCTTGTCCAATGACCTCTACATCGGCATGATCTTCTAACATACGGCAAATGCCCGTACGTACAAGTTCATGGTCATCCACAACTAAAACTGTAATCAAGAAGACCTCCTTTCTTTCAAAAAACAAGTTTTTTGTTACATAAAGCAAAATTAGCTTGCAATGGAATGACAAAATTAGCAAT
>Ga0209370_1000515_pt1 | contig 49929 bp, 38 predicted proteins | sample AgamicAtPrz_FD_187164 | JGI IMG/M metagenome (GOLD analysis project Ga0209370, IMG submission 187164) | Agave microbial communities from Guanajuato, Mexico - At.P.rz (SPAdes) (version 2) | ecosystem: Host-associated > Plants > Phyllosphere > Phylloplane/Leaf | place: Guanajuato, Mexico...
CGCTCGGTGGCCACATGGTACATTTGGCGGAGCCTCGATCCGCTACCCGTGGATTACTGAGAATGAGCAAGAAACACTTCCTCGAATTCGAGCAGCCCATCGCCGAGCTCGAAACCAAGATCGACGAACTCCGCTACGTGCAGAGCGAGTCCGCGGTGGACATCTCCGAGGAGATCGACCGCCTGGGCAAGAAGAGCCACCAGCTGACGAAGGACATCTACGCGAATGTCCTGCCGTGGCAGGTCTATCAGGTGGCTCGCCATCCGCAACGTCCGCAGACGCTGGACTACTGCGCCGAAGTCTTCACCGAATTCCAGGAGCTGCACGGCGACCGCCATTTCGCGGATGACGCCGCGATCGTCGGCGGCCTGGCACGCTTCAATGGCCAGGCCTGCATGGTCATCGGCCACCAGCGCGGCGCCGACGCCAAGGAGCGCACGTTGCGCAACTTCGGCATGCCGCGCCCGGAGGGCTATCGCAAGGCGTTGCGCCTGATGAAGCTGGCCGAGAAGTTCGGCCTGCCGGTCTTCACCTTCATCGACACGATGGGCGCATACCCCGGCATCGGTGCCGAGGAACGCGGTCAGTCGGAGGCGATCGGCCGCAACATCTTCGAGATGGCCCAGCTGGAAGTGCCCATCGTCGCGACAGTGATCGGCGAGGGCGGCTCCGGCGGCGCGTTGGCCATCGGCGTGGCCGACCAGGTCCTGATGCTGCAGTTCTCCGCCTACTCGGTGATCTCGCCCGAAGGCTGCGCGTCCATCCTCTGGAAGACCGCCGCGCGCGCGTCCGAGGCCGCCGAGGCCCTGGGCATCACCGCGCATCGCCTCAAGGCCCTGGGCCTGATCGACAAGATCGTCAACGAGCCGGTCGGCGGCGCGCACCGCGATCCGAAGCAGATGGCTTCGAACCTGAAGCGCGCCCTTGGTGATGCGCTGCGCCAGGTCTCCGACCTGAAGACCAAGGATCTGCTGGAGCGCCGCTACGAGCGCCTGCAGGCCTATGGTCGATTCAGCGACACCAAGAGCCGCTGATCCCGCCGGATCCGCCACTCTCGGCGATCCGGCACCCCGCCGCGTGATCGCGGTCGCCTGCAGCGGCGGCCGCGACTCGACGGCGCTCCTCCATGCCACCGCCAGCGCGGCCCGTTCATTCGGTGCCCGCGTGATGGCGCTGCACATCCATCACGGCTTGAGCGCCCACGCGGACGCGTGGCTCGCGCAACTGTGCGAGCAGGTGACCGAGTGGGCTGCGCAAGGGCTGCCGGTGGAGTTCGTCCATGAGCGCCTGACCGACGCGCCGGCGCCTGGCGACAGCACCGAGGCGTGGGCCCGTGCCGGCCGCTATGAGGCGCTGCAACGCCTGGCTCTGGCCGCCGGCGCCGACCTGCTGCTGCTGGCGCACCACCGCCGCGACCAGGCGGAAACCTTCCTGTTGCAGGCCTTGCGGGGCGCCGGTGTCGCGGGCCTGTCCTCGATGCCGCGCGCGCAGTGGCGCGACGGTGTCTGCTGGGCTCGCCCCTGGCTGGACCATCCGCGGGAAGCGATCGAGGCTTATGTCGGCGAGCACCAGCTGCGCTTCGTCGACGACAACAGCAATGACGATCCACGCTTCGCGCGCAACCGGCTGCGCCAGACCCTCTGGCCGGCGCTGATGGCGCAGGGCGCGGGCGCGGAAACCGCATTGGCGCGCGCGGCCGGATGGGCGCAGGAAGCGGCTGAACTCCAGCGCGAGGTGGCCGAGGATGATCTCGCGCAATGGGCCGATGCGAGCGGCCTCGCGCAGGCGATGCTGACGTCCCTCAGCCCGGCGCGCGCGACCAACGCGCTGCGGGCCTGGCTGCATCGCGTCAGCGGACGGGCGGCACCGGCCACGCTGATCCGACGGCTCCTCGACGAAGCGCCCGCTGCCACGGTGGCGCGATGGCCGCTGGGCGCTCCGAGCTCGATGGGCGATGCTGAACTGCACCTCTATCGCGGCCGCTTCTTCGTGCAGACCCGCTCGAAGACGCCGCCTCTCGCGCCCGCGGAGGCGTTGCCGGCGTCGCTCATCGGACTGGGCATCGCCATGAGCCCCTCCGCACCGCGCGAGCGCCTCGACCTCGCGCGCGCCGGCCGCCATCCGATCCCGTCGTGGGGCGGCGCATTCGATGTCGAACCCGTGACCACGGGGGGCGTCGCGCTTTCTGCGCTCAGCAATGTCGAGTTGCGCCGGCGCGAAGGCGGCGAGCAGTTCCAGTCGCATCCCAAGGGCCTCGCGCGGGCGCTGAAGAAATGCTGGCAGAGCGCGGGAATCCCCGCTGTCCAGAGGGAAGGGCCCCTGGTCTACGTCGACGGACGCCTGCTCTTCGTGCCCGGCCTGGGCCTGGATGCGCGCTGGCGTTCGGACGCCGGAGAAGCACAAATGACGCTGCGATGGGTGCCGGATGCATGCGGATCACGCATGGGCAGCGACGTTGCGGGCAAGGGCGCGTCTTAGAATCGCCCGCTGTGGTCGCGGTGCACCTCCTTCCCGCGCTAACGCGGACGCCGCCAGGGCGTCCCACCAGCAGTCTCTGACACTCCCATGGCATTGATCGTTCACAAGTACGGCGGCACCTCGATGGGGTCGACCGACCGTATCCGCAATGTCGCCAAGCGCGTCGCCAAATGGGCGCGGGCCGGCCACCAGATGGTGGTGGTCCCCTCGGCGATGAGCGGCGAGACCAACCGCCTGCTCGGCCTGGCCAAGGAACTGTCGCCCGGCAGTTCTTCGCCGTCGCTGATGCGCGAACTCGACATGATCGCCTCCACCGGCGAGCAGGTCTCGGTGGGCCTGCTGGCCATCGCGCTGCAGGCCGAGGGCATGGACGCGGTCAGCTACACCGGCTGGCAGGTCGGCGTGTCGACCGACAACTCGTACACCAAGGCCCGCATCGAAAGCATCGACGACGCGAAGGTCAAGGCCGACCTGGATGCCGGCAAGGTCGTCGTGATCACCGGCTTCCAGGGCGTGGACGAGGACCGCAACATCACGACGCTGGGCCGCGGCGGCTCGGACACGTCGGCGGTGGCGATCGCCGCGGCGATCAAGGCCGACGAATGCCTGATCTACACCGACGTCGACGGCGTCTACACCACCGATCCGCGCGTCGTGCCGGAAGCCCGGCGCATGAGCACCATCAGCTTCGAGGAGATGCTGGAGATGGCGTCGCTCGGCTCCAAGGTGCTGCAGATCCGCTCGGTGGAATTCGCCGGCAAGTACCGCGTGCCGATGCGCGTGCTGAGCAGCTTCACGCCGTGGGACATCGACATCAACGAGGAAGCCAAGTCCGGCACCCTGATCACTTTTGAAGAGGACGAACAAATGGAACAAGCCGTCGTCTCCGGCATTGCATTCAACCGCGACGAGGCCAAGGTGACGCTGCTGGGCGTGCCGGACAAGCCCGGCATCGCGTTCCAGATCCTGGGCCCGGTGGCCGACGCCAACATCGATGTCGACGTCATCATCCAGAACGTGTCGCAGGACGGGAAGACCGACTTCTCCTTCACCGTGCACCGCAACGACTACCAGCGCGCGATGGAGCTGCTGGAGAAGACCGTCGGCCCGGCGGTGCAGGCTGCCAAGGTGATCGGCGACCAGCGCATCTGCAAGGTGTCCATCGTCGGCATCGGCATGCGCTCGCATGTGGGCGTGGCGTCGAAGATGTTCCGCTCGCTGTCGGAAGAGGGCATCAACATCCAGATGATCACGACCAGCGAGATCAAGACCTCCGTCGTCATCGACGAGAAGTACATGGAACTGGCCGTGCGCGCGCTGCATCGCGCGTTCGATCTGGACCAGGAAATCGAGGCCTGAGCGCCGGTCGCACGGCGATTCAACCGGAGTTTCGGTTGAGGGCCTGGAAAGCCATGCTATAGTCGCTGCTTCTCCGGTTGGAGACGTGACCGAGTGGCCGAAGGTGCTCCCCTGCTAAGGGAGTATGCGGGCAAAACCTGCATCGAGGGTTCGAATCCCTCCGTCTCCGCCAACCAGATGTGAAACCCCCGCAGCGCAAGTTGCGGGGGTTTTCGCATTCAGGGTCGGCATGCTTGGCCCGATGTGGCCTACAGTGGGCCGCATGTACACGCCCAAGCATTTCGACCTGCCGGATCTCTCGCACGCGCGGTTGATGATCCAGGAGCATCCGCTGGCCACGCTGATGCTGATCGATCCCACGCATGGCCTGTCGGCGACACCGGTGCCGATGATCTGGGGCGCGCCGAGCGAGGCGTCGAACAGCGCGACGGGCCAGGCGTCGACCGGCGAGGGCTGGTGGCTCGAGGGCCACCTCGCGCGCGCGAACCCGCATGTGGCGGCGCTGATGTCCGGCGAGATCGGCGAGGTGCTGGTGCAGTTCAACGGGCCCGGCGCGTACATCTCGCCCAGCCACTACGACACGCCGCTGTCGGTGCCGACCTGGAACTACCTGACCCTGCAGGTCCATGGCGGCGTGCAGGTCATCGATGACGAGGCCGGCAAGGATGCGCTGCTCAAGCGCCTGATCGCGACGCAGGAGCCCGATTACGCCGCGCAGTGGCGCGGTCTGCCGGCGGACTTCCAGCGCAAGCTGCTGGGCGCGATCGTGGGTTTCCGCATTCCGGTCGAGCGCTGGACGATGAAGGCCAAGCTCAGCCAGAACCGCACCGCCGACGAGCGCGCGCGGATCCTCGCGCACCAGGAGCACCATGGCTCGCTCGAGGAGCAGATGCTGGCGCGCTGGGTGCGCGAACTCACGCCGCGCTGATCGCCGCCGGGGCGTCGGCACTCGCCGGCGCGACGCTGGAAAGCACAAGGCCCGCACGAAGCGGGCCTTGTTGTTGGTGAACGCGTGGCGGCCGCGGGCCGCCTGCGCTCACATGCTCACGTAGTTCGGACCGCCGCCACCTTCCGGCGTGACCCAGACGATGTTCTGCGTCGGGTCCTTGATGTCGCAGGTCTTGCAGTGCACGCAGTTCTGCGCGTTGATCTGCAGGCGCTGCGCGCCGGCGTCGCCGACGAACTCGTACACGCCGGCCGGGCAGTAGCGGCTTTCCGGGCCGGCGTACTTGGCCAGGTTGACGTCCACCGGCACGCTGTCGTTCTTCAGCGTCAGGTGCGCGGGCTGGTTCTCCTCATGGTTCGTGTTGGACACGAACACCGACGACAGCCGGTCGAAGGTCAGCTTGCCGTCGGGCTTCGGATACTCGATCTTCGGCATCTCCGACGCCGGGCGCAGGTAGGCGTGATCGGGCTTGTCGCGATGCAGCGTCCACGGCGGGCTCTTGATGCCGATCTTGGGCAGCAGCCACTGCTCGATGCCGGTCATCAGCGTGCCGACGGTGTTGCCCTTCTTGAACCAGGTCTTGAAGTTGCGCGATTGATCGAGCTCCTCGCGCAGCCAGCTGCGCTCGAAGGCGGCCGGGTAGGCGCTGAGCTCGTCCAGCGAGCGGCCCGCGGCGAGCGCCTCGGCGATCGCGTCGGCGCACATCATCCCGGACTTGATCGCGGCATGGCTGCCCTTGATGCGCGCGGCGTTCAGATAGCCGGCATCGTCGCCGACCAGCGCGCCGCCGGGGAAGACCTGCTTGGGCAGGCTGAGCAGACCGCCCGCGGTGATCGCGCGCGCGCCATAACCCAGGCGCTTGCCGCCTTCGATGTGCTTGCGGATTGCGGGGTGCGTCTTCCAGCGCTGCATCTCCTCGAAGGGTGACAGCCACGGGTTCTTGTAGTCGAGTCCGACCACGAAGCCCAGCGTCACCTTGTTGCCTTCGAGGTGGTACAGGAAGCCGCCGCCGTAGGTCTCGCTGTCCATCGGCCAGCCGGCGGTGTGCACCACCAGGCCCGGCTGCGCCTTGTCGGCCGGCACTTCCCACAGCTCCTTGATGCCGATGCCGTAGGTCTGCGGATCCTTGCCGGCGTCGAGCTGGAACTTCGCGATCAGCTGCTTGCCCAGATGGCCGCGCGCGCCCTCGGCGAAGATTGTGTACTTGCCATGCAGCTCCATGCCGAGCTGGAAGCCCTCATGCGGCTGGCCGTCCTTGCCCAGGCCGACGTTGCCGGTGGCCACGCCCTTGACGCGACCCTGCTCGTCGTAGACGACCTCGGCGGCGGCGAAGCCGGCGAAGATCTCCACGCCCAGCGCCTCGGCCTGCTGCGCCAGCCACTTCGTGACATTGCCCAGCGAGATGACGTAATTGCCCTCGTTGTGGAAGCAGCCCGGGATCAGGAACTGCGGCGTGTCGGTGTGGCCGGTTTCGCTCAGGAACAGCACCTGATCGCCGGTGACGGGCTGGTTCAGCGGGGCGCCGAGTTCCTTCCAGTTGGGGAACAGCTCGGTGAGGGCCTTGGGGTCCATGACCGCGCCCGACAGGATGTGGGCGCCGGCCTCCGAGCCCTTCTCCAGCACGACGACCGAAATCTCCTGGCCCTTCTCGGCCGCGATCTGCTTGAGCCGGATCGCGGTGGCCAGGCCCGCGGGACCGCCGCCGACGACCACGACGTCGTAGTCCATGCTGTCGCGGGGACCGTACTGGGCAACAAGTTCTTCGGAGGTCATGGTCATCCTTGCTCGTTCTAGTAAGAGGCCTGGCCGCGACCGCGCGGTCGGCGGGCGGAGGCCGGCTCGCGGTCTGGCTGGGGCGGGTTGCGGCGCATTCTAGCCGCGCGATCAAAAAAAAGAACGGTCGTGCTTTTTGTGAACTAGAGAGGAACGTCGACAGCGCGATGTCCGGTCGCGCCGACCCGAATGGGGGTGCTGCGCGCGAGGCGGGCGCCGTACCATGCCTGCCTCAATGTGAGCAGAGGACCTCATGACCATCCACATCCAACGCGACAGGACCGGCCCGATGCGGCAGACGGTGCGCATCCGCGACCACCAGTTCACCGCCGACCAGCCGGTGTCCGGCGGCGGCGAGGACGCCGGCCCGGATCCGCATGAGCTCTACGACTCGGCGCTGGGCACCTGCAAGGCGCTGACGGTGCTCTGGTATGCGCAGCGCAAGGGTCTGCCGCTGGAGGACGTGCTGGTGGAGGTCGAGCGCGACGGCTCCCAGGAGCGGCAGGGGGTGTACAAGCTCAAGGCCACGCTCACCTTCGTCGGCGACCTGACGGACGAGCAGCGCCAGCAGCTGCTCGCCGTCGCCGAGAAGTGCCCGGTCCACAAGCTGATGACGCAGGTGACGACCGAGATCCAGACCGTGATGGCGGGCTGAGGTCGGCGCGGCGCGGCCCGCGTGCTATCGTGCCCGGCACCTTGTCCGGTCACACGAGAAGTTTTGCGAGAGACCTTGCCATGAGCTACAGCATCGATCTGGAGGGCCGCGTGGCCCTCGTCACGGGCGCGTCCAGCGGCTTGGGCGCGCAGTTCGCGAGAACCTTGGCCAAGTCGGGCGCCTGCGTGGTGCTGGCGGCGCGGCGCGTGGAGCGGCTCAAGGCGCTGCGCGCCGAGATCGAGGCCGGCGGCGGCGACGCGCACGTGGTGCAGCTGGACGTCACCGACATCGACAGCATCAAGGCCGCGGTCGCCCGCGCGGAGACCGAGGTCGGCACGCTCGACATCCTGATCAACAACTCCGGCGTGAGCACGACCCAGAAGCTGGTGGACGTGACGCCGGAGGACTACGACTTCGTGATGGACACCAACGTGCGCGGCGCGTTCTTCGTCGCGCAGGAGGTCGGCAAGCGGATGCTGGCCCGCGCGCGCGGCGCCGCGCCGGGCACCTACACCGGCGGCCGCATCGTCAACATCGCATCGATGGCGGGCCTGCGGGTGCTGTCGCAGATCGGCGTGTATGCGATGAGCAAGGCGGCGGTGGTGCACATGACGCGCGCGATGGCGCTGGAGTGGGGCAAGTTCGACATCAACGTCAACGCGATCTGCCCCGGCTACATCGACACCGAGATCAACCACCACCACTGGCAGACCGAGCAGGGCCGCAAGCTGGTGGAGCTGCTGCCCCGCAAGCGCGTGGGCACGCCGCAGGACCTGGACACGACGCTGCTGATGCTGTGCGCCAAGGAGAGTCGCTTCATCAATGGCGCGATCATCCAGGCCGACGACGGCTTCGGCGTCTGAGCCGGACGGGCCGGACCGACAAGACCGAGAGAACTGAAAGAAGCGAGCCGATGGCGGTGAGAGAACTGAGCGCGCTCGAGGCGCGCGTGCTGGCGGTGCTGGTGGAGAAGGCGTCCACGGTGCCGGACAGCTATCCGATGTCGCTGAACAGCCTGACGCTGGGCGTGAACCAGAAGACGGCGCGCGATCCGGTGATGAACGCGGGCGAGTCCGACGTGGCCGCGGCCCTGGACGAGCTCAAGGCGATGAGCCTGGTGAACAGCGTGAGCGGCAGCCGCGTGGCGCGCTTCGAGCACAACATGAAGCGGGTGTACGGCATCCCCGGGCAGGCCGAGGCGCTGCTGGCGGTGCTGATGCTGCGCGGGCCGCAGACCTCGGCGGAGCTGCGGATCAACTGCGAGCGGCTGCACCGCTTCGCCGATGTCTCGTCGGTGGAGGGCTTCCTGGAGGAGCTGGCGACGCGCGAGCCGGCGCTGGCGCTGAAGCTGCCCAAGGCCCCCGGCGCGCGCGAGGCGCGCTGGGCCCACCTGCTCAGCGGCGCGCCGGAGATCCCGGTGGGCGGCGGTGCGTCGTCGGGCGCGTCGTCGGGCGCGTCGTCGTCATCGTGGTCGTCCGGCAGCGCGCGCGACGAGGAACTCGCCGCGCTGCGCGCCGAGGTCGAGCAGCTCAAGGCGACGGTGGCGCGCATCCAGGCCGAGCTCGGTCTCGGCTGAGGCCGGCCCGGCCCCGCGCCGGATCCTTCGTCAGATCTTCACCGCGGCCTTCAGGCTGTCGCGCGCGGCCTGGTTCAGGCGGACCTGGTACGTCAGGAAGGTCAACTGGTCGACGAGCGTGGCGCCCGCGGGGTTCGACACCCACGAGCCGGCGCCCAGCAGCGTGCCGTCCTTGATCATCGAGCCGGTGTAGACGTTGCCGCCCAATTCGAAGTAGATGCGGTACTGGACCGTCGCGCTCAGGGTGCTCGACTGCGGACGCGGCGACGACGCGACCCAGATCGGCACGCCGCCGACGGTCCGGATCTCGCCGTCGGCCAGGTGGTAGGTGCGGCCATCGCTGTTGGAGGTGAAGCCCGCGCTCAACACGTCCGTCAGCGTGCTGCCGTCGACGCAGGAGGACACGGCCGGGCCAGCCGTGATGCCGCGGCAGTCGAAGACGTCGTAGCGGTCGCCAGCGGCCTTCTGCGTGTACTTCAGGTAGCCGGCGCCGGCGGCGAAGGTGGCGGTGCTGTCCAGCACGCCGGAGTTGGCGAACACCGCGTTGTAGAAGTGCTTGAACTCGTCCGGCGCGCTGCCCAGCGTGCCGGTCAGCGCCACGGCCTGGTAATCGCTGCGGATCGTCGAGTACGCCACCGTCGTGTTGTCGCTGGCCAGGATGTCCATGCGCACGTCGCTGCCGACATAACTCGCGCGCTGGGCGCCGCCGGTGGACGGCACCACCCGCACGGCGCCGTCCTTCAGCACCCGCGTGTCCGCCGGCGTGAGCAGCGTGAGGTTGGCGGCGAGCGAGGTCGGATCGCTCTGGCGATAGGTCTGCGCGCCGTTCGTCAGCGGCGACAGCGCGAGCTGGCCGAAATCGGAGATCAGGAAGCTCGAGCCCTTCACCTGCGGGCCGCTGAGCCGCAGCGACCACAGCAGGTTGAAGTTGCCCGGCTGCGGGCTGAGGATGGTGCTTTCGAAGGCCTGCTGGTTGGCGCTGAGCTTGAGCGTCAGCTGCGCGGCGTTGCTGGTGACGCTGCCGCCCTTGTTGGACACCACCACCGTGTAGCGGTCGCCGTGGTTGGCGTAGGTGGCCGGCGGCGTCGTGTAGCTCGCGGAGGTCGCGCCGGCGATGTCGGCGCCGTTGCGCTTCCATTGGTAGACGAGGTCGCTGCCGGACGCGCTCACCGTGAAGCTGGCGGTGGCGTCGGTCAGCACGCTGGCATTGGCCGGCTGCGTCTGGAAGGTGGGCGCGGTGGCGGTCCCGCCGGTCGGCGTGCCGGGCGTACTCGGTGCACTGGGCGTGCCGGCCGTCGGCGGGTTGTTGGTGCCGGTCAGCGGGGCGCCGGCCTCGCCGCCGCCACCGCCGCAAGCGGCGACCAGGATGGCAACGGCCGCCAGGATGGCGGCGTTCTGGTGTCTCGTCGAGACCATGGGATCCTCCCTCGAAAGCAATGCGCAGGCGGAGGTCCGAGGCCACGGCCTCCGCAGTGTTGTGGGCGGCGAGTATAGGAACGGGCCACGTGAGGAATCCGTGACGGTGTGGCGTGGAAGTTCACACGCGCGAAACAAGACGGTGCGGGGCGGTGCATTTGCACGCCTGGGCGGGGAATCGCCGGCCCGCGGAGGCGGGCACCCCGCCTGCTCCTGCGCGGGTTGCGAGCTCCCTCGGGAGGCACTCCCCGCGGCGCGCGGCGTGTCGCCGAGCCGGCTTGGCGGATGAACGGGTGCAGGTCGACGCGAGGGAGAGGCGATGCCATACCGCGGGTTCGTGCAGGAGCAGGCCAGTCCGGCGCAGCGCTGGGCCGTGGCCCTGCTTTGCGCGCTGGTGCTGATCTCGGTGGCGGCGGTGGCGCCCTGGGCGGCGCGGCCCTGGCCGCCGCTGGCCCACATCAGCGGCATCTATGGCGCCGCCACCGCGATGATCGACCTGGCCACCTTCTGGCTGCTGATCTCGACGCCGCAGCCGCACCGCTCCCATGTCATCGTGGCCTCGGCCTACCTGTTCGCGAGCTTGATGGCGGTCCTTCATGTGCTGACCTTCCCCGGCGCGCTGTTTGCGGACCGCGCGGTGTTCGGCTCGCCCCATGCGGTCAGTTGGCTGTTCGTCGGCTGGCGCGCGGGCTTCGGCCTGTTCGTGGTCTGGGCGATCCTGGCGGAGACCGACGCGGTCGGCCCCATCGGTCGCCGGCCGAGTGCCTGGCCGCTGCTGGTCGCCTTGCTGGCCGCCGGCGCGTTGGCGGTCAGTTCGCAGCTCACCGACTTCGGCGCCTTGCGGTCGGACGGCCAGCGCCTGCTCCTCAGTCCGGTGAGCCGCGTCGGCGCCTACCTCAGCGTCGGCGCGGCGGCGGTCGCGGTGCTGCTGATCTGGCGCCGCGGGCTGTTCGGCCGGGCCATCTACGCGTGGCTGGCCTTCGTGCTGGTCGCGGAAGGCGCCGGCGTCTGGCTGAGCACCCACAGCGGGCAGCGTTACACCATCGCCTGGTACATGGCCCGCGCCGAAGGCCTGCTGGCGAACTCGGTGATGCTGGGCGTGGTCGCGGTGCATTTCCGCGCGGTGCAGAAGCGACTGACCGACGCCTACCTGACGCTGCAGCACCGCACCGAGCAGCTGCAGGCGCAGGTCCAGAAGCGCGAGACGGCGGAGGCCCAGCTCGCCCGCGCGCAGAAGCTGGACGCGGTGGGGCGCCTGGGCGCGAGCCTGGCGCATGACCTCAACAACATCCTGCAGGTGCTCACCGGCCGCCTGGCCATCATCCGGCGACGCGCCGGCGAATCGGTCGAGGGCGACGTCCAGGTGATGCGCCGCAGCGTCAAGAAGGCCGAGGCGCTGACGCGGCAGCTGACGCTGCTGTCGGGCCGGCGACGCAACCAGCCGCGTCCGCTGGAGGTCGCCCCGGTGCTGGCCGAGATGGAGGACGCGCTGCGCTCGCTGGTCGGCGCGCACTGCCAGCTCCATCTCAGCGCGGAGGAGGGCCTCCCGCAGGTCGCGCTGGATCCGCTCGAACTCGAGATCGCGGTGACCAACCTGGCGACGAACGCCTGCGACGCCATGAACCTGGGCGGCCGGCTGCGCATCCACGCCCGGCATGCGTCCACGCCTGAACATCCGCAGGCGATCGCGATCGAGGTCACCGACGAAGGCGAGGGCATCAAGCCGGAGATCCTGGGCAAGGTCTTCGAGCCCTTCTTCACCACGAAGGTCCGCGGCCATGGCACGGGCCTGGGGCTGGCGCAGGTCCACGCGTTCGTGACCGGCAGCGGCGGGACGGTGCAGGTGGACAGCGAAGTGGGGCGGGGGACCACGGTGACCATGGTCTTCCCGGCGACGACGGCGACAGCGGCCACGGCGGCCGGCCGGCTGGACGCCGCCGCCGTGGAGCGGCCGCCGCTGGAGGGCAAGGTCGTGCTGATCGTGGAGGACAACGCCGACGTGCGGGATGCCTCCAGCCAGCTGCTCTCGGCCGAAGGGCTGGCGGTGCGGGTGGTGGAGGACGCGCCTCAGGCGCTGGCGCTGCTGGACGGCGGTTTCGCCGCGGACTGCCTCGTCTCCGACATCGTGATGCCGGGCGCCATGGACGGCGTCGAGCTGGTGCGGATCGTGAAGGTCCGCTTTCCCGCGATCCGCACCGTGCTGGTGACCGGCTACAGCGACATCGCCGAGCGGGCGCGCGAGGAGGGCTTCACCGTGCTGCGCAAACCGTATGACCTCGCTTCGCTGATGGAGGCCCTGTCCTAGGCGCCTGTCGCGGGCCGTGCCGCGGGACCCTGTCGCAGGTCCCTGGCCGCGATGTCCGGTGAGGCTCCGGGCACTGGCCTTGCTCTGCAGGAGTGGGGAGGCGGTCCCGTGTCCGACGCATCGACGTCGACGCAGCACCGCCACGCATCCATTCCAACGTATCGATCACCATGCAAGACGGACATCCCACCCACGGCCGCGGCATGCTTGTGGCCATCGGAGGTAACGAAGACAAGACGGACCAGCGACGGGTGCTCAAGGCCGCGATGCGGGCGATGGTGCCGCCGGCTGGCGACGACCTGCCGCGCGTGGCCGTGCTGACCGCCGCCAGCGGCGAGCCGGAGCGTCAATGGCGCAGCTACTGCCCGGCCTTCGAAGCGCTGGGGCTGCGGGTCGACTGGCTGGACCTGCGCTCGCACGACGATGCGCAGGACGAGCAGGCGACGGCCGTCCTCGCTGGCGCGCAGCTGCTGTTCATCACTGGCGGCGACCAGCTGCGCCTGATGCGCGTCCTCGATGGCAGCGCCTGTCATCGTGCGATCCTGGACCGGCACCGCCACCACGGCCTGGCCATCGCGGGGACCAGCGCCGGCGCGTCGGTGATGGGCGCCCGCATGCCTGGCGGGACCGACAAAGAGCAGGCGCAGGTCCATGCGCTGTTCGGCCCCGCGCCGCCGGCGCCGCACGGCCTGGCCCTGCTGGAGGGCGCGGTCATCGACCAGCACTTCACCCAGCGCCACCGGCTGGCCCGGCTGCTCGACCTCGTCAGCCAGGGCGAAGGCGCCTGGGGCCTCGGGATCGATGAAGACACGGCGGCAGTGATTTCGCCGGACGGCGGGCTCCGCGTGGTCGGACAGGGCACGGTCACGCTCATCGACGCCCGCGGCGCCCGTCGCAGTGGCGAGACGGGGCCTCACGTCCGCCTGCACGGCGTGGCGTTCGAGCGCGCGATCGCCGGCGCTTCGCTCCGGTGGAGAACGGCATGAGCTCGGACACCCCGCACGCCGGGTCCGGTGGTCCGCCCGCCGGCGACCTGCCGTCGATGCCCTGGCGACTGCCCGCCGCCGAGTTCGGGCCCACCCGCCTGGAATGGGCCGGGGGGAGCGTCGAGGTCGCACGGGTCCGGCTCCGCGATGCCGCGTTGGCTTGGCCGACCGACGGCGCGCCCAGCGGCACCGCGGCGCAGGTCGAGTTGTCGACGCTGAGCCTCGACGCCCATCTGCCGCTCCCCGAGGCGCCGGCCGAGGTGCAGCGGGCGGCGCCGTCATCGGAGCCCGCCGACGGCTGGCGCCTGGAACCCCTCGAGCGCCTGGACGGCGCGATGCATGCGGTGATCACCGATGCCGCCTTGCTGTTCGACGCCCGCGTCACGGTGCCGGTCGCCGCCGGCGAGGTCGATTTCAACCGGGCCAGCGTCGAGCACATCGGTCCGGACTCCCGCATGGGCATCAGCCGGATGGGCCTGTACGTCGATGCGCCCGGCGGGCGGACGTATCTGCTGCAATTCGCGACGCCGCCCCAGGCCGGTGTCCGCTACGAGCAGCGCAGTGCGCTGCTGGGCCACTGGACGACCGACCGCGGCCAGGTCTCGCTGCGACCTTTCCTGGAATCGATGCTGGCGCAGATGGCGCGCAGCGGTCCGCGCGCGGCCGGCGGGTTCACCGCCCAGGCGCGCACCCTGTTCGCCCGCACCTCCATGCGCGGCGAACTGCGGCCCGGCGACGGCGTGATCGACCTGGGGCCGCTGCGGATGCGCCTGGTCGGACGCGCCGAGGGGCGCAACACCGCGCTGATGGACAGCGCCGCCGTGGGCCGTGGCCTGAGCGTGTCGCTGGACGACGTCGCCCTGGCGGACCTGCGGCTCCGGCTCGGGGGCCGCGAGCTGCGCGCGGCCAGCGCCAGCGCCCGGCTGCGGCTGCGGGTCGAGGTGCTCGACGACGGCCTGGCCCTCGCGCTGTCGCTCGGCACGCTGATCCTGCGCGACGTGCAGTTGTTGCCCGCGCCGGTCTGAGGCAGGCGTTCATGCCAGCAAGCGGGCGGCCGGGCGCGACGCGGTCGGTCGGGCCGTCATGCGGCAGCCGACCCGTTGCGATAGATCGCCAGGCCCTCGGCCGATTCCGAATACCGGCCCGCGCTGCGATGGTCGAGCAGCAGCGCCATGTCGGTCTGCCCGGACCGCCATCGCTCGCGCAAGGAGCGCTCGGAGAAGTCCAGCGTCTTCACGCCGGTGGCTTGCAGCGGGGCCCGATAGGACGCCAGCAACAGTTCCACCGGGCCGGGACCGTGGGCCTCGGGTGCGCCCGAGCTCGCGGCCGGGCGTGGACGATGCGCTCGTCGCAGCGCCGCGAGGGTGCGCTCGGTCTGCGCGGCGAAGGCCAGGTCCTGCGCGCGGTGCAGGCTGTCGTCAAGCGACACCGGCGGCGACCCGCGCAGGCAGAAGGGATCCACGGCGATGACGGTGCGGCGCCCCGAGGCGTCGAACAGCGCATGGTCCAGCGGCACGTTGGCCACCAGCCCCGCATCCACGATCCAGCGCGCGCCGATGCGCATCGGCGCGAACGCCGGCGGCAGGCAGGTCGCGGCGACGAGGTGCTCCGGACTGATGCCGCCCGCGCGACTGTCGAAGCGGACCGGCTCGCCGGTCTCCACGTCAACGGCTTCCACCAGCAGGCGCGGTCCTTCCCGGTTCAGCAGGTCGAAATTGATGAAGCGCTGCAGCGTCTCGATCAGCGGCCTGGGATCGAAGAGGCCGTTGTCCGGCGGCATGAAGGGCAGCAACGAGCACAGCCCCGGCCAGCGCGGCCGGAAGAAACCGGGCCGTCCGGCCAGCAGGCTGCCCAGCGCATGCAGGGCGTTGCTGGTCGTCCTGAAGCCGCCGGGGCCGAAGGTCGGCAGCCGCGCGGCGGGCCAGGCGTGGCCGCCGGGCGCCAGGGGCATGGGGATTTCACCGGAACTCGCGGCCTCCCAGTAGCCGCGCAGGCGGGCCAGCCGGTCCTCCCGGCGGTTGCCGGCCATGATGGCGGCGACGGTGGCGCCCACCGACACGCCGCTCAGCACGTCCGGCTCGATGCCGCGCTCGATCAGCGCCTCCAGGGCGCCGGCGGCATAAGCCCCCAGGGCGCTGCCGCCGCCCAGGCAGATGTGGGTCTGCGCGCGCGCCGGCGGCGGTTCAGCGAGACCCATCGCGTCGCCGCCGCTGCCACAGCCAATAGGCCACGCCGGCCACCGCCGCGACGGTCACGGCCTTGCGGACCGCGCCGGCCGGGTTGTGCCGCAACTCGGCCCGGCCGCCCATCTCGGTGTACAGCCGCGGCACATGACCGGTCGCCACGTCGCCCGCCAGGCCCTCGACGACATCGACGCGGTCGGCGAGCAGCAGGATCAGCCAGCGCCGCAGGTCGTTCTCGCTGTATCGGAATCCGGCCCGTCGCAGCATGCCGCTGAGCCCGCAGGGCGGCACCGTCGTGCCGTACACCGGGGTGAGCCCGGACCGCTCGGTCGAATGCAGCACCTCGACCGTCGGGTGTTGCTGCGGCGGCCGGTCCCAGTGGATGCCGTCGAGCCGCGGCGGCGTGCGCTCCATCGGCACCGCCGGCCGGTCGCGCTTGTCGCGGTCCACGCCCCAGCCCGGGATGTGGGCGTAGCGCGCCGGATCGAGCGGCGGCCGATGCACATGGCCAGCGGCCATGTCGCGCTCGTGCGCGTCGCGCGACTGGCCGTGAGGACGGTAGGGGTCGTCGTTCATGCGGCACTCCCGATGGGCCAGCCCAGCGCGTCGGCGCCAGGCGGGATCAGCACCGCCTTGATGCAGCCGTCGAGCTTGCTGGAGAAGAGGTGGTACGCGTCCGCCACCTCTTCGAGCGGCATGCGGTGCGTGATGATGTCGCGCGGCCGCAGGTGGCCGGCGCGGATGTGTTCGATGAGGCGCGGCAGATGGCGCTTGACGCTGGCCTGGTTCATCCGCAACGTCAGTCCCTTGTTGAGCGCGTTGCCGATGGGGAAAGCATTGAAGGTCGGGCCGTACACGCCCACGATCGACAGCCGCCCGCCCTTGCGCACCGAATTGACCGCCCAGTGCAGCACGGTGGCCGCGCCGGCCTGCCATTTCATCCGCACGCCGGTGAGTCGCTGCAGGAAGTTCCCCTCGGCCTCGGCGCCGACGCAGTCGATGCAGACATCCGCGCCCAGGCCATCGGTCATGCGCTTGATGTGCTCCGCCATGTCGTTCACTTCGAGGAAGTTGATCGTCTCGCACTGGGCGTAACGGGCGGCGAACTCGAGCCGGTAGGGCACATGGTCCACCACGATCACCCGGCCGGCGCCCATCAGCCAGGCGCTCCTGGCGGCGAACAGGCCGATCGGCCCGGCACCGAAGACCACGACGGTGTCGCCCTCGCGGATGTCGCCCATCTCGGCGGCCTGGTAGCCGGTGGGCAGCGCATCGGTGAGCAGCACCGCGTCCTCGGCATGCAGGTCGTCCGGGATCAGCGTCGGGCCGACGTCGGCCATCGGCACGCGGACGAACTCGGCCTGGCCGCCGTCGTAGCCACCGGTCGTGTGCGAGTAGCCATAGATGCCGCCGACGGCGGTCGCCTCGGGGTTGGTCGCGTGACAGTTGCCGTACAGCTCCCGCTGGCAGAAGAAGCAGGTGCCGCAAAAAATGTTGAACGGCACCAGCACGCGGTCGCCGACGCGCAGGGACCGGACCTCGCTGCCGACATCGACCACCTGGCCGATGAACTCGTGCCCGAAGGTCGAGCCGACGCGGGTGTCGGGCACGAGGCCGTGGTACAGGTGCAGGTCGGAGCCGCAGATGCAGCTGCGCACCACCCGGACGATCGCATCGTGGGGATGCTCGATCGCCGGGGTCGGCTTGTGGACCGTGCGGACGCGGTACGGGCCGCGGTACGCCATCGCAAGCATGGGCATCTCCAGAAGAAGGAACGATCACGGGGCAACAAGCCTGGGTGGCAACCCCCATGCCAGAGCAGCGATGAGGGGGATTTGCCCCAGCGCCGGCGCCGGCATCGGCCGTGGCCGCATGACGGGTCCGTGAAACTTCCCCGCGTCCCCCTTGGTTGAAGGCTCAGCCTGCTTCCCATCCGGCGAGCGATGTGGAAGATGGGCGGCATGGATGCCTTCCGCCTGATCTCGATCCGGCTGCGCGCGCTGGTCGCCCTGGCGGCGCTGCTCGGCGCCGGTGCCGCCCCGGCCCAGACCGCCATCGTCATCGGCGGCGCGCTGCGCATGGACAACGACGCCGTCTGGCAGCGCATCGTCGACGAGGCCGGCGGCCCCGGCCAGGCGCGCTTCGCCGTGCTCGCCACCGCCGCGGCCAATCCGGAACTCTCCGCCCGCCTGATCATCGACGCGCTCAAGCGCCACGGCGCGCAGGCCGAGCACATCCCGGTCGCGCCGCGGCTCGAGGGCGTCGACCTGCAGCGCAACCTCAACGACCCGGCCCTGATCGGCAAGATCCGCGCGTCCAATGCCGTGTTCTTCTCCGGCGGCGCGCAGGGCTTCATCGTCGACACGCTGCAGCCCGGCGGCCGCCGCACCGAGATGCTCGACGCGATCTGGGAGGTCTACCGCCTTGGCGGCGTCGTGGCCGGCACCAGCGCCGGCGCGGCGATCATGAGCCGCGTGATGTTCCGCGACGCGCTCAACGTCATGGAGGTGATGCGCGGCACGCTGCGCGAGGGCCAGGAAATCGACCGCGGCCTGGGCTTCGTCGGCGACGAGCTTTTCGTCGACCAGCACTTCCTCAAGCGCGGTCGCATCGGTCGCATGCTGCCGCTGATGATGGCCAAGGGCTACCGCTTCGGGCTGGGCGTGGAGGAGAACAGCGCGGCCGTCGTGCGCGGCGACCGCATCGATGTCATCGGGGGACGTGGCGCGCTGCTGGTGGACCTGCGCGACGCGCGCAGCGATCCGACGCTGGGCATGTTCAACCTCCGCGGCGCGCGGCTCAGCTACCTCGACAACGGCGACCGCCACGACCTGCGCAGCGGCGTCACCAGCCCGGCGGCCCGCAAGACCGCCGCTGGCGCGCCGGTGCCGATCCGCGCGTCGGCGCTGGGGCAGCCGATGCCGTCGCGCGGCCCGGTCGATACCTTCCAGCCGGACATCCTCGGCGACAACCGCATCGTGCAGGCGATGAGCGAGCTGCTGCAGTCGCCGGCCAACGAGGTGCGCGCGATGGCGGCGCGCATCCGCCCCGGCGCCACCGAGCCGCGCGACCGCACCGGCTTCGTCTTCCGGCTCTATCGCGGCGCGGACACGCAGGGCTGGATCGATGCCGACGGCAACGCGCACGACGTCACGCTGCTCGACGTCCGCCTGGACATCCGCCCGGTGCGCCTGCCCGATCCCAACGCGGCGGCGCCGGCCTCGACGCTGCCCGGCGCGACGCTGGTCGCGCCCGTCGGCCTGCGCTAGCGCGACCGGGACCGGGACCGCGACCGCCGGTCAGGCGCCCAGCGCCTGCGCGATGAAGTGCTTGGGCACCTTGGGCTTGGGCACGCGCACGCTGAACCAGCGCCGCACGTCCTGCTCCAGCCCGAGGCCGTGCATGAAGTTGTAGAGCGCCTTCTTCAGCGCGTCGCCCATCGCGTCGTGGTCGGTGCCGGTGGGATCGACGAAGCCGACGTCGTTCTTCGCGAACGGGGAGGGCGGCAGCGGCAGCAGCCGCACGCCGAATGCGGCCGGGTCCTGGCCCACCGGCGAATGCACGGTGCAGGCGAAGCGGTGGAAGAAGCCGCTCTGGATGCAGCCGTTCTCGAAGAGCTGGCGCACGTACTCGAGCGCATCGACGGTGTCCTGCACCGTCTGCGTCGGGAAGCCGTACATCAGGTAGGCGTGGACCAGGATGCCGGACTCGGTGAAGGCGCGCGTCACCCGCGCCACCTGCTCGACCGACACGCCCTTCTGCATCAGCTGCAGCAGCCGGTCCGAGGCCACCTCCAGCCCGCCGCTGATCGCGATGCAGCCGCTGTCGGCAAGCAGCTGGCAGAGCTCGGGGGTGAAGGTCTTCTCGAAGCGCACGTTGCCCCACCAGCTGATGGACACCTGGCGCGCGATGAGCTCCTGCGCCAGCGCCTTGAGCACCTTGGGCGGCGCGGCCTCGTCGACGAAGTGGAAGCCGGTCTGGCCGGTCTCCGCGACGATCGCCTCGATGCGGTCCACCAGCGTCTTGGCCGAGGCCGCCTCGTAGCGGGAGATGTAGTCCAGCGTGATGTCGCAGAAGCTGCACTTCTTCCAGTAGCAGCCATGCGCGACGGTCAGCTTGTTCCAGCGGCCGTCGCTCCACAGCCGGTTCATCGGGTTGAGCATGTCCAGCAGCGACAGGTAGTCGTGCAGCGGCAGGCCGTCCCAGGTCGGCGTGCCCACGTCCTCGAAGGGCACGTCGGGCTCGACGAAGTTGATGTAGCGGACCTGGCCCGCCAGCTCGCCGCCGTCCTCGCGCACGAAGCAGCGCACCAGGCGCTGCTGGCTGCGCCGCCCGGCGATGTGCTCGAGCAGCGCCAGCAGCGGGCGCTCGCCGGCGTCCAGCGTCACGAAGTCGACGTAGTCGAAGAGCCGCGGCTCGGCGAGCTCGCGCAGCTCGGTGTTGACGAAGCCGCCGCCGAGCAGGATCTTGATGCCCGGCTGCTCGCGCCGGATCGTCTGGCCGATGCGCAGCGCCGCGTAGACCGCGCCGGGGAAGGGCACCGAGAGCAGCACCACGTCGGGCCGCTCGGCATCGATGGCGGCCAGCGTCAGCTCGCGCAGCAGCTCGTCGACGAGGTTGGGCGGCGCGTCCAGCGCGTCGCGCAGCGGGTCGAAGGTCGGCTGGCTGGTCGCCAGCTGCTCGGCGTAGCGGACGAACTCGAAGCGCGGATCGACCGATTCGCGCAGCACGTCGGCCAGGTCGTTCAGGTAGAGCGTGGCCAGGTGCCGCGCGCGGTCCTGCAGGCCCAGCGCGCCGAAGGCCCAGGCGAGCGGATCCTCGCCCTCCTCGGACACGTAGACGTCCAGGGTCTGGAAGCGGCTGCCCTCGGGCAGGAAGGTGCGCGTGTTGATGCGGTGCGCCAGCGTCGGGTCTCGGCCCTGCAGGAAGGCGATCACCGGCGTGATCGTGGCCAGGTAGCGGTCGAAGTCCTCGTCGAAGTGGCGCGAGGCGATGCCGCGGTCGGGCAGCGGGATCGCCTGCACCGCGGCGCGCACGCGCCGCAGGCCGTCGCGGGAGAAGAGCTTGAGCACCAGCGCCAGTGCCAGGTCGCGCTGCGCCGCCGGAATGCCGCGCGAGCGCAGGAAGCCCGTCAGGTACGCGGTGGACGGGTAGGGCGTGTTGAGCTGCGTCATCGGCGGGATGAGCGACAGCACGCGGAGGGCGGGCGCGGCGGCGGACATGGACAGCACTGTAGAAGCAAAAAAACAAACCCGGCATGGGCCGGGTTTGTTCGGGATCGCCGGAGGGCTCCGGCGATCGGCGCATGCCAGAAGTGGATTACTTCTTGGCGGCCTTCTTGGCGGGCTTGGCGGCCGGCTTGGCGGCAGCCTTGCGAGCGGCGGCCTTCGGGTCCACGGCGGCCTTGAAGCCGGCGCCCGGGGTGAACTTCGGCAGCTTGGCGGCGGCGATCTTGATCTTGTCGCCGGTGCTGGGGTTCACGCCGGTGCGCGCGGCGCGGGCGTGTTGCTTGAAGGAGCCGAAGCCGGGGATGGAGACGGCGCCGCCCTTCTTCACCGTGGTGACCACGGCGTCCAGCAGCGTTTCCAGGATGCGGCCGGCTTCGGCCTTGGTCAGTTCGTGCTTGGAAGCCAGGTGTTCGATCAGTTCGGTCTTGTTCATTCGTTGACTCTGCAAGTTAAGGCCCGGCAGGAGCCGGACGGCGCGTATTGTGCGCGAGAAATCCGGCCCGCATCCCCGGGTTGCCCCGCAAATCACCGATGAAATCGCACATCCGGGGTCACGTCTTGCGCGATGGTCCTGTCCATCGGCCTTCCCGGCGCCAGGGCTGGCCCGGGAATTTGTCACAGCACGCTTCAGGACACGAGCAGCCGGTGCACCAGGTCGGGCGTGCTGGCCGCGCCGTACTTCTTCATCAGCCGCGCGCGGTAGACGTCGACGGTGCGCGGGCTCACGCCCAGCCGCTTGCCGATCAGCTTGCTGGTCAGGCCCTCGATGAGCAGCGCGGCGATCTCGCGCTCGCGCGCGGTCAGGTCGGCCTTGAGCTGGCGCGTGGCCGACAGGTCCTCGAAGCTCCAGATGCCGCTGGCATGGGGCCGCGCCGGGTCGAGCGCGCGGCCCGAGACATGGCACCAGAACAGCTCGCCCGCGCGCGGCCCGCCGACGCGCTTCATCACGCGCTCGTCGGCGTAGTAGCCGGAGGCATCGAGGCTGGCGACGATGCGCTCGCCGGTGCGCTCGAACTCGACCGGGCTCGGATACAGCAGCGCGAAGCTGTGCTCGATCAGCTGCTCGCGCTGCGCGCCGAAGATCTCCAGCACCAGGCGGTTGCAGTCCTTGATCAGGCGGTTCTCGGACAGGACCAGCCCGATCGGGGCCTGGTCGAAGGCGGTGCGGTAGTCGAGGCTCATGGGGGCGGTCGGTCCGCGCGTCACAGCAGCGCGTAGGTCGTGGTGGACTGCACCGCGAGCCGGCCCTGCTCGTCGAGCAGGTCGATCTGCCCGAACGCCAGGTTCCTGCCGCGGCGCAGCAGGCGGGCCTCGATGGTGCAGCGCGCGCCGGAGACCGGGCGGATGAAGGTCGATTGCAGCTGCACCGTGGTCATCGGGCGGAACTCGCCGAGCTCGCGCATCATCAGCAGCACCATGGCCGTGTCGGCCGCGGCCATCGAGGCCTGGCCGCACATCACGCCGCCCACATGCACCAGATCGGGCGCCACCGGCATCGTCAGGCGCAGCAGGCCGGCCTCCGCATGGACCGGCTCCAGGCCGAGCGCGACGATCCAGGGGGCGAAGATCTTGGGGATCTGCGCACGCAGTTCGTCCAGGGGCAGGGTCATCGGGCTTCCTTCGAGGGGCGGTGGCGGGGATGATGCTTAATCAATTCTACGTAGCGATACCTAATGTCTTACGTAGCAGAATCGTCGGCTGGTTCTGAACCCCGTGGATCGCACGGCAAGCAGGAGACATCGGATGAACAAGCTTTTCCCCAGTGCCGATGCGGCATTGGACGGCATCGTCAAGGACGGCCAGTTGCTGGCGGTCGGCGGCTTCGGCCTGTGCGGCATTCCCGAGGCACTGATCGCCGCGCTGCGCGACAGCGGCGTCAAGGGCTTGACCGTCATCAGCAACAACGCGGGCGTGGATGGCTTCGGCCTGGGCCAGCTGCTGCAGACGCGGCAGATCAGCAAGATGATCTCCAGCTACGTCGGCGAGAACAAGGAATTCGAGCGCCAGTACCTGGCGGGCGAACTGCAGCTGGAATTCACGCCGCAGGGCACGCTGGCCGAGAAGCTGCGCGCCGGCGGCGCCGGCATCCCGGCCTTCTTCACCCGCACCGGCGTGGGCACGATGGTCGCGGAGGGCAAGGAGATCCGCGAATTCGACGGCCATCAGTACGTGATGGAGCGGGCGCTCAATCCGGATGTGGCGCTGGTCAAGGCGCACATCGCCGACAAGAGCGGCAACCTGGTGTTCCGCCGCACCGCGCGCAACTTCAATCCGGCCTGCGCGATGGCGGGCAAGGTCACGGTGGTGGAGGTGGAGCAGATCGTCGAGGTCGGCGAGCTCGATCCCGACAGCATTCACCTGCCCGGGATCTATGTGCACCGCATCGTGCACAACCCGAATCCCGAGAAGCGCATCGAGAAGCGCACCACCCGACCCGCCGCCTGAGGAGACCGACATGCCCTGGACCCAAGACCAGATGGCGGCACGCGCCGCGCAGGAGCTGGAGGACGGCTTCTATGTGAATCTCGGCATCGGCATTCCGACGCTGGTCGCGAATTTCGTGCCGGCCGACAAGGAAGTGTGGCTGCAGAGCGAGAACGGCATGCTCGGCATCGGCCCGTTCCCAACGGATGACGAGGTCGACGCCGACCTGATCAACGCCGGCAAGCAGACGGTGACGACGATTCCCGGCTCGTCGATCTTCGGCAGCCACGACAGCTTCGCGATGATCCGCGGCGGCAAGATCAACCTGAGCATCCTGGGCGCGATGCAGGTCAGCGAGCACGGCGACCTGGCCAACTGGATGATCCCCGGCAAGATGGTCAAGGGGATGGGCGGCGCGATGGACTTGGTGGCGGGCGTGCCGCGCGTGATCGTGCTGATGGAGCATGTGGCCCGCAAGAAGGACGGCACCGAGGACCTGAAGATCATCCCGAAGTGCACCCTGCCGCTGACCGGCGTGGGCGTGGTGAACCGCATCATCACGGACCTGGCGGTCATGGACGTCACGCCCCAGGGCCTGAAGCTGGTGGAGCTGGCGCCCGAGGTCACGCGGGACTTCGTGCAGAGCAAGACCGGCGTGACGCTGCTGTAAGTCGCCGTCCGCGCCCGGCGGCTCGCGCGCTCCCCTCGCTCTTTCTCCTGAGCTCCCTCCCTTGAGCTCCCTCTCTTGAACTCCCTCTCTTGAACTCCCTCTCCCGCTTGCGGGAGAGGGTAGGGGTGAGGGTGAGCAGCCTCCCGCAGGGCTTCATTCCTGCAACGACCGCCAGCCCTCACCCCCGCCCTCTCCCGCAAGCGGGAGAGGGAGTGAGATCGAGCGCTTCGAGCTCGCTCACTGCCAGCTCGGCCAGCACGCGTTCGCCGTTGGTGGCGGTGCTCGCAGTGGCTTGTGCGATGAAGGCCGGCCCGGCGGTGTAGCCGGTGGTGTTGATCTCGTAGGTGTAGTAGCCGGAGACCTTCCAGCTCGCCGGCTCATTGAGCAGCCGCGCGATCTCCGCTTCCAGCCGCGCGGCCTGCGCGTCGACGGGCGCGTCGACGGGCGCGTCGCCGCCCGCATGTCCCCCCGCATGTCCCCCCGCATCGGCACCGCCCTCCAAGGCCAGGCCTTGCTCGCCGCGCGACACCGCCGCGCATCGCCGGATCATCTCGATCTCATCGCGATGGAGGTTGATCGTCTCCACCACCTCGGGCCGCAGCTTGAGGCTTTCCCCGAACGACTGATTGCCGCGCACCGCGGCCTGGTTCACTTCCGCGACGAAGTCCCGCAGCCGCTGCTTGCTCTGCGGCGTCTTCGCGATGTCGTTGGCGCGGGCGCCGAGGTACTCGTTGAAGGAGGCGGGATCCACGAACTCGACCAGCCGCCGGATGTAGCCCGGATGCAGGTCGCCGTGTTCATCGACCATGCGCAGCGTCACGCTCGCGCCCTTCGGAACGAGCGCGGCCGAGACGCCGACCAGCGGCACGCTGGGCAGGCTGACCGATTCCGGCTGGCCCGGATGCCGGGCGAAGTGGCCCGGGCTGGCCGAGGCCGACACCAGCGCCGCATTGACATTGAGCGCCGACGACTGCGCCCGCGAGCGCTCCACGCCGCGGAGCCATCCGTTGGCGTCGATGCGTTCGTTCTTGCCGGCCAGCAGGTGATCGCGGCTGGCGCTCAGCGACGGACCGAAGTTCCATCCCGCCAGTGACAGGCGTGCCATCGCGTTCCCGACCTTGGACACCGTGTGGCTGCTGCGCCGCTGATCGCGCCAGTTCACCGAGATGTCCCGCTCGCGGAAGAAGCGCTCGCTGAAGTCCTGCCAGAGCTGCTCCGGCGCGGCGCCGCGCGCCCCCTCGGCGCGCTCGCTCTGCGCGAAGAGGAAGCCCAGCACCTCGTTGGCCTTGCCGCGCCACGAGTCGGTGGGCTTGTTGGCCTCGTCGCGCTCGACGCGGGTGCGGATGATCACGCCGCTCGGCCCGCTCGTGTCGTGCGAGTAGCCGTAGCCGACACCGCCGCCCAGCGAGGCGTGGAAGGTCGATTCGCCGGCGCCCAGCGCGATGCCGCCAAACACGCCCAGGCTCAGGCCCTTCGAGGACCGCTGGTCGATGCCCATGAAGACCTCGCCGCCGTAGGACGAGGAGCCGATCTCGAGGAACGCGTGCCGGCCGCGCAGCGCCTTGAAGCCCGGTCCCACCGAGAGGCCGATCATGGCCTTGAAGTCCTGCATGTTCAGCGACTGGTTGGCGTTCAGGCCGTAGGTCGCGCCATCGAAGTAGCGGACGTTGTTGCCCAGCGGCGTGGTGTCGATGACTTCGGCCAGCGCCGCCTGGATGTCGCCGCGAGCGGGCCCCGCCGGGCGGATGGGGCGGCCGGCGTCGAGGTCCCGCACCCGGGCCAGGAGCGCTTCGGCGCTGGCGCCGGGCGTGTCGCCGGTTCCGGGCGTCCCGACCGGCGGCGCCTCCTGAAGCCAGCGGGCGAGCGTCTTCAAGTCCAGCCGCTTCAGCTCGGCCAGGGCCGGATGGTGCTTCACGCTGGCGGGATCGAGGCCCAGCCCCGGGGCGAGCACGGCCGCGGCGGTCGCGATCGTGGCGCGGTCCTGGCTCGAGGGCTTCCATTCGACCGCGGCTCCCGCGTGCCCGGCGACATGGCGCCAGCGGGCCAGGCACTGCTGGCGCAGCAGCAGTTCCGCGCGCCGCGCGCTCGGCAGCACGCGCCAGCTCGACAGGGCGCCGAGACGGGCCGAAGCGGCACCGAGCGCCTCGCCGAGCGTCTGTTGAAGCCGCTGGGCTTCGGTGGACGCCAGCCCCAGGTTGGTCCCGCCCGCAGCGAAGGCGGTGGCGTTCATCGGCGACTTCTTCATGCCCACCAGGCGGCGGGGATCGAAGGCCGCGCGCGGCTGGGTCGCCCGGCGCTCGGCGCGGCGGATCCAGGTGGTGAACTTGGCCATGCGCGCTTGCGTGCGGGCCAGCGGCGTGCCGGGACCGCGGTCGCGGTAGCCGCTGCGCCAGGCGACGTAGGCCGACACCTGGGCGGGGTCGTCGATCTGGGCCGCCGTGGCCACCGGATCGGCGTACAGCTTGGCCGCGCACAGCAACGCGTCGGTGGCGTGCGTCCGCTGCGTCGGCGCTTGGGCGGCAGCGGTGCCGGCGGCCTCGATGTGCGCGGCGGCCTGCAGGAAGGTCCGCAGGCTCTCGCGCTTCATCTCGCCGGCTTCGCCGGGGGCGCGCAGGCTCGCGTCCGCGCTCAGGCGGATCAGTCCCTCGAGTCCGCTGCGGGTGGCGCCCAGCAGCAGCGCCGCGCGCCAGGCGTGGTGATGGCCGGGTGCGCCTTCCGCGCCGGGCGTGCCATCCACGCCAGCCGCGTCTGCGGTGGCCGCCTCGGCCCCTTGGACGTGCGCTGGAACGAGCCCGCGCACGAGCGACGGCACCATCGGCATCCGGCGCAGGTGCTCGAGCGCCGCGAGGGCCGCGTCCGCATCACCGCGCGTGGCGGTGGACAGGGCGCGCGCCACCTGGAGCGATGGACCGAATGGCCCGGCGGCGGTGAGTGTCGCGGGCGTCTGGGCGCCGGGCAGCAAGGTGTCGATCAGTCGTTGGAGCGCTGGCGATTCCGCCGTCTCCTGGGAGCCACGCGTGAACAGCGCGGCCGTGGCCGACGCGAAGTCCGCGGCGCTGGCGACCACCCGCACGGGCGCCTGCGTCGCGTCCGGCGTGGACCCTGGCGTGCCGACGATCGAGCCTGGCGCAACTGTCCCATCCGTCGCATCCGTCGCCGCTCCAGCGCCCGTTGCGCCCGTTGCGCCGAGAGCGCCGGCAGCGCCCGTGCTGGCCTGGGCCGCGGGATGCAGCCGGTCCACGAGCGCGGCCGAGCGCTCCTGGATCCATTGCGCGGTCGCCGGGCGGAACTCGGTGCCGGTGGAGAGCTCGACCGCGGGGCCGGGCGTCGCCGGCATGCGCAGCGGCGCGATCGAGGTGCGGAGATAGAAGGGCCCCGCGGCGACGCTCGACGGACCGGGCCGGAGCTTGCGCTTGAGCTGGTCCAGGAGGCCGTCTTCCGAGGGATGCGTGGGGGAGGGGGCGGGTGGCGTGACCGGCGCGGCGGGCGAGGGCGCGTGGTCGGCGCCGACGGTCGGAGCGAGCGGTCCCCCGGCAGTACGGGAAATTGTCATGGCGTCGTCAGCCTGAGCGTCACCCCGCCCAGCCCCGCGCGCGAACGCGAAGCGGGAGCGGCGCCGGCGAAGCGTCCGCCATTCCTCACCAACTTGTTTCCACGCCGTATCCGAGTCCGACAAACTCCGCGCGTGCAGAAATCACGCGGCAACAACCTGTTGCCGCGCCTTTCACCTGTTGTACGAATGACGGTGTATTGAGCGCGCCGCCTCGCCACCATCCCGCATCCGCTGCTTCGGGCTGATGCCGAGATGACTGCCGCCGCTCATACCCCCTTCGCTCCGACCGACGACGACCGCGTCGTCGATGCGACGTCGACCTCCGGGACCTCGGCCGCGCTCGCGGCGGCGGCCGCGGCGGCCCTGCTGGCCGCTTGCGGCGGCGGTGGTGGCGAGACCGCCGACGGCGGCGGCCCCGACAGCGACCCGCAGAACAGCGTCCCGCCCACCGACGCGCAGGCCGCGCGTTTCCTCGGCCAGGCCGGCTTCGCGGCCAGCGCCACCGACATCGCGGCGGTCAAGTCCTCCGGCTACGCCCGCTGGCTGGACCAGCAGTTCGCCGCCCCCCGCACGCAGGGGCATTACGACTGGCTGGTCGCCAAGGGCTACAACGCCGAGTCCTTCCGCAACAGCCTCTCCGGCGTCGACGCCACGCTGTGGCGCAAGCTGATCGGCTCGCCCGACCAGCTGCGCCAGCGGGTGGTGCTGGCGCTGTCGGAGATCTTCGTCGTGTCGATGACCGGCCTGCCGGTGAGCTGGGCCAACATGGCCACCGCCGGCTACGTCGACATGCTGGAGCAGCGCTGCTTCGGCAGCTTCCGCGCGCTGATCGAGGGCGTGACCCTGTCCCCCGCGATGGGCGTGTTCCTGGCGATGCGCGGCAACCGCAAGGAAGATCCCCGCACCGGCCGCCAGCCCGATGAGAACTACGCCCGCGAGGTGATGCAGCTGTTCACCATCGGCCTGAACCAGCTCAATCCCGACGGCACGCCCAAGACCAGCAACGGCAAGACCATCGACACCTACACGCTGCCGCAGATCACCGAGCTGGCGCGGGTGTTCACCGGTTGGGACTTCGACACCACCGACGCCAACGGCGCTGATCCGAGCTACATGACCCGGCCGATGAAGCACACGGCCAGCCGCTTCTCCACCGGCGCCAAGAAGGTGCTGGACGTCACCATCCCCGAGACCGCCGACGGGCCCGCCGCGATGAAGCAGGCGCTGGACACGCTGGTCGCGCATCCCAACGTCGGGCCGTTCATCGGCCGGCAGCTGATCCAGCGCCTGGTGGCGTCCAACCCCAGCCCCGCCTACGTGCAGCGCATCGCCGCGGTCTTCGACAACAACGGCAAGGGCGAGCGCGGCGACCTGCGCGCGGTGATCCGCGCGATCCTGCTCGACAGCGAGGCCCGCCAGCCGTCGACCGCGCCCGGCGGCGGCAAGCTGCGCGAGCCCATCCTGCGCCTGATCCAGTGGGCCCGCAGCGTCAACCTGACGTCGCCCGGCGACCTCTGGGCGATCGGCGACACCAGCAACCCGGCCACGCGCCTGGGACAGAGCCCGCTGCGCAGCGGCTCGGTCTTCAACTTCTTCCGGCCGGGCTACGTGCCGCCGAATTCCCAGCTCGGCACCAACAACGTCACCGCGCCGGAGTTCCAGCTCTGCAACGAGAGCACCGTGGCGGGCTACCTGAACTTCATGCAAAGCCTGATCGGCAACGGCATCGGCGACATGAAGCCCGACTACACGGCGGACCTCGCGCTGGCCGCCGACCCGGCGGCGATGGTGCAGCGGCAAGCCCTGGTGATGGCGGGCGGCGACCTGTCGGCCACGACGATCACCACCATCGCCACCGCCGTCGCCACGATCAAGGCGGACACCGACGCCGGCAAGCTCAACCGCGTCAAGGCCTCCTGGCTGATGGTGCTGGCGGCGCCCGAATACCAAGTGCAGAAGTGAGCGGAGCGACAGCCATGCCCCACATCTCGAAACTGGCGTCGCTGCGTCGCCGCGAATTCCTCCAGCGCGCCTCGGCGCTGTCCGTCGCCGGCACCGCCGCGCCCTGGGCGCTGCAGCTGGCCGCGATCAACGAGGCCGCCGCCGCCGTCGCGCCCGGCGACTACAAGGCCATCGTCTGCCTGTTCATGTATGGCGGCAACGACCACGGCAACACCCTGGTGCCCTACGACGCCGCGAGCCACCAGGCCTACGCCACCATCCGCCAGGCGCTGACGACGCCGCGCGACCAGCTCGCCGCCACCGCGCTGACGCCGACCACGGCGCTGCCGGACGGCCGGCAGATGGCGCTGGCGCCGACGATGACCCGGCTCAAGCCGGTCTTCGACGCCGGGCGCCTGGCGGTGATGCTCAACATCGGTCCGCTGATGCAGCCGACCACGCTGGCCCAGTACAAGGCCGGCAACGTGCCGCTGCCGCCCAAGCTGTTCTCGCACAACGACCAGTCCAGCCTCTGGCAATCGTCCCGGCCCGAGGGCGCGACCTCCGGCTGGGGCGGCCGGGTGGCCGACCAGTTCCTGGGCAGCAACGGCAACGCGACCTTCACCTGCATCAACGTCTCCGGCAACGCGGTGTTCATGTCGGGCGGGCAGGCGGTGCAGTACCAGATGAGCAGCGGCGGCGCCGTCGCCATCAATGGCGCGACGCGGTCGCTGTTCGGCTCCGCGGCCTGCTCGGAAGCGCTGCGCGCCCTGGTCACCGCCGAGCGCCAGCACTGGATGGAGCAGGAGCTCAACCGCGTCACCGCGCGCTCGATCAGCGCGCAGGGCACGATCTCGACGGCGCTGGCCAACTCGACGCTGCAGACGCCCTTCGACACCGGCGGCCTGGCGGCCCAGCTGCAGACGGTGGCGCGGCTGATCGGTGCCCGCTCGGCGCTGGGCGCGCAGCGGCAGGTCTACTTCGTGTCGATCGGCGGCTTCGACCTGCACGACAACCTGGTGGCCCAGCATCCCGGCCTGCTGGGCACCGTCGCCAACGCGATGGCCAGCTTCGACGCGGCGCTGGGCGAGCTGGGCGTCGCGCAGAACGTCACGACCTTCACCGCCTCGGACTTCGGTCGCACGCTGAGCTCCAACGGCGACGGCTCCGACCACGGCTGGGGCAGCCACCACCTCGTGATGGGCGGCGCGGTCAAGGGCGGCCGCTTCTACGGCCAACTGCCCTCGGTGAGCGTGAACGGGCCGGACGACGTCGGCCAGGGCCGCCTGCTGCCGACGACCTCGGTGGACCAGCTGGCCGCGACGCTGGCGATGTGGATGGGCGTGCCGGCGACCGACCTGCCGGGCATCCTTCCGGGGATCGTGAACTTCAACCAGAAAGACCTCGGTCTCTTCGCGGCCTGATTCGGGCGTCGATCGCCGGAACTGGCGGGTTTGTCGCGGCCAATTACAGCGCCGGGCCGCGAGCCGCGAGGACCTGAAGGCCTCGCGCAGGGACAGCGCCGGCGCCGCCGGGAGGCGGGCCGTGAGAAGCCGCACGAAGCGCCCCCTGATCGACCCCGCGATCGCCCCTTGATCGCCGGCAGGGCCGATGGTGACGGGGATCGCGGCCGGCCGTCGAGGTCGAAAACCACGGTAACCCGAGACGTTGCCGAGCCTTTCCGCTGTTGCGGTTTGGCGGCTGATTTGAGAGGGCGGACTCTCTAGAGTGCCGGGCGTCAGCAGTACCGACGCCCCACCGCCATGTTCCGATTTCCCTGGTCTTCCGCAGCCGCCACGGCTGCCGCCGCAGCCTTGAGCGCCTGTGGTGGCGGGGGTGGTGGTGGCGACACGCCGGCCACGCCCAACGGCGCCGCTCCCGCGCCCGACGGCACCCCCGGCCCGGCGCCCAGCCCCGCACCTGCGCCAGCACCGGCGCCGGCGCCCGCACCGGTCGACAGCGCGGCGCCAAGCCCCGCGCCTACACCGGCGCCCGCGCCGCAGCCGGCTCCGGCGCCCGCGGCCGCCACCCTGCTGCCCCTGCCCGGCGACGCGCAGGCCGCGCGTTTCCTGGCGCAGGCCGGCTTCGGCGCGAGCGAGGCGGACATCGCCACGCTCAAGTCGATCGGCTACGCGTCCTGGCTGGATCTGCAGTTCCTGGCGCCGCGCACCGAGTCTCACTGGGACTGGCTGACCCGCAACGGCTTCGCCACCGAGGCCAACAAGTACGCCTACTTCGACGGCCTGCCGGGCAGCGTCTGGCGCAAGTTCATCACCTCGCCCGACCAGCTGCGCCAGCGCATGGTGCTGGCGCTGTCGGAGATCTTCGTCGTCTCGGCGGTGGGCAACACGCTGCCGTGGCGCACGATGATGATGGGCGCCTACGCGGACGTGCTGGAGGAACAGGCCTTCGGCACCTTCCGCGGACTGCTGGAGGCGGTGACGCTGTCGCCGGCGATGGGCGCCTTCCTGGCCATGCGCGGCAGCAAGAAGGAGGACGGCAAGGGCCGTCAGCCCGACGAGAACTTCGCCCGCGAGGTGATGCAGCTCTTCACCATCGGCCTGGTGCAACTGAACCTGGACGGCTCGGTGCAGATGGCCGGCGGCCGTCCGGTCGAGACCTACGACCTGACGACGGTGACGCAGCTCGCGCGCGCCTTCACCGGCTGGGACCTCGACACGAACGCGCCCGCCGGTGCCGATCCCGGCTTCATGCGACGGCCGATGGTGCACAAGGCGGCCAATTTCTCGGAGGGCGCGAAGACGGTGCTCGGCACCACCATCTCCGCCGGCGCCGACGGCCCCGCGGCGCTGCGCCAGGCGCTGGACATCCTCGCCAACCATCCCAACGTCGGTCCGTTCTTCGGCCGGCAGCTGATCCAGCGCTTCGTCTGCTCGCACCCCAGCGCCGCCTACGTGCAGCGCGTCGCCCAGGCCTTCAACGACAACGGCCGCGGCGAGCGCGGCGACCTGAAGGCGGTGCTGCGCGCGGTGCTGCTCGATCCGGAGGCGCGCCTGATCGAGCCCGGCGCCAGCAACTCCGGCAAGCTGCGCGAGCCGGTGCTGCGCTTCGTGCAGGTGGCGCGCGCGGTCGGGCTGAGCTCGGCCGGCCTGTGGACCATCCCGGAGACCAGCGATCCGGAGACGCGGCTCGGCCAGAGTCCCTTCTTCAGCCCGTCGGTCTTCAACTTCTACCGGCCGGGCTACGTGCCGCCGAATTCCCCGATGACCGCCGCCGGCACCACCGCGCCGGAGTTCCAGCTGCTCAACGAGGTGACCGTCACCGGCTACCTGAACTTCATGCAGACGCTGCTGACGACCGGGCAGGGCGATGCCAAGCCGGACCTCGCGGCCGACATGGCGCTCTCGACCGACCCGCGCGCGATGGTGGCGCGCCAGGCGCTGCTGCTGGGCGGCGGCGCCATCTCCGACGCGACGCAGCAGCGCATCGCGGCGGCGGTGGCCACGATCGCCGCCAGCACCGATGACGGCAGGACCAACCGCGCTCGCGCCGGCTGGATGCTGCTGCTCGCCTGCCCCGAATACCAGATCCAGAAATGACCGCGTCGCGCTGTCCGCGCGACCTACACCGGAGACCTCCCGTGGCCCATGTGTCCAAGCTGTCCGCGCTGCATCGGCGCGAATTCCTCAAGCGCGCTTCGGTCGTGTCCGTGGCCGGAGCGGCCGCGCCCTGGGCGCTGCAGCTCGCCGCGATCGGCGATGCGGCGGCCGCCACCGGCGGCGGCGACTACAAGGCGCTGGTGTGCGTGTTCCTGCACGGCGGCAACGACCACGGCAACACGGTGATCCCCTACGACACCGTCAACCACCAGGCCTACGCGGCGATCCGGCCGACGCTGGCGATCGGCCGCGACGCGCTGGCCGCGACCGCGCTGGCGCCCACCGTGGCGCTGCCGGACGGTCGGCAGATGGCGCTGGCGCCGGGGCTGTCGGCGATCAAGCCGGTCTTCGACGGCGGCCGGCTGGCGGTGATGCTGAACATCGGCACGCTGATGGCGCCGATGACGCTGGCGCAGTACCGCTCGGGCGCGGTGCCGGCGCCGCCCAAGCTGTTCTCCCACAACGACCAGGCCAGCCTTTGGCAGTCGTCCAGCGTCGAGGGCGCGCGCACCGGCTGGGGCGGGCGCATGGCCGACCTGATGCTCTCGGCCAATGGCCGTGCCGGGCTGACCTGCATCAATGTCTCGGGCAACGCGGTGTTCCAGGCCGGCGAGCAGGCCTTCCAGTACCTGACCGGGCCGGGCGGCAAGAAGCCGATCACCGGCATCGGCAGCCAGATGTTCGGGTCCAGCTCCTGCGCGACGCTGCTGCGGGCGCTGATCACCGAGCAGCGGAGCCATCCCATGGAGGTCGAGCTCAACCGCGTGACGGCGCGCTCGATCGAGCTGCAGTCGACGCTGAGCACCGCGCTGGCGGGCGGCGCCACGATCACGACGGCCTTCGCGAGCGACTCGCTGGCGCGCCAGCTCAAGACGGTGGCGAGCCTGATCGCGGCGCGCGCCTCGCTGGGGATGACGCGGCAGGTCTATTTCGTCTCGATGGGCGGCTTCGACCTGCACGACGGCCTCACCTCGCGGCACCCTCAGTTGATGCAGCAGCTCGGCGGCGCGCTGGGCAGCTTCGATGCGGCGCTGCGCGAGCTGGGCATGGCGGACCAGGTCACCACCTTCACCGCGTCCGATTTCGGCCGCACGCTGAGCAGCAACGGCGACGGCACCGACCACGGCTGGGGCGCGCACCACTTCGTGATGGGCGGCGCGGTGCGGGGCGGGCGCTTCTACGGCACGGCGCCGTCGGTGAGCGTCAACGGTCCCGACGACGTCGGCCAGGGGCGGCTGCTGCCGACGACCTCGGTGGACCAGCTCGCCGCGACGCTGGCGCTGTGGATGGGCGTGCCGGCCAGCGAGCTGCGGACGGTGCTGCCCAACGTCGGCAACTTCGCGGCCGCCGACCTGGGCTTCCTGGGCTGACGCGCACCAGCGTGGATCACCGATGACGACGGGTCGCGCGGCCGGCAGGCCTCCCGGTATATCGGCGCCGGACCCGACATCGCCGGCCCCCCAGCCCTAGGGGGCCGCGCGCGCGAAGTTCCGCTACGCAATGTCGGGCGGTTCTCCTAACATCCCCGAAGGCCCCCATTTCATCGCGGCGAAGACCGTGCAGGCTCGGGGGCCGCGTTCCACACGCGCCTGAACAGGGAGGCTGAGATGGATGGCATGGTGTTGGGGAGGGGCCCCGAGACGGGGCGGCTCATGTCCTATCGCGGTCCGGAGCGCCGGCGGGGATCGCCGGACCGGTGGTGGCGCCACGCGCTGGAGGAGATCGACCTGGGGGTCTGCCTCGTCGGCGGCGACGGCCAACTGCTGTATGCCAACAGCACCGCCAGGCGGCAGCTCGACGAGACCTCGCCGCTGCAGCTCATCGACGGCCAACTGGTGGCGCCACAACGCAACGACCAGCTCCGGCTCGAGGGCGCGCTGGCCGACGTGCAGCGCGGCCTGCGCCACCTGATCTGCCTGGGGCGGGGCGCCGGGCGGCTGTCGCTGTCGGTGCTGCCGCTGCAGGACGGCCTGGGGCGCACCGCGCAGGCGCTGCTGGTGCTGGGCAAGCGCAACCTGTGCGGCGAGCTGCCGATGCTGGCCTTCGCGCGCGAGCATCAGCTGACCGCGGCCGAGCAGCAGGTGCTGCAGGCGCTGTGCGCCGGCCTGCAGCCACAGGAGATCGCGCTGCGCCACGGCGTGGCGATCTCGACGGTGCGAACGCAGATCGCGAGCGTGCGCGCGAAGACGGCCACCGAGAGCATCCGCGACCTGGTCGCGATGGTGGCGCAGCTGCCGCCGATGCAGGGCGTGCTGCGCGTGGTCGAGCTGCGCTGATCAGCCGCGCCGCGGCGCCAGCGTCTTGCTGAAGAGGGCGGTGCCGGCCAGGTCCTTCAGCGTGACCGTCATCGCGCGGGTCTTCGCGTCGATGTCGACCTGTCCGAAGAACTGGGTGTCGACCGCCGGCGCGGCGTTGGCCACGCCCGGGCCCTTCTGGTAGACCACCTGCATGCCGAAGGTGCCATCGACCTTGTTGGGGCCGAAGCCGCCGGCATGCAGCGGACCGGAGACGAATTCCCAGAACGGCAGGAAGTCGGTGTGCTTCGCCTGGGCCGGGTCGAAGAAGTGCGCGGCCGTGTAATGCACGTCGGCCGTGAGCCAGACGATGTTGTGCAGGCGGTGGCGCTTGATCTCGCTGAGCAGGCGCGCGATCTCCAGCTCGCGGCCGCGCGGCGCGCCGTCGTCGCCGTTGGCGATGGCCTCCCACTTGTCGCGGCCCTCGGCGTCCCTGCCGTCGTTCACGTGCAGGCCGATCGGCATGTCGGCCGCGATCACCTTCCACACCGCCTTCGAGCGCTTGAGCCCGTCCAGCAGCCAGCCGATCTGCGGGCGGCCGAGGAAGGCGCTGGCGGCGTTCTCCTCGGTCTGCAGGTTGGCGCTGTTGGGGCCGCGATAGCTGCGCATGTCGACGACGAAGACGTCCAGCAGCGGCCCCTGCGGCAGGTGGCGGTAGATGCGCTCGCTCTCGGCGTCGCCGAAGCGGCGCATCGGCGCGTATTCCTGGAAGGCCTTCGTGCCACGGGCCACCAGCAGCGGGACATTCTTTTCGGTGTAGCGGGCGTCGCCGGAGAGGTCCTTGCTGTCCGAATAGTTGTTGGTGACCTCGTGGTCGTCCCACTGCCAGATCTGCGGGACCTGCGCCGACAGGCGGCGGACATTGGCGTCCATCAGGTTGTAGCGGTAGCGGCCGCGGTACTCGTCCAGCGTTTCGGCGACCTTGCTGGTCTGCTCGGTGACGAGGTTGCGCCAGAGCGAGCCGTCGGGCAGCGTGATCTCCGCGGGGATGGGGCTGTCGGCGTAGATGGTGTCGCCGCTGTGCAGGAAGAAGTCGGGATTGATGCGGCGGATCTGCTCGTAGATCTTCATCCCGCCCCAGGCCTCGTTGATGCCCCAGCCTTGGCCGCAGGTGTCGCCGCTCCAGGCGAAGCGCAGGTCGCGCACCGACCGGCTGCCGAAGGCGTCGGGCAGGCGCAGGTGGCCGGGCATCGGCTCGGACAGGACGCGCTCGTTGCGCAGGTCCTGCAGGATGACGCGGTAGAAGATCTCCTGGCCGGCGGGCAGGCCGCGCAGATCGACGCGGCCGGTGAAGTCGGAGTCCTCGAGCAGATGCGGACCGCGCACCCGCTGCGGGTTGGCGAAGCTGGCGGTGGTGGACCACTCGAGCCAGAGCCGGGCGGGGCGGTCGGCGCGGGTCCAGATGATGGCGCCATCGGCGATCGGATCGCCGGACTGGATGCCATGCGGCATCTGCGGCCGCATCGCATCGCGGGTGATGAGGGCCGGGGCTTGCGGCGTACCTTGCGCGCGCAGGCCGTGGGGCGCCAGCAGCGTGCCGCCTCCGAGCAAGGTGCTGGCGTGGAGGAAGCGGCGGCGGTCCATGCGGGTCTCCCGGCGAAGTGGCAAAGCCCGCGATGCTGCCGGTGGGGTATGACGCGGCGGTGAACACCGCGCCGGTGCTCACTGCCCGGCCGGCGGCTCCCAGAGCTCGACCTGGTTGCCTTCGGGGTCGATGACCCAGCCGAACTTGCCGTATTCGGAGTCGTCGGTCTTGTCGAGCACCTCGCAGCCCTCGGCGCGCAGCGCCTGCAGCAGGGCGGCCAGGTCGGCGACGCGGTAATTGATCATGAAGGACTTGCCTTGCGGGCCGAAGCCGGCCGCGTCCGCTGCGCCGATCGACCAGATCGTCGTGCCGCCGGTGGGCTGGCCCGCGTCGTCCGTCCACGTGAACGCCGCGCCGCCCCACGGCAGCACGTCCACGCCCAGGTGCGTGCGGTACCAGTCGCGCAAGGCCGCCGGGTCCTTGGCGTTGAAGAAGATGCCGCCGATGCCTGTCACACGCTTCATGGGGAGACTCCCGTCAGGTTGACCGATCGCAAGGACATCGGCGCGTCGGCTCACCGACGATGCACCGCGCCGCGCTTGAGCGTCAGCAGACACAGCAGCGCGATCAGGGTGAACAGCGCGCCGCTCCAGATTTCATAAGGTAGACCGAGCAGCGTGTACGCGGAGGCCTCGCTGCAGTTGGCCGTGACCATGAAGACACTCGGAAGCCTGGTTTCCAGGTCCAGCGCCGTCAGCACGCGATCGGCGAAGGTCATGTCGCAGGTGGCCAGCTTGGAGGCCACTTCATGCTGGTAGCCCGCGGCGAACAGACCCGCCACGCCGAGCGCCGCGGTCAGCAGCAGCGCCACCACGCGCGCGGCGCCCACGCGCTGCAGCAACCAGCCCAGCGCGCTCACCGCGGCGATCAGCAGGAAGATGCCACGCTGCATCACGCACCAGGGGCAGGGCTTGACCCCGAACTGGTACTGCGCCACCAGCGCCGCCGCCACGCCGGCGAGCGAGACCAGCGCGCTGAAGGCCAGCACGCGCGAGGCGGTCAGCGCGCGCATCAGTCCGCGATCTCGGCGATCAGCTCGATCTCGACGCAGGCGCCGAGCGGGATCTGCGCCACGCCGAAGGCGCTGCGCGCATGCGCGCCCTTCTCGGGACCGAAGACCTCGCCGATCAGCTCGGAGGCGCCGTTGGTCACCAGGTGCTGCTCGGTGAAGTCGCCGGTGCTGTTGACCAGGCTCATCAGCTTGACGACCCGCTTGACCTTGTTCAGGTCGCCGACCGCCGCGTGCAGCGTGCCGAGCAGGTCGATCGCGATCGCGCGTGCCGCCTGCCGGCCGGTGGCCGTGTCGGTGTCCTTGCCGAGCTGGCCCACCCACGGTTTGCCGTCCTTCTTCGCGATATGACCCGACAGGAACACCAGGTTGCCGGTCCGGACGAAGGGCACGTAGGCCGCGGCGGGCACCGCCACCGGCGGCAGCTCGATGCCGAGTTGGGTCAGGCGGTCATAGACGGAAGTGCTCATGAGGATGTGCGCGGAAGTGAAAAAAAGCGCCGCGAATCCTACACCCCGGCATGGCGCTGGACGCTGGTGCCCGCAGCAGCCCTGGTCGGCATGGGGCTGGTCCATCGCCTGCCGGTCCTGCCAGGACCGCAGGCGTGGGGCGCCTGGCTCGCCTGCGTCGTCGCGCTGGTGTTGACGATGGTGCTGCCGGTCGCCCTGGTGCGGGATCGATCGGCGGCGGCCGACGGCGACGTGGACCGGCCCTGGCCGCGATGGGCACGATGGGCGCCATGGCTGCGGGGGCCTGCATGGCAAGGAGGGGCGTCACCACCACGACCGCGAGCGCGACCGCGATGGTCGAGCCATTGGCTCGCGTGGGCGCTGCTCGCGGCGCTGGCCGGTGCGGGCCTGACCGCCCACCGCGCCGCGTGGCGCCTGGCCGAGGTCCTGCCGGCGGCGCACGAGGGCCATGTCATGACGATTGCCGGCCGCGTCGCCAGCCTGCCGCAGCGCACCACCGGCCTGGGCGGCACCGAGGGCTGGCGCTTCGTCCTCGCCGCCGATGCCGCCTCGATCGCTGCCGGGGCGCCGCCGCGGCTGCTGCTGTCCTGCTACCAGATGCCTGAAACGCCGCGCGCCGGAGAGCGCTGGCAACTGGCGCTCAAGCTGCGCCGCCCGCACGGGCTGCTGAATCCGCAGGGTTTCGACCAGGCGCTGTGGATGCTCGAACAGGACCTGCCCGCCGCCGCGAGCTGTCGCGGCCAGGGACAGCAGCGCCTGTCCTCCGCGGCGCCGGGCGTGGATGCGCTGCGGCAGTCGCTGCGCGATGCGATCGACCGCGAGCTCGGCCAGGCGCGCGACCGGCGCGGCGCCGGCGTGCTGGCAGCCCTGAGCCTGGGCGACCAGGGCGCCGTCAGCGCGGCCGACTGGGCGCTTTATCGCGATACCGGCGTCGCGCACCTGCTCAGCGTCAGCGGCCTGCACGTGACCCTGTTCGCGTGGCTCGCCGGCGCCGCGGGCGGCTGGACGTGGCGGCGCAGCGCGCGCCTGTGCCTGTGGCTGCCCGCGCCGCGCGCGGCGATGTGGCTGGGCGTCGCCGCGGCGGGCGGCTACGCGCTGTTCGCCGGCTGGGGCGTGCCGGCCCAGCGCACCTTCGGCCTGCTGGCGATCCTCGCGCTGCTGCGGCAGGCGGGCGTGCGCTGGCCCTGGCCAATGAGCCTGGGCACCGCCGCTGCGGTCGTCTGCGTCGCGGATCCCTGGGCGCTGACGCAGCCTGGTTTCTGGCTGTCGTTCTGCGCGGTCGCGCTGCTGATGGCGGCCGACTCGCGCGCGGCGCCCGGCTGGCGCGGCGCGCTGCGTGCGGCCTGGCGCACGCAGTGGGTGGTGACGCTCGGCCTCGCACCGCTGACGCTGCTGCTGTTCCAGCAGCTGTCGCTCGTCGGCCTGGTCGCGAACGCGGTCGCGATCCCGCTGGTGTCCTACGTCATCACGCCGCTGGCGCTGCTCGGCGCGGCCTGTCCGCCGCTATGGACGCTCGGCACCTGGCTGGTCGCCGCACTGAACCTGCTGCTCGAGGCCCTGCGCGCTTGGCCGCTCGCCGTCTGGCATCTGCCCTGGGCGCCAGGCTGGGCGCAGACGCTGGGGCTGGTCGGCGGCGTCCTGCTGGCGATGCCCTGGCCGTGGCGACTGCGGCTGGGCGGGCTCGCGCTGTGCGTGCCGCTGCTGTGGCCGGTCGTCGACCGACCGCCGCCGGGGGCGGTCGAGCTGTGGTTGCCGGACGTCGGGCAGGGCGGCGCCGCGATCCTGCGCACTCACGGCCACACGATGGTCTTCGACGCCGGACCGCGCTGGGGCCCCGACAGCGACGCGGCGCAACGCGTGCTGCTGCCGCTGCTGCGCGGCCTGGGCGAGCGGCACCTGGACTTGCTGATGGTCAGTCACGCGGACCAGGACCACGCCGGCGGCACCGGCAGCCTGCTGCGGGGCCTGCCGGTCGAGCAGCGGCTCGGGGCGGTGCCGGGAGCGGCGGGGTGCCGCCGGGGACAGCGCTGGGCGTGGGACGGCGTGCGCTTCGAGGTGCTGTGGCCGCTCGAGGCGCCGGCGCCGCGGGAGAACGCGGCGGGCGCGAAGCGCAACGGGGCTTCGTGCGTGCTGCGCGTCGACGCGGCGGGGCGTCGCCTGCTGCTCACCGGCGACATCGAATCGCCGCAGGAGGCGCAGCTGCTGCGCCTGGCCGGCGAGGCCAGGGCAGTGACGCAGGCGGAGACTGGGACCGAGACGGAGACGGAGACGAAGGCGAACGACTTGCGCGTGGAGGTGCTGGTCGTGCCGCACCATGGCAGCCGGACCTCGTCGTCGACCGCCTTCGTGCAGGCGACGGCGCCGCGCGTGGCGGCCCTGCAGTCCGGCCATCTGAACCGCTTCGGTCACCCTCGACCCGAGGTGGTGGCGCGCTACCTGACCATCGGCGCGACGGTGCTGAACACCGTCGACTGCGGCGCCTGGCAATGGCGCAGCGACCGTTGGACGCTGCCCTTGGCCGATTGCGAGCGGACCCGGCGCCGCCGCTACTGGTTGACGGCGCCAGCGGCACCGGCCGCACCGGCCGCACCTGCCGCCGCGATGGCCGCATCATCCGCGTCATCAGCGTCCGCGGAAGTCGGCGAAGGCGAGGGTTCCGAGCCGGCCATCGAAGCAAGCTCGCCTTGACTTCAGCCGCCGTCGTTCATCGCGCACGAGGGTGCGTGCGCCACGTCGTGACGCCGCGCTGGCGGCTGACGCGGCACCTGCGGCGCTCAGGCTGTGAAGACCAGCGCGATCTGCTCGGGGATGCGGGTCGCGCTGGCTTTGCGGGCCGGTGCCGGTTCGGTCGCCTTCAGGTGGTCGACGAGGAAGCGCGCCGTCTCAGGCGAGCGGCTCATCTCCGCCGCCACCACCGCCTCCAGCTCGGACGGCCTCACGTCCATCGCCGCGCACAGCTTGAGCAGGCGCGCCTCGAGCTCGAGATAATGCCGCTCGATGCCGTGCTTGCGCGGGAACAGGCCGATCACCTGGCCCACGCGCAGCAGGTGGGCGTCCAGCAGCGCGACCTCCTCCGACGCCGACCAGCCCCGAACGATGGCCGACGCCGTCTTCGGTCCGACGCCGGGCAGGGCCATCAGCCAGTTGCGCACCTCCTGGCCCGCCTCGAAGTCGGGCGCCGAGAGCAGTGCCGGCATCACCGCCGCCAGGTGCCTCGCCTTCTGCGCCGCGAAGCGGAAGCTGAGCGCACGGCCCTGCACGTCCAGCGGCTCGCTGAGCCAGGCGTTCAAGGTCGCCTCGCAGACGCCGGGCTGCACGAAGGCGCCGCGCTCGCGCACCCGCGCGAAGGCCGCCTGGCCCACGGCCGCCGGGATGCCGGGGCCGCCCAGCAAGGCGGCGCCGACCTCCTCGGCCAGCGAGCGGCCCGAGGCCCGGGGCGCCGGGCCGTCGAGGCGATGCCGCAGCGCCTGCTGCGTCCAGTAGGCGGGGGTCGGGAACTCCTCGACGGCGCCCCAGCGCACGCCGGTGAGGAGGAGGTGATCGGGATCGGGAAGTTCTCGATGAAGGGAGCCGTGGCGGGAAACGATGGCGACGATCTGGGTCATGGGACTGCAAAGACGCCGCCTCTCTGGGCGGCTGGATAGGTGGCGTCCAGCCATTGGCGGAACGCGGCGCGCTCGACCGGATCCATGGCATGGACACGCTCTTGGAGGCGTTCGAGACGCCGCTTGTTGGTCTGGCGCTCGCGGAAGTTCGTCCCGCGGTGCCGGCTGTCGTGAAGGATCTCGGGCGGCTCGAAGTTGAACCACAGCGTTTCGGTGCGCACGTCGGTGTGGGTCTTCGCCCGGAACTCGGTCGTGCGCCACCCCCGCAGGAGGGCGTCGTACACCGGATGGGCGTAGCCCGACACGATCACCCGGCACGGCAGCGTCGCCAGCAGCGCCAGCAGCGCCTCGTGGTCGGCGGCGCCGTATTCGTGCCGGTAGATGCGTGACTGGCGCCGCGTCTCGGGGTGATAGGGCGGGTCCACGTAGACGAGCTCGTCGCCCTCGAACGCGTGCCGCGCGAGGAAGTCCTCCGCGCGGCCGTGGACGAGTTCGACGCCGGGCAGGGCCATGGCGCGCCAGTGCGCGATGACCCGGTCGTCGGCGTCGATGGCGATCGAGCGCGCCGCCGGCAGCTTGTGGCGCAGCACCGCGCCGCCGCCGACATGCGTCTCGATGTACACCCGGTGCGGAGGCATCAGGTTGATGACGTGCTGGTACGTCTTGCCCTTGCCGCCTGGATACTTCATGCGGCGAATCATCGTCAGAAGTGACGATGATGTCAAGGCGCCGGCGGGCTCAGAGCGCCGTCAGCCAGTCGCAGCGCAGGCGGCCCGAGCGGTGCAGCCGGCGCCGGCCGCCGGTGTAGGCCATCGGCAGCATCCAGGCCAGCAGGCACAACGGCAGTGCGATCCATGCCTGGATCAATAACGCGCCCGGAACGCCCATGAAGCCCAGCATCCAGATCGTCAGCACGACGTTCCACACCGCCAGTTCGACCGGGTGATGCGCGCTGTGCATCACCATCCAGCGCTTCACCTGGCTGAGCTGCTTGAGGGTCATGGCGGGCTCCTGGACGGCCGGAGAGAGGGCGCGGCGGCGTCCGGAGGGCCATCGGACGGCGGCGATCGAATGGGCGGGAATGGGCGGGCAATGGGCGGGGACGGGCGGAATTGTAAGTTTGGAGTCAGGGATTCCCCCATCCCACGAACGAGGAGCCCGAGTGGCGCCGCGGGGGATTCCGCGATGCGGCATGGGCACGGGTGCCGACCGGCACGGTGGGCGGGCGGCGGGCTCGTGTATGGTTCGCCCCTTCTCAAGAAGGTGGACAGGAGTCCTGCGAATGAAACGACTGATGTGGGCCGCGCTGGCGTTGGGCGCCGCGGCCGGCGCCCAGGCGCATGAAGGCATGTGGATGCCCCAGCAACTGCCGCTGGTGGCCAAGGACATGAAGGCCCTGGGCCTGAAATTCGATCCGGCGCGCCTGTCGCAGCCGCTGGGCTATCCGATGGGGGCGGTCGTCAGCCTGGGCGGCTGCACCGCGTCCTTCGTGTCGCCTCAGGGCCTGGTGGTGACCAACCACCACTGCGCCTTCGGCAGCATCCAGTACAACTCGACGCCGCAGAAGGACCTGCTGAAGAACGGCTTCCTGGCCGCCTCGCTGGGCGAGGAACTGCCGGCCGCGCCGGGCAGCCGCATCCTGGTGACGGTCGCGCTGACCGACGTCACCGACAAGGTGATCGACAAGGCGACCGCCGCGCTGCAGGGCAAGGCCCGCATCGATGCGATCGAGGCCAACGAGAAGGCGCTGGTCGCCGCCTGCGAGAAGGACGCCGGCCATCGCTGCTCGGTGGGCGCGTTCTACGGCGGCCTGATGTACCAGCTGACCAAACAGCTCGAGATCCGCGACGTGCGCCTGGTCCACGCGCCGGCCGAGGGCGTGGGCGTCTTCGGCGGCGACACCGACAACTGGATGTGGCCGCGCCACACCGGTGACTACAGCTTCTATCGCGCCTACGTCGGTCCGGACGGCAAGCCGGCCGACTTCAGCAAGGACAACAAGCCCTTCCAGCCGTCGCAGTTCCTGAAGCTGGCGAGCGCGCCGCTGAACGAGGGCGACTTCGTCGCCGTGGCCGGTTATCCGGGCCGCACCAACCGCCACCGGCTGCCCAAGGAAGTGGACTTCGCCTTCGCCTGGGACTTCCCGCATCGCGTCAAGGCGATGGGCGAGCAGCTCGACCTGATCAAGGAGGCGACCGCTGGCCGCCGTGACGCCGAGATCAAGCTGGCCAACACCGTGGCCGGGGTCAACAACTACTACAAGAACTACCAGGGCCAGATGGCCAGCTACGCGGGCAGCGACATCCTCGCGCGCAAGCAGGCCGCCTTCGAGGAGATGAAGGCCTGGGTGAATGCCGACGCCAAGCGTCGCGCGACCTACGGCGCGTCGCTGGTCGAGGTGGAACGCCTGATCGCCGAGCGCCAGGAGATCACCCGTCGCGAGTTCCTGCTGGGCTACGCGACGCCGACGCTGGTCAAGAGCGCGGGCGACCTGTACGAGCAGGCGCTGCAGCGCCGCAAGCCGGATGCCGAGCGCAAGGTCGGCTACCAGGACCGCGACCAGCTGCGCCGCCGGCAGGCGCTGGAGGCGGTGGACCGCCGCTTCGACGAGATCACCGAGAAGAAGGTCGTCAGCCACTTCCTGACGCAGTACCTGGCGCTGCCGGCGGACCAGCTCAATAGCGCGCTGCTGAACGCGCTGGGCGTGCGCGCTGGCATGGACGCCGCGGCGGTGACCGCGCGGGTGGACGCGCTGTATGCCGGCACGAAGCTCACCGACAAGGCCGAGCGCGGCGCCTGGTTGTCGCGTGACGCGTCGGCCTTCGAGGCGAGCGACGACACGCTGGTCAAGGCCGCGGTGGCGCTGCATGCCGACGAGCTGGCGCGCGAGAACCGCGACAAGGAACTGGCCGGCAAGCTGCAGCAGGCCTATGCCGCGACGATGCAGGCGGAGATCGACTTCAAGGCCAGCCGCGGCCAGCCGGTCTATCCGGATGCCAACAGCACGCTGCGGGTGGCTTTCGGCCAGGTGAAGGGCCGCGCGCCGGGCGTGGACGGCACGACCTGGACGGCGTTCACGACGCTGCGCGGCATCGTCGCCAAGCACACCGGCAATGGCGAGTTCAACGCGCCGGCCGAGCAACTGGCCGCGATCAAGGCCAAGCGCTTCGACAAGTACGGCGTGAAGGCGCTGGACTCGGTGCCGGTGAACTTCCTGGCCACGCTGGACACGACGGGCGGCAACTCGGGGTCGCCGGTGCTCAACGGCCATGGCGAGCTGGTGGGCCTGCTGTTCGACGGCACGCTGGACGCGGTGATCTCGGACTGGGACTACAACGACCACATGAACCGCAGCATCTGCCTGGATGCGCGCTACATGCTGTGGCAGATGAAGGTCGTCGACAAGGCGGATCGCCTGCTGAAGGAAATGAACGCGCTGTGATCGCGGTATCCCGCTGAGGCGTCCTCCCGGCGCCGCCGCACGCGTGCACACGCGACAACGCCCCGCTTGATGCGGGGCGTTTTTTTTGACCCAGGTTCGGGTTGGCTCGAACTGCGTATGAGCGGTGCGGTGAATCGGGCGCGTCCCGGCTTGCTTTGGTATCGATGGGTGGGGAAGTGGCTTGGATGTGGTGGAGGGCGGGGCGGGTGAGCCTTCTAGAAGCCATGGAGCTCATCGAGTTGGATCTGGAAACTGCGCCCCTCCTTTCCTGAGAGCAACTCCATGAGCCAGTCCAACCTGTCCAGCGCGCCCCAAGCCCCCTCGTCCAATGAGCGGGCGGTCGCTCCTCCCAATGCAATCAAGAGCACGGTCCCGCCAGGCACATCGCGTTCTGGCAAGCGACTGCTCGACGAGGAGTTCGCGCTGCATGATCAGGAGCTTGCTGTGCCGGTCGACGTGGCGCTGACCGCTGAAGCGCAGAGGGACGACGAGGCGACGGCACCGGTGGACGCCGCGTCCGCGACGGGCGAAGCGCCGTCCGCGCAAGAGTCGTCGGCGCTGGCCGTGGAAACGGCGGCCGCGTCGCCGACGAACTCGAACCTGTCGAAACTTGGACTTGGCGCCCTGGCGCTTGCCGGCCTGGCCGCCGCGGTGGCGGGCGGTGGCGGTGATTCGAAGGGCGCGCCGCAGTCGCCCTCGCAGCCGTCGGGAGACGATGGGAAGCCGCAGGTGCCGTCGCAGCCGTCGGAGGAAGATGGCAAGCCGCAGGTGCCGTCGCAGCCGTCGGAGGAAGATGGCAAGCCGCAGGTGCCGTCGCAGCCGTTCGGGGGAAGATGGCAAGCCGCAGGTGCCGTCGCAGCCGTCGGGGGACGATGGCGAGCCGCAGGTGCCGTCGCAGCCGTCGGGGGACGATGGCGAGCCGCAGGTGCCGTCGCAGCCATCGGGGAGCGATAGCAAGCCGCCGCCGGTGCAGGTGCCCGGCGTGGGCACAAAGCCGATCAATGGCCAGGGGGTGGTGACGGTTTCGGGCGTGGTGGACGGCGCTGAATGGGAATTCAGCCTGGACGACGGCGATACCTGGCACAAGGGCGACGGCAACGGCGTGTCCGCGAGCGATCTGGTCGAGGGCCCCAACACGATCACGATCGTGCAGACCGACAAGGACGGGAATCGCAGCGATGCGGTGGTTGTCGTCGTGATCAAGGATTCGATCATCGAGAAGCCGGTGCTGGGGACCAGCACAGGCACGGGTGCGATCAACGACACCGGCTCGATCAGCGTCGGTGGCATCGAGAACAACGGCAAGTGGGAGTTCTCCACCGATGGCGGTCAGACGTGGAAGCCGGGCACTGGTGGCGCGATCTCCGGCGCGGAGCTGAACGAAGGCGACAACACGGTCACCGTCAAGCAGACCGACGAAGCCGGGAACGTGGCGACAGCGACGATCGATGTGGTGAAGGATTCCCTCATCGAGAAGCCGGTGCTGGGGACCAGCACCGGCACGGGGGCAATCAATGACACCGGCTCGATCAGCGTCGGCGGCATCGAGAACAACGGCAAGTGGGAGTTCTCGGTCGATGGTGGTCAGACGTGGAAGCCCGGCACTGGTGGCTCGATCTCCGGCGCAGAGCTGAACGAAGGTGACAACACGGTCATCGTCAAGCAGACCGACGAAGCGGGGAACGTGGCGACAGCAACGATCGATGTAGTCAAGGATTCGATCATCGACAAGCCGGTGCTGGGAACCAGCACAGGCACGGGCGCAATCAACGACACCGGTTCCATCAGCGTCGGTGGCATCGAGAACAACGGCAAATGGGAGTTCTCGGTCGATGGCGGCCAGACGTGGCGGCCGGGCACTGGCGGCGCGATCTCGGGCGCAGAACTGAAGGAGGGTGACAACACGGTCACCGTCAAGCAAACCGACGAAGCCGGGAACGTGGCGACGGCAACGATCGATGTAGTCAAGGACTCGATCATCGACAAGCCCGTGCTGGGGACCAGCACCGGCACGGCTGCGATCAACGATACCGGCTCGATCAGCGTCGGGGGCATCGAGAACAACGGCAAGTGGGAGTTCTCCGTCGACGGCGGCCAGACGTGGAAGCCAGGCACGGGCGGCGCGATCTCGGGCGCAGAACTGAAGGAGGGCGACAACACGGTCACCGTCAAGCAGACGGACGCCGCAGGGAATGTCGCCACCGCCACCATCACGGTGGTGAAGGACACCTTGATCGACAAGCCGATCATTGGGACAAGCACCGGCACCGGTTCGATCAACAACACCGGCTCGGTCACGGTGTCCGGCATCGAGAGCAACGGCAAGTGGGAGTTCTCTGTCGACGGAGGTCAGACGTGGAAGCCGGGCACGGGCAACGCGATCTCCGGCGCAGAACTGAACGAAGGCGACAACACAGTCATCGTCAAGCAGACCGATGCCGCCGGCAACGAAGCCATCAACGCGATCACGGTGAGCAAGGACCTCAAGGTCGATGAGCCCACCGCGACCACCAGCACGGGCGGCGCGATCAACGACGCTGGCTGGGTGAACGTGGGGCAGATCGAAAGCGGCGCGACCTGGGCGTACAGCCTGGACAACGGGCGCACCTGGACAGAAGGCACCGAGCCCAAGATCCCGGGCAGTGTGCTGAACGAAGGTCACAACATCCTCGTCATTCGGCAGACCGACCTGGCAGGGAACAGCGCGTCGTCGACCGTTCTTGTTGAAAAGGACACCGTCGTCGAGGCCCCCAAGCTGTCACTGGCGACCGATTCCGGCGCCGCCGGCGACGGCCTCACCAACAGCGGCATCCTCAACGTGAGCGGCCTCGAAAAGGGGGGCCGCTGGGAATACAGCATCGATGGAGGCGATTGGCAGGTAGGTTCCGGAGGCACCATCGCGGACCCCGGCTACGCCAATGCCTCGCACACGGTCCGCGTGCGTCAGACCGACGTCGCCGGCAACAAGAGCGCCGAATCCACCTTCACCTTCACCATCGACAAGACCGCCCCGGCCACGCCTCAGGTTGCGCTCCGCTACGACGCCGGCAATCCGGGCGACCCGCTCACCGGCCGCGCCGACCTGAGCCTGTCCGGGCTGGAAGTCGGCAGCAAGATCCACGTGTTCAAGGAGGGGCAGTGGTACGTCTATGAGACCCACGCCGACACCGGCTTCTTCCACCTGCCGGGATTCGCTTCGGACGGCCCCAAGACCATCCTCGTCAAGCAGGTCGACGCGGCCGGCAATGAATCGGCGACGGTGAGCTTCGACTTCACGCTCGACACCACAGCGCCCGATGCGGTCGACCTCTCCCTGCTGAACGACACCGGCGTGGCCGGCGACGGCCGGACCAGCGATGCCAGCATCAAACTCTCGCGGCTGGAAGGCGGCGCCACGTGGAAGTACAGCCTCGATGGCGGCGCCACCTGGACGACGGGCACGGGCCAGGCCATCGCCGGCAGCGCGCTGGCCGAGGGGCTGAACACGGTGACGGTCGCGCAGATCGATCGCGTCGGAAACCTGGGCGCCTACAGCTCGATCACGGTCCACAAGGACACGCAAGTCGAGGCGCCGACGATCAGGATGCCGGCGGCCGGGTCCAAGGCGGAATTCGATGCCTCGGAGGAGGGCTTCGCCTATGTCGTTTCCGCCTATGCGGCCGACACCTCATCCATGGCCGCGCTCGATGCGCTCTCGCCCGACGAGTGCCGACGCATCGATGTCGCCGCCGCCGGTGGCCGCGTCGAGCTGTCAGCGCTGACAGGGCTTGGCGATGGCTACTACCGCGTGGTCTTCAGCGACAAGGCCGGCAACCTGGCCGCGGCGACGACGGCAGGCGGCATGAAGCACGTGCAGGTGCAAGGCGGGGAGATCCTGGCCACGCAGGTGGTCATGGGAACGTCCGGGGATGACGTGTTGATCGCGCCGAACGGGGGAGGCGCCATGATCTCCGGCGATGGGTTCGACAGTTTTGTCTTCTCCTCCGGCATCAAGGGCGTGTTCGACGTGGATCTCCACGCCATGGACATCCTCGACCTGAGGTTCCTGGGATTGGACAAGGACCGGTTCCTCCTCGAGCGCGAGCAACGTTTCCAGCGCGGCATCCATCAGGGGAAGGAGGCCATCCTGATCGATTGGGAAGCGACCGGGGACTTCACGAATCCCGACGTCGTCCTGGTCACGTCGGCGGCTTTCAACCCGTTTGTGCTCTACAGCGACAACGGCACGGGGAGCATGTTCGCGTTCTAACGCAGGATGCTCCGATCCACACCGCGCAGCTCGCGGTGGCCGCAGAACGCCATCGTCAGGTCCAGCTCGCGGTGGATGATCTCCAGCGCCTTCGTCACGCCGGGGCGGCCCATCGCGCCCAGGCCATACAGGAACGCGCGGCCGATGTAGGTGCCGCGCGCC
>Ga0209370_1000518_pt1 | contig 49645 bp, 39 predicted proteins | sample AgamicAtPrz_FD_187164 | JGI IMG/M metagenome (GOLD analysis project Ga0209370, IMG submission 187164) | Agave microbial communities from Guanajuato, Mexico - At.P.rz (SPAdes) (version 2) | ecosystem: Host-associated > Plants > Phyllosphere > Phylloplane/Leaf | place: Guanajuato, Mexico...
CCTTTGACGAAGACATGCGTCAGGAAGCGCACAAGCGAATCACGGCCACGGCCGAGCAGATCGCGGCCTCCAGCGGCGCCAAGGCCAAGGTGCGCTTCGGCCCCGTGGCCTATCCGGTCACTACCAATCCGGCTGCACTGACCGAGGCCTCGCTGCCCGCGCTCAAGCTGGCCCTGGGCGGCAAGGCCATGGTGATTCCAAAGGTCAGCGGTTCCGAGGACTTTTCGGAGTTCCAGAAAGTGGTGCCGGGATTCTTCTACTTCCTGGGTGCACCGCCGGCAGGCCAGGACTTCACCAAGGCAGCGCCTAACCACTCGCCGCTGTTCGACATCGACGAGAAGCAACTGCCCACCGGTGCACGTTCGCTGGCCGTGCTGGCCGTGGACTATCTGCAGCGCAACCCATAGTCGTTGTTCCCCTGAGCGGCTGAGGTCGCTTCCCTTAGCTCGCTTGCCTTTGTTCGGCACCCCCTCTCTCGCTGTGAGGGGGCTGCACCTTTGCTACTGCACGGCCGATCTGGGGCCTTTGTGGCTATGTCCGATGCATCAATGTTTGCCGAGCAAGGCATCCCCGACCTGATGGGCAGCACCAGCGCCACCGTCGCTGCTGAAGCTTCCCTGTGGGGCCAATGGAAGAGGCGGCAAGAAGGGGACGAACTGCTCCGCCGCATGGCCCGCAAGCCCGGGCCTCAGGCACATGACTCAGAAAACGTGGGTGGCCAGAAACAAGTCGATTCGGTGCAGCGAAAGGCATTGGCAAGTGTTGAATGCTTCGGACCAAAGCATTGATTCGCTGACCGTGATTTTGTTTGGCAATGGGTGTTCTTTGAAACCCGGGGAAAACCGCGCTATAATCGCTTTCTCTTTAGGGGAGTCGCCAAGCTGGTTAAGGCACTGGATTTTGATTCCAGCATGCGAAGGTTCGAATCCTTCTTCCCCTGCCAAGATATAAAAGCCCCGGTTGTTCATGCAGCCGGGGCTTTTTTTTGTGCTCGATGCGCATCTGCCATCTTTGGAAGATGGGCCTGCCCCCGTCATTAAGTGACGCTTATGCCGTGTACCTTCCAAGCGCCCCAAGCGCCGGGCGCTTCGCAAAGTCCACTTTTCAATCGGAGGCCGCTGTGCGAGTCGCCACGCAGTTCCAGACCACCCTGTTACTGCACCGAAGCCAGGCTTGATGCCCGGTGTGGATAGCATTAGCCCGGACATGAGCCAGGCAACAGGCTGGCAGATGCGCAACGATACGGCCTGCAGAGACAGGTGCTATCGTTTTACAAAACAGTGGCAATTTTTTTACCTGAGCTTTACAATCTGCGCGCAAATGGAATTGAGAGTGATTCTCGTTCTGTTCTTTGCTGCCAGCCCGTATACGGTCTCTCCGTTCCAGCCACAGCGTCATAGGTTCTTCGGCATTCCCTGCCTGAAGAGAACACCCAGGTTTGTTTTTTTACGCTCATGCTGGAACGCTCGTTTTGCCCCGTAGCCGGGGCTTTGCCATTTCGTCTTCACGCCACGGCTGTGGCAGTCAGTGTGCTTTGCCTGCTGCCCGGTATCGGTCATGCACAGGAGGATGCTGGATCGACACTTGCGGAAGTGACCGTGCAGGAGAAGGCCGTTCCCAATGTCTATGGTGAGTCGAGTGACTCCTATGTGCCAGGCGCGGTGGAAGTCGGCAAGGCGGCGCAGTCTCTGCGCGAGGTTCCGCAGTCGGTGACGGTGGTGACCCGACAGCGCATGGACGATCAGGCCATGCGTACGCTCGATGATGTGATGAACTACACCACCGGGATCACTCGCGAAGAGACCTGGCTGGACACCACCTATCTGTCCCGCGGCATGAACATCACCAACTTCCGGTTTGATGGCGGTGCAGCCAGCTCCTCTCGTTCAGGCAGCCGCAGTCTGGACATGGCGCAGTTCGACAGCGTCAGTGTGCTGCGCGGGGCCGACGGTCTGTTCGGCGCGGGCGAGGCGGGCGGAGTTCTGAACTTCACCTACAAAAGGCCCCAGGCCAAGCGTCAGACGCAGGTTCTGCTTTCCGGCGGAACCATGAGCAACTACCGCGCCGAGCTGGACACCACGGGCGCGTTGAACGAAAGCGGAACTCTGCGCGGCCGTTTCGTGGCCGTGAACCATGACCGCAAGGAAATGGCCACTCCCTCCAAGCTCAAGCGGCAGATGCTGTATGGGGCGCTGGAGATGGACCTGACGCCCAGCACAGTCGCCACACTGGGTGCCAGCTATCAGAAAGATAGAAATACGGGCTTCAATGCCAGCCTGCCGCGCTACGCGGACGGCAGCGATATCGGCTTTGCGCGCAATACCAACTTTGGCGCGTCCTGGAACTGGATCAATCGCGAAAACACCACGGTCTTTGCCAAGCTGGAGCAGCAGCTCGGCAACGACTGGCTTCTCAAGACCCAGCTAAGGCACACCCGCTTCAACGAAGGCGTGAACGGTGCGGAGATTGAAAGTTCGCCAGATCCCATCACGCTGCAGGGGGCTGACTGGTGGATTCATCAAGCCAAGTCGCGCGAGCGTGAAACCAGCTTCGACATCAATTTGCAGGGTGGCTTCGATGCCTTCGGTCAACGGCACGATGTGATCCTTGGTTTCGATCAGCACCGAAACAGCAACACCTACCGGAGCCTGTGGCCGAGAGTGGGGCCGGCCGACGTCTTCAACCGGATTCCACCGGAAGACCCGGGCTATCCGCTTGGTGACTGGACCAGCGGCTCGCAGACAAAAACGCAAAAGAGCGGCCTCTATGGCTCTATTCGCCTGCGTCCTGTGGAGCGCTGGTCCGTGGTGCTTGGCGGACGCTATGTGCTGCAGGATCGCAATACCCAGCACGACATGAATGGCGCGCTCACGGCCAATAGCCGGGAGTCGAATGTCTTTGTGCCCTACATGGGGCTGATGCATGAGCTGACCAAATCCACCAATCTGTATTTCAGCACCGCCGAGATCTATCAGTCCCAGGCTGGAAAGTTCTCAGCACCGCTGCCTGGAACGCCGCTGGATCCGGTGCGTGGCCGTACCTACGAGCTGGGTGTCAAAAGCGAGCTGACCCCCAATCTGATCGCCAGTGCGGCACTGTTTCGTACCGATAAAAAAGGCGAAGCCGTTTACGACCCCGCTTATCCCCAGACCGATTGGCGCGGCGGTTGCTGTTACTTCCGCGACGGCTTCAAGCTGAGTCAGGGCATCGATCTGGAGATGACGGGGCGAATTACTCCCAATCTCCAGCTGGCGGTGGGCTACACCTACAACAGCAACGAAGACAGGCGCAAGGACAGCGCCCAGTTCAGCACGGTCACGCCGCGCCATCTGTTCAAGGCCTGGGCGGATTATCGCTTGAGCGGCGATTTGCGCGGCTGGAGCGTGGGCGGCGGTGTGGTGGCGCAGAGCTCGAATTACCGGGCCTCGGGCATCAGCGCTTACAACCCGGCGACGGGCCGTTATGACGGAGCCTGGACACCTTACAACTTCACTTCCCCGGGCTACGCAGTCTGGTCTGCACGTGCTGCCTATGCGTTCAACAAGGACTGGAGCGTAGCCGTGAATGTCGGCAACCTGTTTGACAAGACCTACTACAGCACGGTTGGTTATGCGGGCTACGGCAACTTCTACGGTGAAAAGCGTACGGTCACCGTATCGCTCAAGGGCCGTTTCTGACGAGGCGTGGCAATGTCGCAATCCGATGATTTGCACGCCGGCTGGGATCTGGGGGCGCGTTTGACGGCTGCGGTGTTGGGAGGCTATGCCGTCTCCAGCGCCTGGGTGGTCTTGTGCGGCGCCATGAGTCAATCCCGTGTCGAAACCATGGTGGGCGGCATGCAGTCCAGCTGGCTTTGGTATGTGGCGGTGGTGATCGGGGCCTTCAGCCCGGTATCGCCGCGTCGGATCTGGGGCGTGCTGCTCGTTCTGATTCTTGCCATGCTTGCAGCCACTGCAGCCCTGATCTTTCTGAAGGCACGCTGATGCAGCCGGCAAAGAAGCAATCGGGTGCAGGCAAAGGCAGCTTCCGTCAGGCCCAGGCATGGTTGCATACCTGGTGTGGCCTATGGTTCTCCTGGCTGCTGTATGCCGTTTTTCTGACGGGTACGCTGGCCGTCTTCGAAGAGCCCATCACCCATTGGATGACTCCTGAGCATCATGCCCATGAGCGAGCCGAGGCCAGGCAGGCAGGCACTGTGCCGCAAGCACAGGCTTCCCTGAGTCAGCGTCTGCAATGGGGCATGGCATACATGGAGCGGCAACACCCTGGTGCAGACATGTGGGAGCTCTGGCCTGCAGACTCCAAAGGGGGCGGGGATTTGCGCGTCTACTGGTTCGATCGCGAGGGGCAGTATGCGGCGGCCCAGCTGGACCCTAAGTCCGGCAGTGTCATGGACGCCTCTGAAGCTCCCAAGGTGCGCCAGACATTGGGAGGTCATCATTTTGTGGACTTCCACTATCAGCTGCATGCAGGACAGCTCGGACTCTGGATTGTGGGCATCGCCGCGCTTGCCATGCTGGTGGCGCTGGTCAGCGGAGTGATTACCCATAGACGAATCTTCAAGGACTTCTTCACCTTCCGCGCCCGCAAAGGACAGAGAAGCTGGCTGGACATGCACAACGCCGTGGCGGTGCTGACTTTGCCTTTCCAGTTCATGATTGCCTACACAGGTATCGCCATATCGTGCTCGACCTTCATGCCTGCCGGTATTGCCGCCTACTTCGGCAGCAGTGCCGAAGCCCTCAAGTCTTTTCAGGTGGCGCTGAATGAACCGGGCAAGCCCCAGCGCTCGGGGCAAGCCATGTCGGTGCCGGATCTGGAGTCTTTCGTGCTGCGCGGGCAGGCCTTGATCGGACAGCCCGTGCGGGCTGTGGTGATCGACTACCCCGGAGATGCTGCTGCGCGTATCGGCGTCTATGGCTGGAATGATGCCGATGATCTGAGCAAGCGTCTCAGTCCCACCAGCGGCATGGCCATGTTCTCGGCTGCCACCGCCGAGCTGCAGCAGCTGCGCCTGCCGGGTGGTGTGGATGGCGGAGCGGCCGCGCTCACGCAATCGGTGATCGGCGGACTGCATATGGCGACATATGGCGGGCTGCTGCTGAAGTGGCTGTACTTTATCTGTGGCCTGGCTGGCAGCGCCATGATGGCCACGGGGGCGATCCTCTTCATGGTCAAGCGGCGCGCCAAACACCAGGGAGAGTTTGGCGCCAGCACCTCCATGGTCTACCGGATGATCGAAGCCGCGAATGTGGCCGCGATTGCGGGGCTGGGTATAGCCTGCGTTGGTTTTTTGTGGGCCAACCGTTTGCTGCCCGTCGAGCTTGCGCTGCGCTCCAGATGGGAGCTGGCAGTGTTCTTTGCGCTTTGGATGCTGGCGCTCATGCACGCACTGCTGAGGTCGCCGTCCATGGCCTGGCGTGATCAGATGGCGGCGCTGGCGGTGCTTTGTCTTCTGTTGCCGGTGCTGAGCTTCGTGACGACCGGCGACCACCTGGCTGCCTATCTTCGGGACGGTGACTGGGAAAGCGCAGGGGTGGAGATTTTTTCTCTGGCTGTCGGGGTGGCTGCGGCTGCTGCATGGGCCTGGATGCGCAGGGCTGAAAACCTCAAATCTGTGCGAAAGCAGAAGCCTGCCGAGACGTCTCAGAACCTGGCCGTTGCCGTGGATCCCGGTGCAGTGCGGAAAGAGAGTCTGTCATGACCCTGTGGCAGTCATCGTTGCAGGCGCTTGCTCTTTCGATAGGAGGCATGACGGCTCTGGCTTTTGCCATGGATCGCCATTACGCACAACTGAGACCGCTGGACGAGGTGCCGGCAGCGCATCGCACGGCGCTGCGTGTGCTGGGAGCAATGCTTTTGCTGGCCGTCTGTCTGCCTGCCATGCGCGGCTGGAGCGCAACGGTTGGCAGCGTGCTCGTGCTGGGATTCTGGAGTCTGGGTGCACTCGCGACGGTCGTGGGCTTGTGGGTGTCGGCTCGCTACCTGGTATTGGCTGCCACCGTGGCGGTGCTGGCGGTCGTGGCCAGCTGCTTTTGGTGACCAAATCCTTGAAGCCCGAGCGGCTTCTTATCTTCAATCGCAGCGACTCGTTTCTTGGTCACGGGTTTCGGCAGCGATTGCAAATTGTTTTCTGGAGAGTGCAAGCTTGATGAAGGTGGGACAAGTCAAACGCTGGGGCGGCCTCGGGCTGCTGCTGGTCTGTGCTGCAGGCACTGCCCTGTGGTGGGGAAGTCGGCCCAGGGTCGAGTACCAAAGTGTTGTGGTGCAGCGTGAGGATGTGGAGTCCACGGTCACCGCCATCGGAACCTTGCAGCCCAGAACCTATGTCGATGTAGGGGCGCAGGTCTCGGGTCAGATCACCCGTTTGCTGGTCAGCCCCGGAGCCAGGGTCGAAAAGGGCGCATTGCTGGTGGAGATTGACCCCAGCGTGCAGCGTGCCACCGTGGATGCGGGAAGAGCGTCGCTGGCGAGCCTGCGTGCCCAGATCGCCGAGCAGCAGGCGCAGCTGAAGCTTGCCAGCCAGCAGTTGAAGCGGCAGCAGCAGCTAGCATCCGAAGAGGCGACCAGGCAGGAAGACGTGCAGATTGCCGAAGCCCAGGTGGCAGGTGCGGCGGCGCGCATCGATCATCTCAAAGCGCAGATGCAGCAAACCCAGGCCAGCCTCAAGGCCGATGAGGCGCGTCTGGGCTACACCCGCATCTATGCCCCCATGTCGGGAACGGTTGTGTCTGTCGATGCACGTGAAGGCCAGACCCTGAATGCAACCTATCAGACGCCCAATATCTTGCGCATTGCCGATCTGACGGCAATGACGGTCTGGACCGATGTTTCGGAAGCCGATGTGCGGCGCGTGAGAGCCGATATGCCCGTGTATTTCACGACGCTGGGTAGTGCCGGCCAGGAACAGGCACGGCGCTGGAATGGCCGGGTGCGGCAGGTGCTGCCTGCGCCGCCGGCCAGCGTCGCGCCTGCAGCGGGCAGTGCGGCGACACCTGCTGCAGCCACCAAGGCCGTGACCTATACGGCATTGTTTGACGTGGACAACAAGGATGCTGAACTGTTGCCGCAGATGACGGCACAGGTGGTCTTTGTGACCGGCAGTGCGCCGCAAGCCTTGACGGTTCCATTGACAGCGCTTCAGTCGGAGAAGGAGCCGCAGTCACAAAGCGTCCGGGTGCTGACGGCCCAACGCCAGCCTGAGCTGCGCAGCGTGAAGCTGGGCGTCAGAAGCCGCCACCAGGTGCAGGTGCTCGATGGCGTGACCGAGGGCGAGCGCGTCATCGTCGGCGAAACCCTGATTCCCGGCGGCCTGCGGTGGTTGCAATGGTGAATGCGATGGAGCAGGCCGCGCTGATTTCGCTGCGTGGCATTCGCAAGCACTATGGCGGTGTGGGCGACCAGCCGTCGGTGACCGTATTGCATGGCATCGATCTGGATATTCGCGCGGGCGAGTATGTGGCCGTGGTGGGCAGCTCGGGCTCGGGCAAGTCCACCTTGATGAATATCCTGGGCTGCCTTGATAAGCCGAGCGAAGGTTGCTATCGGTTTCAAGGTCAGGACGTGTCCTTGCTGGACTCGGATGCCCTGGCCTGGTTGCGTCGTGAAGCCTTCGGTTTCGTGTTTCAGGGCTACCACCTGATTCCCAGCGAGAGCGCTTCGGAGAATGTGCAGATGCCTGCGATATACGCAGGTTTGCCCAAGGAGCAGCGGATGCACAGGGCTCAGTTGCTGCTCGAGCGCCTGGGGTTGGGATCGCGCCTGGGCAATCGGCCCAACCAGCTCTCGGGCGGTCAGCAGCAGCGCGTGTCCATTGCCCGGGCATTGATGAACGGTGGCCACATCATCCTGGCCGACGAGCCTACCGGGGCACTTGACTCGCATAGCGGCGCCGAGGTGATGGCCTTGCTGCGCGAGCTGGCCGATGCGGGACACACCATCATCGTGATCACGCATGATCGCGAAGTCGCCGCACAGGCGAGGCGTGTGATTGAGATCAGCGATGGTCGCGTCGTCAATGACAGTGCTGAGCATAGTGAGCAGGCCCACGGTGAGGTGCCGCCGCTGACGCCGCAGCGCAACAGCGCAACGTCGGCAATTTCCTGGATCGCTGAAATCTCCGAAGCTGCACGCAGTGCCTTGCGCGGAATGCGCATGAATCGGGTGCGTACCAGCCTGACCTTGCTGGGCATCGTGATCGGTGTGGCCTCGGTGATCGTCATGCTGGCCATCGGTGAAGGTGCTCGGCGAAAGGTGGTCGAGCAGATGGGCACCATGGGAACGGCCATTCTCTATATGGGCAGCAAGCCGCCAGCCAGCGGCGGACCTGCAGGCCAGATCACCGAAGACGATCTGGCGGCCATGCGGGAGCTGTCCTCGGTACGCAGGGTGATGCCCGTCATCGGAGACCCCGTCACGGTGCGCTATGGCAAGGCAGACAAGCAGGTCTATGTGTTTGCGGCCAGCCAGGAGATGCCGCTGGTCCACCACTGGAGGGTTGCCCAGGGTCGCTACTTCACCGATGTGGAAGACCGCGATCTGGCTCCGCTGGTGGTGATAGGGCACAAGGCACACCGGCATTTCTTTCCTGAGGTCGCTAACCCCCTGGGTCTGCAGCTGATCATCGGCAACTCGGCGTTCGAAGTCATAGGCGTCATGAGCGAGCGCGGGGCTGACTCTGGCGCCCAGGACTATGACGACATGGTCTTCATTCCCTATCAGTCGGGACGCGCCAGGGTCTATCAGGCGCAGACCCAGCCCGATTACGTGGTCGTGGAGGCCAGCTCCTCGGAGCAGGTCCATGAAGCCGAGCAGTCCATCCGCAGTCTTTTGCTGGCGCGGCACGGCGGGCGGGAGGACTTCGGTATCGGCAATGCGGCGGCCCGCATTCAGGCCGAAGCCGCAACACGCCAGAGCATGGCCGTGATGCTGGGGCTGATTGCCGCAGTGTCTCTGGTGGTCGGAGGCATAGGGGTCATGAACGTGATGCTGATGACGGTGCGCGAACGCACCAGGGAAATCGGCATCCGCATGGCGGTAGGGGCCAGGCAGCGTGACATCCTGCGCCAGTTTCTGACGGAAGCCAGCATGGTGACCATTGTGGGTGGTGCGGTAGGCCTGCTTGCGGGGCTGGGCATAGGACTGGCGCTGATTGTTTCGGGGGTAGCCGTGGTGTTTTCGGTGAAAGCCATGCTGGGGGCATTTGCCTGTGCGGTGCTTACGGGTCTGGTGTTTGGCTTCATGCCAGCCAGAACGGCAGCGCGCCTGGAGCCCGTGCGAGCATTGGCGGGAGAGTAGGCATGTACAAATGGAATGCAGTCCTGGCGTCGCTTGCCTTGGCTGGATGTGCGACAACGCAATCGCCTGAAGCGGCGAGAACCATGGCTCTCGATATTCCGCAGTCCTGGGCTCTGGAGAGAGGCGCGGGCAGCGAGGAAATCAGCACCAACTGGTGGCAGAGCTTTGGCAGCCCGGAGCTCAGCGCCTTGGTCGAGCAGGCCGCAAGCCAGAGCCTGGATGTGGCGGCCGCCGTGGCGCGGGTGCAGCAGGCCGAGGCCAGAGCCGCCTATGCCGGTGCGGCTCTCCTGCCGGAAGTGAATGCGGATTTCGGGGCTACGAGATCGGCTGCGCTGGACAGTCATAAGGAAAGAAACGCCAGCACCTGGCGGGTCGGCCTGTCGAGCAGTTACGAGCTGGATTTCTGGGGGCGTCAGCGCGCCTTGAGGGATGCGGCCGAGTCGGGCAGACAGGCCAGCGTCTTCGACCGCGAGACAGTGCGTCTGACGGTCACGGCCTCGGTAGCCCAGGCCTGGCTGCAGTGTGTGGGCTTGCGTGAGCGCGCTGAGATTGCCCGGCTCAACCTCGAGATTTCCGAGCGACTGTTGAAGCTGGTGGAGTCCAGGGCCCGCTACGGGGCGGCAAGCTCCGTGGAGCTGGCCCAGCAGCGCGGCCAGGTCGCCGCTCAGCAGCGTGCCCTGGCTTCGCTGCGCAAACAGACGGCTGACGCGCATGCGGTGCTGGCCCTGCTGTCGGGGCAATGGTCCATGGACCTGGTGAGCGAGACCAGTCTTTCGAATCTGAAGGTGCCGGGCATTGGCTTGGGCACGCCTGCGGATCTGATCACACGCAGGCCGGACATGGCGAAGGCGGAGGCATTGCTGCTTGCTGCGGATGCCAATCTTGGCGCTGCCAGGGCCGCCATGCTGCCCCGCGTGACGCTGAGCGCAGGCCTGAGCTCCGAGAGCGGAACACTTGGCAGGATGCTGGAGAACCCCCTGTCCTCGCTGACCGCAGGAATCCTGGCGCCGATTTTTGATGCCGGGCGACTGGCCTCGAGCCGGGACCTGGCTGCAGCGCAGAAGCAGGAACTGGTGATTGCCTATCGCCGAGCCATACTGCAGGCCTTTGGCGACGTTCAAACCGCCTTGAATGCGGTCGATGGTGTCGAGAAGCAGGCGCTGGCCCAGGCCGTGGAGTTGGCCCAGGCACAGAGGGCACTCTCGTTGGCCGAAAGCCGATACAAGGCGGGAGCGGACAATCTGCAGACCTTGCTGGATGTGCAGCGTGTGGCCTATCAGAGCCGGGATCTGGCCGTTCAGATTCGTCAGGAGCGTTTGCAGGCGAGCATCGCTCTATACCGGGCCCTGGGAGGCGGCTGGAGACGAACCCCGGAAGGGCCAGAGGGTTGAGGAATGTCAGCGTGATGCAACGGTTGAGGGCTGCAGGGCTGCGTCCAACCGTCGCCAGAATTGGCGTGCTGCAGGTCCTGCTGAGCTCTGCTCCGCATGCGCTCAGCAGAGACGAGATCTATCGTCAGCTATACCTTCGGGGAACCCCAGTCAGTGTGGGAACCGTCATGCAGGTAGTGGCCCAGCTGAGCAAGCTGGGGGTTGTGCATCACAACGGCAGACAAGGTCGTGAGTCTGGCTACCTGCTTCAAAGTTGAGTGACTCGGCAAGAAGACTTCCATCTGCCGGGGGCGGCATTCGCAGTCGTCCGGCGATCAAAGCCTGACGTCTGCCTGTGGTCTGAGACTGCGGCGAGGTCGAGCCTGATGCTTTGACCTGGCGCCTGCATGGACAAGAGAAAAGCCATATCCCAAAGCATTGATTCTTTGGACGGGCGTTTGAACATGAGTCACAAAGGCAATTGCTGGGTTGATGCTCCCGCTGAAAAGAGTTGCCTGTTACGGCAAAAAATGTCGATAACAGGCAAAAGCTATAGGGAAAAAAACTTGGACTGGTTTTACGTGGCTGGACCAAGCTTTCGTCCGCACCTCCGGCGGCTCAGATTTACGTGGAGATCAACAGCATGCGGTCGGCGAGCAGCAATTCGGGGGCGGTGGGCAGGGGCAGGCTCATCGTGGCGTAGGCTCCTTTCGAGGGCAGCAATCAGACCTGGGCCTGGCCACCATCGGCGAACAACTCGATGCCGTTGACAAAGGCCGAGTCGTCCGAGGCCAGGAAGACGGCGGCCTTGGCGATGTCTTCCGGCTGGCCCATGCGGCCCAGCGGCACCTGGGTGGTGAGGTAGTCGAGCAGGCCCTGCTGCTGCGCGGCATCCGGTCCGGCCAGTTCCACCAGGCCCGGGGTGTGGATGGGGCCGGGCGACAGTGTGTTGACACGGATGGCGCGGCCCTTGAGGTCCAGGATCCAACTGCGGGCCAAGTTGCGCACGGCCGCCTTGGTCGCACTATAGATGCTGAAGTTGGCGGTGCCGAGCACGCTGGTGGTCGACCCGGCAAGGATGACCGATGCACCGGCCGTTGCCTTGTCGAGCAGCGGCAGCGCCTTCTGCACGGTGAACACCACGCCCTTGACGTTGCGGTCAAAGGTTTCGTCGAAATGCGCCTCAGTGATGCTGCCCAGCGGGAGCATGCCACCGCCGCCGGCGTTGGCATACAGGACGTCGAGGCGGCCCTGTTCAGCCTGCACTAGAGCATAGAGCCTGTCGAGGTCGGTGAGCTTGGTCGAATCCGCCTGCACGCCACGGGCCTGCGGGCCGATGGCGGCCGCGGCCGCGTCGAGCTCAGCCTGGCGGCGGCCAGTGATGTAGACGGTGGCGCCTTCCTGGGCAAAGGCCTTGGCGGCGGCCAGGCCGATGCCTGTGGTGCCACCGGTGACGACTGCGATCTTGCCTGCAAGCTTCTGGACCATGAGATTTCTCCGTGAGTGATAAGAAGCCTCAAGGTTAAATAGTTCAAATAGATGAATAAATTGGATAAATATTTCAACTTAATTCATGGTGGTGAATAATCAAGTCCATGGACCAGTTGCTTGCTTTGAAGGTTTTCGTGCGGATCGCCGAAACGGGGGGCTTTTCGCGGGCTGCCGACTCGATGAACATTCCTCGGCCCACCGTGACCAAGCTGGTACAGGACCTGGAGCAGCATCTCGGCGCGCGGTTGCTGCAACGTACGACGCGCCGAGTCAGCGTGACGGCAGACGGCTCGGCCTACTACGAGCGCGCCAAGAGGCTGATTGCCGAGCTGGAAGACATGGATCAGTTGGCCAGCGGGGCATGCGCCCAGCTGCGGGGCCGGTTACGGGTCGATGTGGGCTCCGTGCTGGCCAACAGAATTCTGATTCCTGCGCTGCCGCAATTCCGGCAGCGATATCCGGACCTGCAGCTCGAACTAGGCGTTAGCGACCGCCCGGCCGATCTGATCAGCGATGGTGTGGACTGCGTGATCCGCGGCGGCGACCTTCCGGATTCGACCCTGGTGGCGCGGCGCTTGGTGGACCTGGAGTGGGTAACGTGTGCATCGAAGGATTACCTGGCCGCCCACGGACAGCCCCGACATCCCGATGACCTGGTCGCCCGGCAACTGGAGGGCGGCCTGCCGGCGCACAAGATCGCGGGCTATTTTTCGTCCCTGAGCGGCCGTGCTTTTGCGCTGGAATTCCGCAAGGGCAGTGAACGGGTGCTGGTCAAGGCCGACGAAGCCACCTCGGTCAACGAGAGCACGGCTCACTTGAATGTACTGATCCATGGCCTGGGGATCGGCCAGACCTTCCGCTTCGCTGCGGCCCCCTATCTGGCCGACGGCACTCTTCAGGAAGTATTGACCGACTGGTCTCGCCCGGCGCACACGATCCGGCTGGTGTATCCCAGCAACAGGCTGCTTAGCGCCAAGATCCGTGCCTTTGCAGACTGGGCAGCGGAGATCTTTCAGAGCTATAGCGAACCCAAATAGTCCAGAGGACGGCTCGGTCGCATAACCGTCACTTGAACGATGCCACTGATGTCTCGAACCGGCCTGAAGCAGGCTCAGCCAGAGAGACTTTCGACGACTGCTTCTTGCTGATCGATGATCGTTGCATAACGACCCAGAGCAGTCAGCTGTGCCCAGCAGGGAATTTGCTGGCAATGTATTTCAACGCACCCTGAAACACCCAGTGCCATTGGGCATTCGGCTGTTGTGACAGTGGGTGCCAAAAGAATTTGAAGTTATGTCCACCGTCATCAGCAGTCCTATAGACCCAAGAGTCTGGCAGGTCGTTTATGTCACAGAGATGAAATGCCCAAATGTGGTTCTCGTAGCCGGATGCCCATACACCTAAATCAGCCAAGACATCTGACGCAATTAGTCCACTTTCTTCGTGCAACTCGCGCAGTGCAGCATCCCTAGAGTTTTCGCCTAACTCAATCGTACCTTTGACAAGTTGGGTTCCCGCCAGTGGATGCTCGAATGCAAGTATTTCAATGGATTCTTGGCCTCGAATGACCACCGGGCAGACTTTGTTAGGGCGTAAAGGTAATTCCGATTTCATAGGCCTATTCTCATGTACGCCGAGGAGCGCTCCTGGTCGATAGACACCGTCTCAGAACGACCCATAGCAGACAGTCATTGACGTTTGGCACGATAGGCGTTTGGATGAAAAAGGCCGGAAAGCGTCCTCTTGATAGATAGGTTGGGCGCTTCTGGATGTAAGTGCTAATGCGCGAACGCTTCAGTGCTGAACGATATAGACATTCGTTAGCTTTCCGTCAGAGCTGAAGTGAACATCGAGAGTATCAAAATCAATTCGAAATCTGCTGCACATGCCAAGTAGGTACTCATGAAAACTACCTTTGTCAGTGTCAGGTTTTCCGAGAATTTTCTCGACTTCACTTCGAGATTGGCCTGTTCGAAGAACTTTGGTTTTGATGTCATTCGCCATGCCGCCTCGATAACAGGAGGAGTCGCTTGTTTGCCGGTATAGTGACTTCCACTTCTGCTCATTGAAGCTGGAAGTTTTGAACACGCCACCGCTGAACAGCCAGTATTGCCAGCCGACGAAGACCAAGGCCCCTGCTAGGAGTGAAGCGAGCAATACACAAACTATTCTTAGCGGGCTCCAATATCTGCTCGTTGTAACGCTCATGCTTTCGTTCGCCTTGCTAGATTGTTGAGGCAACAAACCAGATGCATTTGTCGCTCGGATAAAAAAGAATATCTCGCAGCAATGATAGTGACCAAGCGAACAATAGCTTTTTAGACAAACTCAAAAATTTCAAGTCCGCAGTCTTCGATGAGGGGCGGAGGCCGATGATCGAGTGACAGCTTCTGGCCGATAGCAGCCAACGCCGAGGACTGCTCGAGACCCAAGGCAGATATGGCAATAGTCAATCTTTGGGGCTTCTATCCGCCGAGACAATACTCAAAAGCCATTGTTTCAGCATCGCCGCTGAAGGGCGCAAGTCCGCTCCTTTTGCATTCACGACATAGTAGCCCTTGCCGACATCCAGGTGCGCATCGAATGGCTCGCAAAGTGTCCCTTCGCGCACTTCGGCCTCTGTCAGTATGGCGCTGCTCAGGACGACGCCCTGTCCATGCTGGGCGGTCTCTATGGCCAGGATGGACTGATCAAAATGTTGACCAGGTATGGCTGCTATCTGCGTATCGCTTAGCGTGCTGAACTGCCGAAGCCACGATACCCAATGCGGCTGCAGCGTTGTGTGCAGCAGCGTGGCTCGACGCAAGTCATCTGGCGTTTTTAGGTGCAGCTTGCGGGCATATTCTGGAGAGCAGTACAGGCGTGCTTCATCGCTGCTTAGCAGTGCTACGTCTAAGGAGGGATCCTGTCCATCGAAGTAGCGGATTGCCAGGTCGACACGATCTCGTTCGAAATCAATCAGCGCCGTATCTGCACTCAGATGCAGTGATGTGCCTGGGCATTTGGCCAGAAATCCCTCCATCCGGGGAGCGAACCATTTAGCTGCCAGTGTGGGAGGCATAGACAGCCAAACTTCATTGGCATGGCTGAGCCGAAGCTGATCGCTGGCTTGCTGGATACGAGCAAGTGCAGGTTTGATGCCGGCCCAATACGCTGATGCCTCAGCGGTCGGATGCAACTGCCGCACTCCCCGTATAAACAGAGGCACTCCTAGCCACTGTTCGAGCTTTCGGATTTGCTGGCCGACTGCACCTTGCGTGACATGCAGTTCCTGTGCAGCCTGGGTAAAGCTGTGGTGTTTCATGACGGCATCAAAAAACAGCAAAGACTTGATAGGTAGTGAGGATTGCATAGCGTAGATTTTCTATTGCATGAAAGAGCTTAAATCGGTTGTGCGAAATGATCTTCCCCGGGAGAATTTCACACAAGCTGCAGCGAAGGATCGCTCAACTGACTTTGCTCACTCAGTGCATCTGCATACATGAAAAATCAAAAAACCTGGTCACTGGTCTTGGTGGCATCGGCGATTCTGATGATCTCCATGGGGGCACGGCAGTCCATGGGATTGTTCCTGTCGCCCTTGAATACGCATACGGGATTGGGCATAGCAAACATCAGCTTTGCCATGGCTGTCGCCCAACTGGTGTGGGGGGCAGTGCAGCCTGTCTTTGGTGCAGTGGCTGATCGCTGGGGGCCCGGTCGGGTTATTGTGCTGGGGGCCTTCATGCTGGCAGCGGGATCTGCGCTGACCACGCAGGTCACCAGCCAATGGGGATTGATTTTCGCAGTGGGCTTGTTGAGCGCTGCGGGCGCTGGAGCAGGAAGCTTTTCTATTCTTATTGGCGCCACCGCTCAGCGCATCCCGGTGGAGCGACGCTCCTTCGCTGGGGGGGTTATCAACGCAGGTGGGAGTTTGGGGCAGTTCATCTTCGCACCGTTGAACCAGGCGGTGATGTCGGCCTATGGCTGGATGAGCGCCATGTGGATGATGGCTGTCGTGGCGCTTACCACGGCGCCGATGGCATGGTGGCTGCGCAAGACGCCTGTGCAAGCGAGTACAGCCACTTCATCCCGAGACTCAATTACCCTGCGCCAGCAACTCGGAATTGCGTTTAAGGACAAGAGCTATTGGTGTTTGCATGCTGGGTTCTTCACTTGCGGATTTCATATCGCATTTCTGGTGACGCACATGCCTGGTGAAGTCGACCTGTGTGGTTTGAGCCCTGGCGTGGCTTCGACTTCACTGGCGATCATCGGCCTCTCGAATGTGTTCGGTAGTCTGTTCGCAGGTGCATTAGGTTCCAGGGTGCGCATGAAGATGATTCTTTTCTGGATGTATGCATCGCGCGTTGTGGCTATCGTTCTTTACATGGCTGCACCGAAAGAGCCTTGGACCTTTTACATCTTTGCGGCAGCTTTGGGCGTGACCTGGCTCGCCACTGTGCCACCGACCGCTGGGCTCACCGGCAAGCTGTTTGGCGCTCGCTACCTCGGGACCCTTTTTGGGTTGACGTTGTTGAGCCATCAGATCGGTGGATTCTTGGGCGCTTGGTTGGGGGGAGTGGCCGTTGTCCAGACTGGCAGTTACGAATGGATGTGGTGGGCCGATGCCGCTCTGGCCCTGGCAGCTGCTTTCGTCAACCTGCCCATCAGGGAAGCCAGGCCGGCAGAGCGACTGGCCACCGCCTGATCACGGTAATTGCTACGCGGGCTCGGAGTCGTGGTCAGTGACTGTGCTCCATGTGCGATGCCTGCTCGAGATGTCTCAAGAACGCATTTACATGCTGCTCCTCGGTGGCCCATGACGTCACTAGACGGACGATGGAGCTGTCTTCGTCAAACTTGCTCCATACGTAGAAGGAGAAATGAGCTTGCAGTGCCGCAATGACCCCATTGGGGAGAGTAGGGAAAAGCTGGTTGGTCTCTGTATCTGCGGACAACTGGTAGCCCGTAGCCAGGATGCCTGACGCCAGCTTCGCGGCCATGACATTTGCGTGGCTGGCGAGGGATGTGAAAAGCTGCTTGGGGCCAAAGAGTTGCTGGAACTGGATTCCCAAAAGCCGGCCTTTGGCCAACATGCCTCCGCGTTGTTTGATGTGGAATGCAAAGTCTTCGGCAAGCATTGGATTGTTGACGACGATGGCTTCTCCCAATAACGCGCCCACCTTGGTACCTCCGATCCAAAAGAGGTCCACCAACGACGCAATGTCCTCCAAACTGACATCGTTCTTGGACGATGCCAAGGCTGCACCAAGCCGAGCTCCATCAAGGAAAACAAGAAGACCACGCCTTTTGGCGAGTGCGGAAATGGCTCGCAACTCGGCCAACGTGTAGATCGTTCCTGTCTCGCTGGCGTTGGAGAGGTAGATCAACCGTGGTTTCGCCATGTGCGGAAAGTGCGCATTGCTTGCCAGTGCACCTTCGATTGCATCAGGGGTCAGTTTTCCATTGACCGGAGGTACGGTAATCAACTTATGTCCCGTGGCCTCAATTGCGCCGGCCTCACGCACCACGATATGGCCCGTCTCAACGGCAATCACCGCCTCATGGGGACGAAGGCAACTTGAGATTGAGATGATGTTGGCCATGGTGCCGCTGGCCACAAAATGAATAGAGCCCTGGAAGCCAGTGCCCAGATGTTCCTTGATACGGAGCACGGCATCCTGTGAATGGCTATCGGTGCCATACGGGCTCTCCTGCGTGAGATTGGAGTCAGTCAATGCTTGCAGGATGTCTGGATGGGCACCTTCGCTGTAGTCGTCGAGGAAGCTGAACATGTTTGGTTGGAATAGTCTTGGTTTCACACCCTGCGGGCTATGCGGGTTCGAATCACAAGACTATCAACGCGTGCCTGAGGCGCCTTGTAAAAAATTGCCTTGCGACCGCTGAAAGCGTGCAGGGGTTGTCCCGTAGGCGCTACGGAATGCATGCGTGAAATGGCTCTGGTCGAAGAAGCCGACAGTGTGAGCCACATCCGTCATTGAGATATCCGCTCCCTGGTGGATCATTTTCAGGGCAGTCTCCAGCCTCAATCGAAGTAGCCAGGCATGAGGCGTCATCCCAACGGCACTCTTGAATTGCTTGAGAAACCGAAAACGATCTAGGCCCACCAACATGGCAAGATCTTCAAGCGCGAGCTTGTCAGCTATATGCGCCTCCATGAAATCTCTCACACGTTGCAATTGTTGATGCGTCAGTCGCCCCTGAATGACTTGGGGCGCAGGATGCCGGATGCGTGCAAACAAGGCCTCGAACAATTCGAGCACCTGTACTTCTTCCATCAACGGCTCCTTTGCAGGCTGAGCCATGCAGGCATGCAGCCTGAGAAGCTCATTTGCAAGCTTGCGATCCTCGAGCACCACTGTAGCCTGCGATGGGAAATGGTGCCTGCCGGTCACTTCCTGCCCAACGCTTGCGAGCAATGAGGGCGTTAAGCGAAAGGTATGTAGCGTATAGGATTCAGCCTCTGCAGCAGTTCCATCGTGGACTTCTCCTGCCGGCATCAATTGGATGGCGCCTGGGGTGAGTAATAGAGACTCGCCTTTGAATGATTGACGCTGCGCACCATTTGCAACCAGTGCAACGTGAAAATCGAGGTGGTAGTGAGGCTCGAAACGAAAATCGGCAAACCTAGCTGTGCTCAAGACAAGGCCAGGTATGGCTGTGGTGTGACTGTATTGAACCTCGTCACGCAAGACGTCTTCTCCGGTATGTTCTGCTGACTAGTCTCACAGAAACGAGCAGTCTGCACTGTTGTTCATCGCTGTCCCATACTGCTCTTGGGGCTTTAAAATCGGTATCAACAACGCTTGCGGCCGTACGTTGCCCCCTACTGATGCAGCCTAGTAGATCTGTGCCGATTCATGGCAGATTGACCAAGTTTGCTTTGGTAGGTCAGGTTCAATTGCACAACCAAACTGATAACTGGACTTCAAAGATATCGAGTCCTGAAAAGGTCTGATTTAGATAGCAGCTGCTGGCCGAACTCGGCCGGTCACGATGAGCAGTTCGGTCAACTGCAGCCAACACATGCTGTCGACTCAAGATGAATGCGCATTGGACGCTGGGCCAATACAGAGCGCAGAGCGGCATACCCATTTCGGTGCACGGCGTGCATAGATGGAGCATGTCAGCGTGTGGAAACGCACGGAAACAGTGTGTTGCCAACGCAATTTGGCAATTTTCAAAGAGAAAACGTGATTGGCACGGCGCTTGCTTGAAGTGTTCTATGCGCTTGTGTACAGGCATGTATTCAAGTGACACGCGTTCTCTCTCTTTGCCTCCTCTACAAAGGAATTGCCATGCTGTCTCGCCGTCTTTTGCTCGCTTCTTTGACTACTACTGCCATGGCCTTGTCGGTGACGGCTCCAGCACAGGCCGCTGACAAGGTCATCAAGGTGGGAACGCTCAAACTGATTCATGGCATCACGCCATATTTCTACGACAAGTTCACACCGGCGGGCTACAAGATCGAAGTCATCCCGTTTGAAACACCTACCGATGGCAAGAATGCCGTGGTTACCAAATCTGTGGATTTCGGTACCTACGGTCTGGCCGCTGCCACCCTGGGCGCTGCTGCGGGTGAGCCGGTGGTCATAGTTGCGCCGACCTGCAATGGCGGTATGGCGATCATGGTGGGCAAGAACAGCGGCATTGGCAACTTCAAGGCGCTCAAAGGCAAGCGAGTGGGCATTCTGCCCGGCTCCACGCAGGAAGCCGTGTTTCTGGATCGTCTGAAGGCTGAAGGCATGACTCTCAAGGATGTGAAGTCCGTGCGCGTGTCCTTCAGTGAAATGGCGGGTGCGCTGGAGCGTGGAGATATCGATGGCTATGTGGGCGCAGAACCTGGCCCTTCCATCAGCGCTATTCGCGGTGTGGGCAAGGTTCTCGAGTTTCCTTACAGCACGCCCACGGGCAAGGTCAACATGGTCATGACCACCCATGCCGACACTGTCAAAAGCGATCCGGAACTGACCAAGGTATTCCTGGAGATTCACCGCAAGGCCTCCGAATACGCCATGGCCCATCGTCCTGAACTGGTACAGATGGCGGGCGCCAAGCTGGGTCTGCCCGCCGATGTGGCCAATCTGGCTGCAGACAATGTAGAGCTGACATGGAAGATCGATCAGGACTGGATCAACCGCAGCAAGTACTACGGCTCGCTGATGCTGGAGCGCAAGCAGATTCGTAAGTTGCCTGATTACAGCAGCTTCATCGTGACGGGTTTCAACCCGAAGTAACGCGGCGAGGCCTGGCTGTGCACGACGCGGTCAGGCCTTGACGCTGTTGAGCTGTTATTGCCTGCTTTTGGAATCCCTGCCATGTCATCCTCCACTCTTGACCCTCAAGCACATGCGGCTGTGGCGCCCGCAGTGCCCATCAATCACGCTGCTTCAACGTCCGCGGATCTGGTTATGCCGCCGCAACCCAATGCCGCCAAGGTTTGGATGACAGCCTGGCTGGTGCCTGCCGTGCTTCCGCTGTTGTTGCTGATCGCTTGGGACTTGGCCGTGCGTGCGACTGGAACCATGCTGGTTCCTTCACCCAAGGAAGTCGGCTTGATGCTGTGGGACTTCGCGTTTGGCGGCATCTATGACGATGCCTTCAGCGAAACTCTGGGCATTCACTGGTTGAAGTCCATGTCTCGTGTTTACGGAGCTTTTGGACTGGCTGCTCTGCTGGGCATACCCCTGGGCCTGGTGATCGGTAAGAACGCCGCCGTACGCCGTTTTGTAGATCCCACGCTGCAAATGCTGCGCCCTGTGCCTGTGACGGCGTGGCTTCCGTTGTCAATGATCTTCTTCGGTGTAGGCCCCAACGCGGCCATCTTCTTGGTGTTCCTCGGGGCGTTTTTTCCTATTGTTATCAACACCACCTTTGGCGTGAAGTCGGTGGAGCCTCGTCTGTTTGAGGCTGCAGCCATGCTGGGCTGTCAGGGTGCTTCCATGTTTCGTCAGGTAGTGCTGCCAGCGGCCATGCCATCCATCTTCAATGGCCTGCGCCTGGGGCACGGAATTGCATGGTTTTTGATCGTGGTCGGTGAGATGACGGGCGTTCCCGAAGGACTGGGTGCCGCCATCATGGACGGTCGCATGCTCTCGCGTACTGATGTGGTGATTGCCGGCATGGTAGTCATCGGCTTCACTGGCTTTGTCACCGACCGTCTGCTGGTCGCACTCAACAATCGTCTGCTCAAGTGGAGCCCGCAACACAATGTCTGAAATCCTTGCTCACCGTACTCCCGCACCCATTCTGGACATTGCCGATGTCAGCAAGGTCTTCAGTTTGAATGGCCGTCCCATCCACGCTCTGAAGGACGTGAACCTGAAGATCCAGAAAGGCGAATTCATTTGCCTGATCGGTGCTTCGGGCTGTGGGAAATCCACGCTGCTGCGCATCATGGGGGGCTTTGAGAAAGTCTCCACGGGCGTGGCCAAGATGTATCACACGCCCATTTCCGAGCCCGGGCCGGATCGAGGCATGGTTTTCCAGGACTATGGCTTGTTTCCATGGCTCACCGTGCGTCAGAACATTGCATTTGGTCCCAAGCAACGAGGCCTGACAGAGGCCAAGCTCAAGGAAATCTCGGATCACTATCTGCACATGGTGGGACTGACAAAGTTTGCAGATCATTTCCCCAACCAACTCTCAGGCGGCATGAAGCAGCGCGTATCGATCGCGCGAGCGCTGGCCAATGAGTGCGAAGTGCTGCTCATGGATGAGCCTTTCGGTGCACTGGATGCGCTGACTCGCGAAGTGCTGCAGCAGGAGCTGCTGGATATCTGGGAAAAGACCAGGCTGACCGTGATTTTTGTCACCCATGCAGTAGAGGAGGCTGTTTTGCTCGCTGACCGCGTGGTGGTCATGACGGCCGGTCCAGGCCGTGTGGAGCGTGACTATCGCATTCCACTGGAGCGCCCGCGCCATATCACGGCGCCAGAATTCAACCTGGTGCGCAAGGAGTTGACAGAAATGCTCAGCAGTCATGTTGCGCATCATGCCAAGGCCGCCTGATGCTGGACTGTTTATTGAACCTCCCGCAGGTCGCGCGTGATGCGGCCTACGACAATACCCGTGCCGTCGCCAACAGTGCTCGGCAGCTCGCTGATTTCGAAGCCCGCAGTGTGGAGCTGGTGCAGCGATCCGCCGGACAACTGGATGTGCCGTTTGGAACGGCAGAGCGGTTGCGCTACGACTTCTTTGAGGGCGAGTCCGGCGCCAGCACGCTGCTGTTCATTCACGGCGGCTACTGGCAGATGCGCCACAAGAACACTTTTCGGTTTGTGGCTCAGGGCGCGCTCGCGCATGGACTGAACGCTGCTCTGATTGGATACACGCTGGCTCCCGAGGCCACGCTGACTCAGATCGTGGAGCAGGTGAGATCAGGCATCGTGGCTGTGCGCCGCCATGCATTGCAGCAGGGAGGCAACGGACGCATCCTGCTATGCGGTTGGTCCGCGGGTGGTCATCTCACCGCAATGGGCCTGAATTGCGAGGGAGTGGTTGCAGGCCTGGGCATCAGCGGCATCTATGACCTGGCACCGGTTGCTCATACCTACCTGAACCAGGCGCTCCGGCTGTCTGGCGCTGAAATCGAGCAACTGAGTCCCTTATGCCTGCCTGCAACACACAAGCCATTTGTGACAGCCTATGGAACGGCAGAACTTCCCCAATTGCAGGCGCAGAGTCAAGCCTTTGCTGCTTATCGCTGTGGCATGGAGGGTGATGCAGAAGTAGCCATAGAAGGCGCGGATCACTTCAGCATCCTGAATGCGCTGGCTCAAGAGGATGGAGTGCTGCTGCAGGCTTTGCTGCAGCATCGGTAACCCAAAGATCAACGGCTGTGCTCGTGAAACTTAGAGGGAAGACTGCTTCTGCCTTGCATTCTGCAGAGTATGCAAAGTGATGTTTTTTACCTCGTCACGGCTCACTCGGATATGTTGCTGCAGCAACGACTTGGCCTGCGAGCCGTCTCGGCTTAACAATGATCTGAGAATGTTGCCGTGCTCCTCGTAGGTCACGTCAATGCGGTAGTTGCGCGTGAATTCAAGACGCCGCACGATACGAATTCGGTCCGTGATATCTCGGTGGATGCGGGCCATTTCCTGATTGCCGCTGGCCGCCACCAAGGCCATGTGGAACTGCTCATCGTTGCGCGAGACAGTGGCTATTTCAGACAGCCGTTGTGGTGCGGGGATGCACCATAGCGCGGTCAGTTCATGCAAGCGTATTTCCAGGTCGGGGGTCTGAACAAGTAGATCCAATGCTGCGCATTCCAGTATCGAGCGCACATCGTACAACTGCTCGAACATCGTGAAGTCAATGCTGTTCACGATCCAGCCGAGCTTGGGTATGACGGAGATATATCCTTCGCGCTGCAGGCGTACGAGTGCCTCGCGCACAGGGGTTCGGCTCATGCCGAGATCCGCGCCAACTTCGTTTTCGCTGAAGCGGTCACCAGGAACATATTGAAAATTGTCCAGGGCTTGGCGTAGTTTTTCGTAAGCAAGGCTGGCCAGGCTGGTGGAAGACATGATGTGGGCTCCTTGTTTTTTCTTTGGCTGCGGCGCCGTGCAGGGGGCTGTGCGCCGCAGCGTGCTTCACAGAGACTGGCAGTACGCGCGCCAGCCGCCGAACGCGGTGATGTCCCGGGCCTGCGTCAATGCGTAGCCTTCACAGATAAAGCCTTTCACGCTGCGTCCATCCTTCAGCTGCACCGAACCAATGCCCAGAGGCGTTGGAACGCCGGCTACAAAGCGGCCAAAGTTGGCAATTGGCATATCCCACACTTCGACTGTGATGGCCGCCCCTTCGTCTGACCGTGCCATTCCAGGTTTGGGAGGTACTGTGCCTTGCAGGGCATACAGGCGGTAGTCCGAGGCGGTGCTCGTTTCCTCGCGAAAGCGCGCACCGCAAGCCAGCAATTCATGATTGAGAGGCATGCCGCGCAGATGTGCACCCACCACGGCTACTTCGATGGTCTCGCCTTGTGTCGGTACCCGCCATGTTGGCAGTGAGCCAGCGTTTTGGGCGGGAAGGCCTGTAACGCCGGCACACAGATTGGCTTGTGCTTCCAACTGCTGAGCCCAGCGCACCAGATCAGGCTCGCGCCAGCCCGGCGCTATCAAGGTGATGCCAAAGGGCAGGCCGTCTGGCAGTTGCGATGCAGGGATTGCAATCGCAGACCAACCGAGAAGATTCACGAAGTTGGTATAGGTTCCCATCTCCGAGTTGACGCCGATCGGGTCAGCTTCCACTTCGGCCATGGAGGGGTGGCGCGGTGCGCTCGGAACACACAGCACATCACATTCATGCCAGATATGCTGGGCTTGCTGTCTGAGGTCTTGCAGTTGGTACTGGGCATTGAAGGTGTCGGCCGCGTTGAAGCGCTGGTGTACGTCCAGAACCTGGCGAATCACTGGCAGCAAGGCTTCTGGCTGGTGTTCGTAGATGTCGCGTGCTCCGACCACCCGTTCAGCCACCCAGGGGCCGTAGTACAGCAGATTGGCGACTTCAAACAATGCATCAAAGGGCAAGGCTTGTACCTGCTCGGTTTGCGGCTTCAGACGAGCAAGAAACGCAGCAAATGCATACTCATAGTCGCTGGAAAGCTTGCGTGCATCAGGCACCCCCACGCGCAGTTGAGACAGCGGGGTATGTTTGGCGATGAAGGGGCGTGATCGAGCGTAGCTGTCCTGTGTGTCAGGTCCTTCCATGAGTGACAGGACCAGAGCACTATCGGCCACATTCAGCGCCAGAACACCTATGCAGTCCAGCGTGCGGCAGGCAGGCACCAAACCAGTGCCGGGCACTGCACCGGGAGTGGGCTTGATTCCGACGATCTGGTTGAAGGCCGCAGGAATTCGACCCGATCCAGCCGTGTCCGTGGACAGGGCAAATGGAACCAGACCACGCGCCACCACAGATGCCGAGCCGGAGCTGGAGCCGCCGGAAACAAGTCGGCTGTCAAACGTATTGGGCACGGCACCAAATGGTGAGCGTGTTCCGACGAGACCGGTGGCAAACTGGTCCAGATTGGTCTTGCCTAGAACAATGGCTCCGGCTTGCCTGAGACGCTGAACGGCCACAGCATCGCGCTGTGCCTGGTAGGCGAAAGCAGGGCAGGCCGCCGTGGTGACAAAGCCCTCTACATCGATGTTGTCCTTGACTGCAAAGGGGATGCCGTACAACTGCAGGCGCTCACGGCCTTGGGTCTGCTGAAGTGCCTCTAGTTGTATCAGCTGTGCTTTCAATTGCGCGTCGCTGGCAATGCTGATCCAAGCCGAGTCATCGCTGGTCAGGCTACGGCGCTGCTGCTCTAGCAATGCAGCAGGCTCAGCGCCTTCTTGGTAAGCCCGCTTCCAATCTTCAAATGAACCAATCAGCATGATGAATACCCAAATGTATACAAGATGCTTGGCTTAAGCAGGTTGCGTGCCAGTTGGCTTTTCAAGTATCCGCTTCCAAAGAATGAAAGCGCATCAGCACTCTAAGACCGATCACTAGTCCAAGATTTCATCCGCACCCCACTTGCCGGATTAGATTGGAATTTTTACAACTGATCTGGCCCAGACTACCAAGCGGAAGAATGTCCGGTTTACTGAACTGCGGGAAGGGCGCACATGTGATTGCCAAACAGACAAGTCCGAAAATGATTGACGACCGAAATAGGGCCGTGACAGGCGCGCACAAAGCAGCACATCTCGTACTGAATCTTTAAAGGAATTTCCTCATGAATCAAACGAGCAATTCCCTTTCTTCGTTCTATCCGAACAGCCGTGTTCAGACGGAAGCCGCCGTCGATGGCTGGAACTGAAACGAGCCGAAAAGCTTTCCCGGATGATGCCGGGCACTGCCTTCCGCATCACGATGCCCCACATTGGCATGCGTGATGGAGTTCAAACTATCGGGCGGCTTTTCATTGATGCCACGCGAACTGAAGTGGCCAAGCATGCAGCAGCGCAGATTGTGGCTGAGCGCAGCATTGAGCGGCGTCAAAAAATAAATCGTCAAGGCCGCAGACGTTGCTCAACTCTTTGGCCTAGGTACCTCGTGAACCGTTAAAGGCGAGGGGTGTATTTCAAAGTAAGCATGATGTTGCGCGGATCTCCATAGTTGGCGCCGGTGTACCCGGTGTAGCCTGGAACGATGTATCGTTTATCGGATATGTTGTTCAGGTTCAGCGCTACGTTGAGCTCGGGCGTGACTTGATAGGCAACTCGCATGTTCCATGTGGTGAAACCGCCAATGTCGAATGAGCGGTCATAGCCAAGCGTATGGCTTTGCGTGGTGAAACCGGCGCTTGTGGTGAGGCGGTTCCAGTCGCCAGGCAGGCGGTAGGACGCCCAGACGCGCAGCATATGCTTGGGGGTCCAGGTGCTGAAGACCTTGCCCTGGTTGTCGGGATCACGCAAGAATTTGGTGGTATTGAAGGTATAGCCTGCCACTAATTGCAGATTGCGCATCACTTCGCCGCTCACCTCGGCTTCAAGGCCCTGGCTGCGAACCTTGCCGGACGCGGTGGAGCAGAACCAGCCGTCGCAGGCATAGCCGGATGCGATATCGTTGACGCCGCGGTTCTTGTGGTCGTAGCGGAACACAGCGATCGAAGTGTTGACGCGCTTGTCCATCAGTTCGCCTTTGATGCCCAGTTCGTAGTTCGAGCCGATGATGGGGTCCAGTACCTTGCCTGCGACTGTGCGTGCCGATTGAGGTTCGAACACGCTGGTGTAGCTGCCGTAGGCCGACCACTGGGGCGTCAGCGCATACACCAAACCGGCGTAAGGGATGATTTCTCCCGATGCGTGCATGACTTCCCGGGTGTCGAACAGCGATCCTTTGTAGAGGAGGTCGTACCAGCTGGCGCGGGCACCCACGATGGCAGTCAACGGTTCGGTGAGCTGAGCGCGCCAGCTGGCATAGATGCCCTTTTGCTGCACGTCGTACGATGAGAAGGCTTGCCGGCCACCGGCCGCCAGCAGACTGTCAACGGTGGGCTTGGGGCGGTTGTGATCGATATCAAAGAGGTTGCCACCCGACGTGAAGTTGCGGGCGTACATATCATCGGATTTGTACTTGGAGTAATCCGCACCCAGCGTCACTTCGTGGCCCAGCCCCATGGCATCGAAGCGGCCGTTCACGAACGCATCGAGCCCGACCTTGCTGGAGTCGAAGTGGGTGATCCAGTCTGCGTAGGTCATTCCGCTTCCGTCCGAAGCAACGGTGCCATGCATGCGTTGGTGCGTGGAGTTGTTCGTCTCGCTCATGTGCAAGGCCGAAATCTTGAGCTTCCAGTCCGCGTTGAAGCGGTGATTCAGGTCGGCGTAAACCGTGGTCTGTTTGAGTTTGTCGTGATTCCACAATGCACCCGTGAACGTGGAGCGGGATAGTCCTACATCGCTGCCGTCTGCACGCAGGGGAACGCCATAGATGAAGGGCCGCCCCTTGCTGTCCAGCTGACTCACTGCCAGGCCAACCGTCGTATCCGGGCTGATGTCATAGTCCAGTGCCGCATATAGCGATCGAGTACGCTCGTTCACGTAGTCGACGAAAGAATGGCTGCTGGCCTTCTCCACCACTACCCGGCCGCGCAGCGTCCCTTCTGCATTGAGCGGGCCTCCAGCGTCCAACTGAGCGCCGTAGCGATCCCATGAGCCGATACGCGTGGTCAGTGTCACAGTCTTCTCGTTCTGGCCGCGCTTGCGAACGAGGTTGACTGCGCCACCAGGGCTGCCAGTGCCTTGCAACAGGCCCGATGCGCCGCGAAGGACTTCCAGGCGGTCATAGAAGACCATCCCTTCTGCAGCCCAATTGCCGAGCGAGTACATGTTGCGAGGAATCGCGACGCCATCGTATTGCCAGTTGTCGATCTGAAAGCCGCGTGCCGCCAACACCATGCCCTGCCCGACTCCGGTTACGCCCACGGTGCCGGTTGCGATGTTGGCTGCCTGCTTGAGGTCCGTGATGCCTTGCTCGTCGAGCTGCTTGCGCGTGATAACGCTGATGGATTGCGGGATGTCTTTGAGCGCCTGATCGCCTTTGTTGATGCTTACCGCACGCGTGGCGAAAGAGTCCGAGCCTTCGGTGGTGGCTCCGCGTTCCTCCTGGGCGGACACGGTGACCGTCGGCATGGTAGCCGCGTCCGAGCTTTGCGGCTGGCGTTGAACAACGACGGACCTTCCTTTCACTTCGGCGTGCAGGCCGCTTCCCGCGAGCAAGCGATTCAGCGCTTCCCGCACGGTGAAGCGACCTTGCACTGCGGGCGCGCTTCGGCCTTCGACCAATGCAGGCTGCACCATCAATTCCAGGTGCGCCTGGCGTGCGAGAACCACCAGAGCTTGCGACAGCGGCTGGGCAGTGATCTGGATTTCAACCGGCCCGGTCAGCGCGGCCTGCACACTGACTGATTGCGCCTGTACGCCTGAGGTTGCCAAAATCACAGTCACAGCGGCTGCCAGCGGCGCAAGATGGAATCGAAAACGGGACATGCAAACATTCTCCAAAAGACACGAAACAAGAATCGTTCTCAGGAAGACGCATGACAATGCAAAAACCCAACCTGCACGCACCAATTTTTTGAAAATGGGGTTATGGGGGTCCCAGCCCGCAACGATGCCGCGCGACGCCTAGGACATGTTTCAGTGGCGGGCCACGATTTCCGTGACATCCCCGCTTTCCTTCAAACGTACGGGAAGCACCTTGGGCAGGGCGTAGCGGAAATGGGCCAGCGTTTGCGGGTCGAACGTGCCTGAAAGGCGCAGTGCGCCCACCGTCGCATCGCGCACCACCATACGTGTGGGAGCGTAGCGCTCGAACTCAGCCAATGCCTCGGAAAGCGTTACGTTCTCCAGAGTGATCCGGCCATCGCGCCAGGGGGCGATGCCGGAAGCAGCAACCGCTCTCACGGGGCCCCACGGTCCATCAGCCGCAGCAGCCATCTGCTGGCCAGCCATCAGCAGGACGTCAGCGGCCCCGGGTCTGCTGCTGCCATCCGACTGAAGCGGACTCACGCGCACCTTGCCTTCTTCGACGGCGACCTGCACAGGGCTTCCTGCGGTGTTACGCACGGAAAAGCGCGTGCCCACCACAGTGACCTTGGTGTTGCCGGCTACCACATCGAATGGGCGGTCCACATTTTTTTGCACCTCGAACACGGCCTGTCCCTGCGGCAATTTCACCTCGCGGCGCTGGCGGTACAAGCTCACCTCGACGCGTGTCGCAGTATCCAGCCTCAGGAGACTGCCGTCCGGCAACTGCACGCTCAGTTGTTGTCCGCGCTCTGTTTGGTACATGTGTACAAACAAGGGTTGCTGCTGCCAATGGTCCCAGGCCTTGTACCCGCCGCCGACAACAAGCGCCATCAGAATGGTTGACAGTGCGGCTTGCGGGATGAGCGCAGACCAGCGTGATGGTTTGCGCTTCGAGGTGCGGCTCTTTCTTGATGACTCCGCCTGATCCTTTTTCAGTTGGAGGCGCAAGCGTTCAACGCCCGATTGAGGCAGAGCATCCAGTTGCCGCCAATCGGCTTGCCAGCGGCTGAATGCGGCTTCTCGATCCGGGTGCCCAGTCAGCCAGTTGCAAAAGGCCGCGTCTGAATAGGCCGCATCGGGTGCATCGCTGTAACGCGCAAACCATTCCAGGGCCTCGGCATCAAGGTCGCTGTTTGGCGATTGGGCAATGGTGCGATCAGTCATGCGGATGCGAAAAGCCAGAGGCGATATGAAGGTAGACGCACGAGTCTGCCAAAACCCAATGCCGGAAAAGAAAAGAAAGCGCCAATTCTCATTGGCCGCTCCTGGGTTGAACCCCAAGAGAGGGGGAGCCTGCGCCTCCCTGCATCCGCTCCTGGCAGGTTCGACAGGCCTGCATTCCCAGTTTGATATGGCGCTCCACCATGGTCACGGAAATGCCCATCTGACGCGCCACCTCGGGCTGAGACAGCCCATCGAACTTGTGCAGGATGAATGCCTCACGGCAGCGAAGAGGTAACTCGCCGATAGCCGCCAACAGCGCATCTACCGTTTGAGACGACATCGCAGCCACCTCTGGCTCGAGGGCTTCAGGGCCAGAAGCCAGATCGGCAGCGTCGATGAAGGAGTCGCCTTCTGCTGTCGCATAGGTATTGCGCACTTCGCTGCGGCGGTACTGATCAATCACCAGGTTGCGAGCAGTGCGGTAGAGCAGGGCGCGTGGCTCGGTGATGGTCTCGCCGGACTGCTGCACAGCCAGCACTCGGGCATAGCTTTCCTGCGCCAGGTCTGCGGCCGTATCGCGATCTCTGACAGCTCCCTGCAGAAACCTCAACAACTCTCGGTAATAGTGTGCGAGCACAGGAAGATCAGGGATGGATGTCGGCGTCTTCGTCGCATATTCTGGCCTTTCCGGCCGGTCGCCACGTCGGGGGCGAGTATACGATGCAAATGATATTCAATATCATTTAAGGTGCAGTCAGGGCTGAATGGGTCGCGTCAAGACTTTCAGCCACCTGGGTCGCCATGTGAGCGTGAACGCGATGGCGAGCGCTGAGGCGGCCAGCCCCATCACCCAAACCAGCATGGCCATCGACGCGTGATCAGCTGCAAGGCAAAAGCCCAGACTGGATGTGAGCAGCAGCGTTCCGAGAAGGCGCAGGCGTACGGTGGTTGGAGGCGAGATCGGTTCGCTTCGCACTTGCTGCCAATGCGTGTCCATGGCCAGTGAAAGCCAGCCCATGCCGATCAGGCCGGTGATCAGCGCCGCCCCGAGAAAAATGGCTTCACGCATGGCTGGTCCTGATGTGGGGGGCGGAACGTGTCGCTGCGGTCCGCTGGTTCAGCTTGCGCGCTGATACCCACGCCAGCCAGGCACCCGAGAGCAGGAATAGATCCACGCCTGCAACGGGCCAGTAAGTGTCGCTCCAAACGGTTTTGAGGAGGTGATCACCCGTTGTGAACCAGTTCAGCAGCACGGCCAGTACGGCGAGAGCCGCAATCGCCCTGCATTGCTCGCGCCACGCGGGATTCATCAGTCCCTTGGCAACGGGTGCACTGCGCATAAACGCATGAGCCATTGCCAGGCCCCATCCTGCCCAGAACAGGTACTGCTCCAGATCGCCGCGAGCGGGCCAGCTTGCAGGTAGTATTTGCGGCAGCAGGCGGTTGGCGATCAAGATGACGAGGGTTGCAATCACCATACCGGTGACCGTGGTGACAGCCAGCGCATCTACGACACGGGCCCCTTGTTGTCCTGTCCTGGCATGCTGCTTCTTGCGCTTCTCCACAAAGAAAATAAAACCTGTGGCGATGCACACACAGCCCATCAGCCCGCCAAGCACATACATCCAGCGCAGCAGCCAGTGGCGGAAGTGCTGCAGGTGCAGGCCTGTCAAAAACGTGTTGATGCTGTCCACTACGGTGCGGGGCGGATCTTCGCGCAGTACCTCCCCGGTGCTGGCCTTGAAGTGGATGCCGTCGCCCACCAGCGCGATGCGATCGGTGCCTGCGCGGAAGACGCTGACGTAGCCATTGGCATCGCCCACGTGGTTGAGTGAGAGCAGGCCCACTTCACCTGCCATGCCTTTGTCGGCCCAGCGGCGGCGCGCTTCGTTCATCATCTCATCGACCGATGCCAGCGGAGCTGCAATGCCTGCTCGATCATGTGGCAGGCCAGTCTCCCGTGCCTCGATTTTTTCGTGCAATTCGTGCAGTGGTTCAAGTTGCGTATGCGTGACGGGAAAGTAGATGCCAGCAAAAATCACCAAGCCTGTGAATGCGAAGAAGAAGTGAAACGGGAGCGCGAGAACGCCGGTCATGTTGTGCAGATCAAGTGTGCTGCGTTGCGTCGCCTTTTTCGGCCGAAAGGTAAAGAACTCGCGGAAGATCTTGCGATGCATGACAACGCCGCTGACCAATGCAGCAAGCATCGCCAGTGCAGCAAATCCGACGATCCAATAGCCGACACTTTTCCATTGCAGGTTCAGGCTGTAATGCAATGGATAGAAAAATTGGCTGCCGATTTTGAGCTGGTCGTCTGACAGCGCAATTCCGCTGCGCGGATCTATGGTGCGATTGCCCCAGACGCCTTCTTCAGGATCTTTAGCGTTGGACACTTCATAGCCTGAAAAAAGACTGAGTACCGGGTCGCGGTGCGTGGTGTATGCAGCCCAGCTTTTGACTGTGTCAAAGCGCTCCGGCATGGGGCCGTTGACACGATCCCGCATGAAATCAAGACTTGCCTTGCTCGGTTGCATCTGCTCGAAAGCCGGGCGCAGCACCTTCTCAAATGAGGGCATGGGCTGTGGTTCAAAGCGCGATGAAGGAATCGCCCAGCGATCAATCTCGCGGTCAAACACTGACAGCGATCCAAAGAAAAAGCAGGCCATCAGCACAAAGCCAAGCGCGAGCCCGAACCAGGTATGCAGCCATGCCATGGAGAGACGGAAATTCTGGAACATGGGTGTCGTCTCCGTCCTTAGATCAGGTGGCGCTGAAGCAGCGAAGCAGCAATTGCCATCGCAGCACCACCGCCCACAAGCACGGCCCACACACGTCCGAGGCTGCGGGCCGCGAAGGACCACAGAAATGCGCAAAGATAAATCACAAGCCCGAAAATGGCGCTCAGGTGCTCGGCATCATGAAACGCCATGCCTAGTGCAAACAGCCCGGCGGTTGCTGCTGCAATGAAGCCCCAGGTGAAACCGTAGCCCGCAAAAATGGCGGTGCTGATTCGTAGCGCGATAGCCATACGGGGACTGGAGAGGGTGTCCATTTTCCGGGTGCCTGCTTTCATGGTTGTGCGGCCACTCAGAAACCTTGCAAAGCCACTCCTCACTTTTATTGTGAATGGTTCACAAGTCATGAATGATGCGAATAATTCTTATTGTAAGTTGCAATTCGATTGACAGGCATTTGTGCCGTATTTGGGGCAGGGATGCGGCATCAATCTTGGACTGGTCACCCGAATACGAATGCTTGAACGGCTAAGCCAAGCATGATGGCCTGAGAATGAGGCCGGGCCAGATCGACTGGAGCAGCATGGCGCAAGCTCCAGACAGAGCGTAGCCGCCGACTGCAGTCGAAGTCGCCCGAAAGATAGCTGCCAGCGGGTATCGTAGATGGAGGGGACTTAAGGGGACGTCTCGGCGCAAAAACTAGCCTGGAAGTTGCCCAATGAAGGAGTGAGGTGAGCGGTCGACGTAGCCATCAACTGCCGAAGAATAAGTGGCCAGAGTGCGACCTAATAGCTCACACACTCAATCACTGTGGATGCATTGATGGCTGCTATGTTTTGTGTCGCTCTGGAGCGAAGGATTCGGTTGCCAGCGATGACAACGTCATCCAACAACAAGAGTGAACACGGAAATCCTTGAGCACAGTGATCTCCGCGTTCGTCGACTCCTTGGTGTGTTCGCTCGGTCAGAACTGATACTTCAGGCTAACCACTACATTGCGGGGATCGCCGTAGAAGCCACCAAAGGCTGTCGAGTAATACTTTTTGTCAAACAGGTTGTTGAGGTTGATGCTGCCTGACAGTTGACGATTGAATTGGTAGCGGGCCATAAGCGCCGTCACCGCATAAGACTTCTGGGTGAATCGTTCGTTGTTGGGCCCGACTTCTTCACGATAGATGCTGCTCTGCCAATTTACACCGCCACCCAAAGTGAGGGCGCTCAATGCACCAGAAAGTCGGTACGTCGTCCATAACTTGATAGTGTTCGAGGGCTGAACGGTTTGGATCCGCAGTCCGTCGGCATCGCGGGATTTGTTGTAGTTGTAGCTGGCCAGTACTTGCCAGCCAGGTAGCAATTGACCAGAAAGCTCCAGATCAAGCCCCTTGGATTTAGCACCTTTCACAGTTCGGTAGGCGTACGATCCACCTCCGGTGCCTGGAACCCAGATGAATCCAGGTTCGGCCTCGGCCAGGTTGTCTTGATTTAGCTGAAACACCGCAGCACTGGCATTGAGCGCACCACCAAAAAACTCTCCCTTGATCCCCATTTCGTAGTTTGTGCCCTCGAGCGGGGGGAGGAAATTGCCTTGAAGGTTTCGGTAGCTCTGCGGCTGGAAAATGCTGGTGTAGCTGGCGTACGCGGACCAGTTCCCATCTAGCGCAAATACCAATCCGGCGTACGGCGTCAGTTTGTTCTTTTCTTTCAGGTGGTCATATAGCTTGTTCCCGTCAAACGGTGTACTGCTAGTGTCGCGCTCCCAATTCGAGAGGCGTCCACCCAGGATGAGGGAAAGTCTGTCCGTGGGCCGTAGACGCAAGGTACTGTAGATAGCGGTCTGCCGCTCCGAGTCACTGTAGCTGCCGGTTTGGCTGGACTCGAAGTCAGGCCGGGGCGAGTTGCCGTTCCAGGTATAAAAATTGGGGATCGATGCGTCATAGCCCGGAAGGCGCCAACTGGGATAACTAGGGCCATTGGACGTAAGACGCGAAACGCTTGCCCCAACTACCAGATCATGCTTTCGTCCGAGCAAGGTGAAAGGGCCACTGGCATAAGCGTCGATGGAGCTCTGTTGGGGTTTGCCATTCCAATTGGCCAGCCAAAGCCCGCTACCTGCACCGGTGCCTCTGTCGGGGTAGCCTTGTTGTGCATAGCCCTGGAGTGCTTGGTAGCGGTTGGATGAGTGGTTAAGAGCGAGTTTGGCCACCCAGTCGTTGTCGAAATAATGCTCCAGCGTGGCGAACGCCATGTTCTGCGTTCGGTCGTAGTTGCTCCAGGCCGCTGCACCATTGGTGGACCGGGGAAAATCTGTGAGGCTTCCGTCGCTGAAGAAGGCGGGGAAGCCGCGACTGGCGTTATTCAATCGGCTTTTCTGGTATCCAAAGCCGGCGCTCAGCAAGGTGCTCGGTGTCAAGTCCGCCTCCAAGGTGCCATAGACCATGTCCTTGCGGCCACGGTAGCGGTCGATGAAAGAATGGTCATCCTGATGCGCTGCGACGATACGTCCACGAATACGTCCATCGGCTGCAAGAGGTCCCGAAAGATCCAGCTCGCTACGGTAGCGATCCCAAGAGCCTGCTTGCAAAGTAGCAGAGCCTTCAAATGTGCGCGTCGGCTTTTTGCGAACCAGATTGACGGCTGCGGCAGGGCTGCCAATGCCGCTGATCAGGCCGGTGGCACCACGCACCACCTCAATTCGGTCATAGGCTGCGGTATCAAAAGCCACCGCATCTACTGCGTTCGGGATGGGAATGCCGTCAAGCAGATAGTTGTCAACGGCAAAGCCTCTTGAATAGATTTGGGTGTACTCCTGGGTACTGGTGGATTTGTCGACGGTGATGCCTGGTGTCTGAACCAACGCGTCCTGCAGAGTTATCAGGCCTTGATCATCTATTTGCTGCCGCGTTACGACGCTGACCGACTGAGGTGTGTCGCGCAGCGAAAGGTTCAGCCGCGTGGCGCTGGTTGAGCCCGCGTAGCTGCGCTTGCCTTCCGTCTTGCCGTCTCGAGTCGCATCTGCAGTGACCAAAACGGGTGGCATGACGCTAGCACCGTCCTGTCCTTTGGCATCCTGGTGGTTTGCTTTAAGACCATAGCTTCCGTTGCTTTGCTTGGTCGCAACCAAGCCCGTTCCAGTGAGCAAGGTGGCGAACCCAGCTTCCACGCTATAGCTTCCGCTTAAACCTGTGCTGGATTTACCTGCGGTCAGGTCTCCAGAGGCCCCAAGAAGCACTCCTGCATCCTCTGCAAAGCGGTTCAGAACGGTATTGAGAGAACCCGCTGGGATACGGTATTGGCGGACTTGTTGAGCACCGCTCTCCTGTGCTTGGACCTCGGTCGTCCACATTGCTGAGCTGATGGCTATACAAGCAACAGTCAGATGCACGGCGAGTACAACGGGGCGTATGGCAGTACGCGGCGGGGGGGTCTTAATGGCCATGCTCACAAGCTGGGGCCCGTGTTGGTGCGACATATAGGTTTTCCTCATCCATTGAAAGTGGCGAGGCGACCATTCGCTGCGAGGAACCGGGATACCTGCTTCGCAGAGCAAAAGACAGCAGGAGCTGAAGCGGTTTAGCGAGCGCTTTGATCGACTCTTACCAGCTAAACCGGACGAGCTCAAAAAAAGGGAACCAGTTGCGCTACTTTTTTTGTCCGTTCTATCGGACTGTGATGTATGTCCACCACGGCAGCGGCTGACGAACCTGAATGGGAAGGTTCTGCTCGAGCATGGCAAGTGCCCTGTCCGTATCATCTGTGGGATAGACACCCATGACCTTCAACTGTGCTGCTTCAGGCGACACAGTGATATGACCAAAGCGATAGCGCCCAAGCTCGGTCAGAAGATCGCCCAGCGCCATATCGTCTGCGGGCAAACGGCGCCTGTGCCAAGCTTCGCGTGCGGGGCTTGCGGAGCCCAATGCGGTCACGGTGATGTTGTCGAACGCTGAGGCTTGGCCCGCATCAACGCGTCGGATCACTCCAGCAGTCGTTTGGATCTCGACTACACCCTCAAATACATCCAAACGCACCTGCTTGTCGATGAACTGCACGGAGAAGCGCGTTCCCAGCGCTTGCATACGTCCGACGCTCGTATGCACATAGAAAGGCCGTCCTCGAGCATCCTGCGCGGTATCAACTAGGATCTCCCCGTCCAGCAGTACCAATTGACGTAGAGTGTCCTGGTATCTCACTTGGAGTGCAGTTGTCGTGTTCATCCAGACCCGGGATCCATCATCCAGCTCGATAGCACGCAACTCTCCCGTGGTGGTGTGATGATCCGAGCGGATGGCTGCAACGTATCGAGGAACAGGTGTGTATCGCCAGCCAAGCAATCCGGCCACGCCTAGTCCCAGCACGCTTGCCAGGCCGTTCACCAAGTTGCGCCGACGATAGGTCAGACTCCGTGCGGCATCCACTCCGGCGATCACTGCAGCCGTGCCGCCCGTTTGCTGGCTGCGCAGCGGATCGAATCTGCGGCTGACGGCATCGATGTGCTCCCAGGCCTGAGTGTTCTCTGGGGAAGCCTGCAGCCATTCTGTCCAAGCCATGCGGTCATTCTCGGTGACGTCGTCGTCGCGCAAGGTCGCATACCAGTGGGCAGCCTGCTCAAGGCTGCCAACACTAACCGGAACTGTTGAGCCAGCGTGTTGCAGCGAATGCCCGTGCAAAGTGTCGCTCCGTTCGTTGACCGACATATCAATGGGCCAGGCCTGCCTCAATAAGCGCACACTGCAGCATGGCCTGCGCAATGTACTTCTTGACCATTCGCTCGGAAACCGTCAGTGCGATGGCAATCTCGCGGTAAGGTAGGCCGTCTACCTGAGCCAGGATGAACGCTGTAGCTGCCTTTTGAGGCAGGCGACTGAGCATCCGACCGACCTCCACCAAGGTCTCAATCACTATCGCCTGCTGCTCAGGCGATGGTGCGAAAGCCTCAGGCTGTGCAGCCAATGCCTCTATCCACGCTTTCTCGACCTCTCGATGCCGCCACAAATCAATGCACAGTCCGCTTCCAATCGTACGCAGATAGCCACGTGCCTCGGCAACGCTATTGAAACTCGGCAGAACTGCTTTGCCCAGCAATCGAACAAAAGCGTCTTGCGCCAGGTCCGCTGCGTCCGCCGCATTGCCAAGTCTGCGTTGCAGCCATCCCTGCAACCATCCATGGTGATTGCAGTAGAGGGTTTCCACAGACGGAGTATCAGGGGCAGAGGGTGCGCTCACGAGCAGTCTCGATCCTGCATCGTTAACCGGAGCGCAGCGCACAGATTGCAGAGCAGTTACATGAATATTAAATGAGAATCACTTCCAATTATGCATCTTTGAAAGCGGTGGCAGAAGTGGGATTTCAGCAGGTCGCAAGGGACAAAGGTCGGCTCTAGTCCGGCAAACCTTCGTTGACGGGTTGGCATTCGTTTCGTTAACCGTTGGAGTTGCAAACTTGAATAATGGCAATGGCTTCGAGGCAGTCGGGAGCCTGCCTGCTGCATGATACTCAGCGTTTTGGCGCTCTCCTTGAGGTGTAGACAGCCGCAGTGCATCTCCGAGCGACTGCTGCTGGCCAGTCTGCGACTGCCACCGATCGAACCATTGCTGTCCTTCAGTCTTCAGTGCGCAAAGACTCCTATTCAGCGGTTGTTGCCTGTCGTAGCGAAGTCCTGAACTAATGGTGTCGGCCACATTGCAGACACCCAAGCAACCGTTATTGGGCTCAATCTGGCTTGCGAGGGTAGGCTAATGCCATCTGCTACTTGGGACGATACATGCGGAACTTCTGCTCATCGCCAATCGAGAAATAGTCTGCTGGGCCCCCCGCGCGCAGAATCACTCCGGCACTGGCGGTGTCGAACACACCATCCTTGAGCAGCCGACGATCGATGTAGACCTTTACCACCTCCCCAAGCACGAGCCAGGACGGAATCGACTCATGGCTGGCGGTACGCAACTGGTGGATGTCGGTCAATCGGCATTCGAAGCTCACCGGGCTCTGTGCCACTCTTGGCACCTGTATCAGTTCCGAATCCACGGCTTCTAGCCCTGCCAGCTCGAACTCATTCACCTCCGCAGGGACGGCGGCACAGGTCCGGTTCATGGCATCGGCTAGCTCACGCGTAGCCAGGTTCCACGCGAATTCGCCAGTCTCCTGGATATTGCGCACCGTATCTTTCCAGCCGATGCTGGAGAAGCCGATGATGGGAGGAACGTAGTTGAAGGCGTTAAAGAAACTGTAGGGTGCCAGATTGATCTGCCCACTCGCGCTCCTGCTCGAAATCCATCCGATGGGTCGCGGGCCGACGATGGCGTTGAAGGGATCATGCGGCAGTCCGTGCCCTTTGCGGGGCTCATAGGTATGCGAGTCAATTGTCATCGCTGGTGGTTCTGGCGTCTGCCTTGTCGGGAAGTGCTCAGCTGCATTCATGGGAGATAGTGCGAGTCTAACGGCGTGCTGGAGAGGTCGGGCTGCTGGGGCTCCACCAAGCCTGAGGCCCAACTCGTTGCTATAGCCGTCTCGCACTGGCAATGTGCTCACACATCAGCACAAACGATGAGCGCCTGATTGTGTGTAAAAAAGCCGTCCTTTGAATCGGGAGACAAGCTTCTGCTCCGAGCAGGCAGGCGCTGCTGCGGCTGCAAGTGATTGAGCACAATTTTTACTAGATTTATGTGGGAGAAGTTGGGGCTTGGTAGCAAATCAAAGCAGGCTGTGCTTTAAGGGCAAACGGCCTTCAGTCTTCGGGTCTCCATGTCCAACTTCTCCGAGCTCTGACTGAGTCTGGTGATTGTTCAAGAAACGGACTCTGAGTAGCTGTCTACGAGACTGGGGGCAGTCCAGGCAGCTCCAACCAATATTCTTTGGCTACAAGCCGGTTGGAAAGTGCACGCCAGCACGCTGGGCAGCCTGCACGATGTGCGTGGACATTGCCTGCTGTGCCAGCTCCGGCCGGCCCTGGGCCAGACCGTCGATGATGGCCGCATGCTCCTCACAGGTCGCATGGCGCGCGCCACGCTTGTAGAAGGGCAGGCGCTGGCTCTCCTGCATGACTTCGCCACTGCCACGCAGCACGTCTGCAATCGCGTGATTGCCCGAGATGGTGGCGATCTGCATGTGAAAATCGAAATCCAGGTGGCTGGCCTGCAGGAAGTCCGAGGCATCTATGCATTGCTGCATGCCCTGCAGATTGGCCTGCAGCAGCTTCAGGTCTTCGGGCTGTACCACCAGGGCCGCAAGGCGCGCCGCAAAGCCTTCCAACGCGTAGCGCAACTGATAAACATCGGTGAGCGCATGCGAATCGGCAAAGCGCCAGGCCTCGCTGGCTGGAGCCTCGGGTGCCTCGGTCACATACATGCCTTTGCCGGGCCTCGCCACGACCAGCCCCAGCCCCTGCAGCGTGGACAAGGCCTCGCGCAATGACGTCCGGCTGATGCCCAGCTGCTCCGATAGATCGCGCTGCGAGGGTAGGAGCGAGCCCACCGGGTAGGTTCCTGCTTCGATCCAGTCCCGGATCAAGCGGGCGGCCTGGCTGGCAACGGCGACATTGGAGGAGGCTGAAGGTTCCATTCGGGGGAAATCGTTCATCGCAAAAAGGGGATGCGCGCCATCTTAACGACTGTGCAGCATATCCCGCCTCGATCACCGCCCCTGGTACTGCTCCCGACTGCACTGCGGCAGAGCCTCGGGTCGGTGCCTGCCGCGGTGCGCGGCTATTTGTTGACCAGCTTGGCCGGCACGGTATAGGTCAGAAAGGCGCCGAACAGCAGCACACCGGCCAGCACGAACATGGCGGCATTGGTGCTCTGGGTCGCATCCTTGATCAGGCCGATCATGTAAGGGCTGATGAAGCCAGCCAGATTGGCGAAGGAGTTGATCAGCGCAATGCCGGCCGCTGCCCCCGCGCTGGACAGGATGGCCGTGGGCAGGCTCCAGAACAGTGGCGAGGTCGCGAGGCTGCCGCCAGCGGCCAGCGCCAGTGCCGCCAGGGACAGATAGACATTGCCGCTGAAAATAGCTGACAGCATCAGCCCCAGCGCACCCACGCAGAACGGCACGATCAGATGCCAGCGGCGCTCGCGCATACGGTCCGAGCTGCGGCTTACCAGGTTCATGGACACCACGGCCACCGAGAACGGTACGGCCGTCAGCAGGCCGATCTGGAAAGCGCCTTCCACGCCCGACTGGCGGATCAGAGAGGGCAGCCAGAATGTCAGGCCGTACTGGCCCATCACCGTGCAAAAGCAGATCATGGCCATCTTGATGATGCGCGGATCGGCGAACAGCGCGCGCAGTGTCATGTGGCTGTCGGCCTTGCTGGCGTTCTCGCGGGCGATGTTGCGCTCAAGCAGCGTCTTTTCCGATTCACTGAGCCAGTTCGCGCTGCGGATGTTGTTGTCCAGGTACCAGAGCACGGCCAGACCCAGCAGCAGCGAGGGAACAGCCTCGATCAGGAACAGCCACTGCCAGCCGCGCAGGCCGGCCACACCCTGCATCAGCTCCATGATGCCGCCCGACAGCGGCCCACCCAGGATGCCCGAGACCGGGATCGCGCACATGAACAGCGCCACCATGCGCGCACGCCGGTACGACGGAAACCAGTAGGTCATATACAGGATCATGCCGGGGTAGAAGCCTGCCTCGGCCGCGCCCAGTAGAAAGCGCAGCACATAGAACTGCGTTGGCGTGGTCACGAACATCATGGCTGCCGAGATCAGGCTCCACATGATCATGATGCGGGCAATTGTGGCTTTGGCGCCTATGCGGTGCATGAGCATGTTGCTCGGCACTTCGAAGAAGAAGTAGCCGATGAAGAACAATCCTGCACCGAGGCCGTACATGGCCTCGCTGAACTGCAGGTCCGCCAGCATGTGCAGCTTGGCAAAGCCCACGTTGACACGGTCCAGATAGGCCGCCACATAGCAGGCCATGATGAATGGCAGCAGTCGCCAGGCGACCTTGCGGTAGACCGCAGCCTCTGCGGCGGTTTCGCCGGCCAGCGTTGCCGCCGGCGCGGCGACGTCAGGGGTGGAGGAAAGGGATGACATCTTGGATCCTTGTTGGCGGTGGTTTGCTTAACTGGTATTACCGGTATGATTTAACGACCGCAACCTTAATCAAGATCAAGTCATTACGCACTCGCAATTACCCTAGCCAGCATTTCAGATTGCGATTTGACAAAGTCTCTGGGGAAAAACATACTGGTATTACCAGTTAGACCAATTCAAGAATGAACTCTTATGACCACTGCCCTGGCAACCACGCCTTCCTGCGGCGACACCTCTGTCCTCCCCCGCCTCAGTATTCAACCCCTGACTGCCGCAGCCTTTGCCCGCTTCGGTGACGTGATCGAAAGCGCGGGACATGCCCCCATACAGATCAACCATGGCATGACCGAGCGCTACCACGCACTGGCGCAGGTGGACACCGGCGGCGCTGAAGGCCATGCGCTGATCAACCTGTTCCACGCCCTGCCTTACCAGCTGCCGCTGAGGCTTGAAGAGATGGAGCGCCACCCGCTGGGCAGCCAGGCCTTCGTCCCCTTGCAGGAGACCCCTTTTATCGTCGTTGTTGCCGCTGCGGGCGAAAGCGTGCAACCAGGCGATCTGCAGGCCTTTGTGACCAATGGCCGCCAGGGGGTGAACTACCACCGCGGCGTCTGGCATCACTCCCTGATAGCCCTACAGGCCTCTGCACGTTTTATCGTTGTGGATCGCGGCGGTCCCGGCCACAACTGCGATGTGGTGGCCATTGGCGATGGCAGCGGCGTGCTGCTGGAGCTGCCGGACGCCAGCTAAAGCCCCGGAGTTTGAAGACGCAATCACGATGCACATGTGTTGGTGCACGGATCAGGGCCGGTAGTGGGGTCGTGTCGACTTCCAGTGCGCATGAGCGTTCATTGGCATCTTGCGTTGAGTGACTCCATACAGATTGCAGCAGGCCGCTGGGCTAAGAGTTGACCGATGGCTTCCGGCCGACCGCAGCCGCTCGCGATCACCGGACTGGTCAGTCATACCAGGCACAGATAGTCAGGTCGGCGGGAGCGCGCAGTCGAAGGCGGCGCGGCACGCAGGTGTATCCGCGCCTGAACCCAGTCCTTGATCAGCAGCTGCCAGATTGAGCACCCATTGACTGTATTGAACAAATACACTGCCTCTCAATCTGCTTTGGGCGATCACGGCCTCCAAGACCTTGCTTCAAGCAGATTCCGGATATCGACTTCAAACGCTACCCGCAGAACTACTAAGGAGACCCCTCGTGAACCGTCGACAGATACTTGCTTCCATTGCCGCTGCATGTGCGCTCACCTCCATGACAGCCGTCCATGCGGAATCTGCTTTCCCGCAAAAGCCGATCACTTTTGTCGTTCCGTATCTGGCTGGAGGAACAACCGATCTCGTGGCACGAGTCGTGGGTGAACACATGGCACGCACGCTGGGCCAAGCTGTGGTGATCGAGAACAAGCCTGGCGCCGGAGGCAATATCGGCATGGATGTCGTGGCCAAGTCCAAACCCGACGGATACACGATCGGCTTCGGAGCCATCTCCACCAATGCGCTCAACCCGCACATCTACAAATCGATGGCGTTCGATCCCCGCAAGGACTTCACTGCAGTCTCCATGCTGGGCTACTCCACCATCGTGCTGGAAGTAGGCAGGAGCTTCCCGGCAAACAATGTGCAGGAGTTCATCGCCTACATCAAAGCGAACCCGGGCTTTCAGTACGGTACTGCCGGTGCCGGAACCAGCATGCATCTGGCCGGCGTGATGTTTGCGCAAATGACAGGCCTTGATACTGTCCATGTGCCCTATAAAGGCAGCGTACCGGGTATTACCGACATGCTTGGTGGCCACCTACCCGCCATGTTCGATAACCTGCCCGCTTCCCTGCCGCACATTCAGGCGGGCAAGCTCAAAGCACTGGCCGTGGCTGGTAGCGAGCGCAGTCCATCCTTACCCAATGTGCCGACCATCGCGGAGAGCGGCCTCAAAGGCTACGCAGTCGATCCATGGTTCGGCGTATATGGCCCAGCCAAGCTAGATCCTGCGATCACGGCCAAACTCAATACTGCCATCAACCAGGCCCTGAGCGATCCCGCCGTCAAGGACAAGCTGGTGCAGGCCGGTTTCACTCCCAAGGGGTCAGCGGCCCAAAGCTTCGAAGCGCTGACACAGTCCGAATACAAACGACTGGGTGATGTGGCACGTAAGGCCCAGATGCAGGTCAACTGACGACAGCCGCTGGCGGTCGAAGGGAAAGCCCAATGACTGGTAAAGGTGGCAGCGGTCATCGGTCCGGTACAACGGGATGTCGGCAATCAGCCTGAAGCAGTCGCCGATGGAAACAACTCCAAGGACTGCTTCTGGCCGATAGCATCATTTCGTACTCGTCACCGATAGCTGTCATTGAGCAACTGGCTGACGCAAGTCGAGTGACTGCTGCTGGTGAATAAATCGAACTCCCCGGCTGGCCAGTAGCGGTCACACAATGCCATGCCGCAGTATCAGCCAAGGCTGGATGTCCGCAAAGGCGCCAACAATGGCCGAGGCAGCTCCGACTGCCACAGCGCCCCCAAGCTCCGAACTGGACCCCTGGAGTCGTCGCAGAACATGTAGATCCAATGTGGCCAGGTCTCCACGCGTAGGCCCAGTCGCGTTGGGCACCTGGCACATCCTTGAAGATGACGCCGCGATCTGAAAAAGGACTGTGCGCATATCACCCGTTCCACTCGGATGCGCAGGCCATCTGGCCACTCGGTGCACTTCGCAGGCGGTTCAGAAAATTCAACTGGCTTCTGGCCGTTTGACTCCCCTTTGCGACGGCTTGCCGTAGCCAGTGAGCTGCTTCGCAGCGGTCCGCCTTCACCGCAGTACCGAACAGGATTGGGCCTGCCAGGAGCGCCCATGCCAGTGTTTCCTGCGCTTGTGCCTCGCCATCGTGGGCCGCCTGGCGCAGCAACCCGAGCATAGGGGCGTAGTCACCTGCAGTCTGGGCTTCCATGGCCAGTTGAAATTGCTGCTCGGCGGGGATTGCAATGTCAAAAGGCAAGGGGGCCGCCTTTGCCAGCGCGCCAGACAAGGCCGCTGCGATGAACAAGCCATGCCCTGCATATCGGGCCAGTGTGGCAATTGAACGGAATTCGAATCGCATTTTTGTCTCCACTTGAACTGAGTGGACCCATCGTCGTAACAATCTCGCTCGCTGAAAATTGGGAATTTTCGAAGACGCCCTCAGCGCCACCCAGAGGCTGATTCGAACTGATGTATCCACCCTGCGAAAAGCCTGCACTGGACCGCCCCCGGATTCTGGGAGGTCTTAAGAAGATGAATGGGCTGCAGTTCGGTAGCTGCTACTGGCATTGGAGCCACCGGTGGTGATGTCGCAATGAAAGACGACAGGCATTGATCGAGGCACTGCGAACGATCGCAATGGGCCGTTTGCTGCTGGTGGCCAGAACAAGAAAGCCGGTCGTTGCGTATCGGAATGATGGTCAATTAAGGCCAGCGCCCGCACCTCGCATGTTCTTGCTTTTCCAGATAGCAAGAGCGCAGCGCCACAGTGGTCTTCATGGGCGGCGAATCCCGCTGCACTCAGCGCGTGTGCTGCAGCCGCTCTTTTCTTTGGCGCTGAAGCGATGACACACAGGGACGCAGGGTCGCAGGGTCGCAGGTTCTCGATTCACGATGGTGCTCATTTGCACGAGGGCCTTCTGATCAAAAAATATGCTTGATGCCTCATCACAAGTGCGCTTGACTTCGCTTCGACGCTCTTTTGGAGAGCTGACATCCCTGAGCTTCAATAACCGTTGGAGGCGGCAGCCATCGCAGTAGTGGCTCTGCGAGACGTTTTCCCTGCATGCAGAGGCTTTGAACTGATCATCGATAAATTCGATGATGAATCCCAATCCCTTTCAATCTGGATGGCAGTCAGACACCAGATACTTCATCCATCGCAGCAAGGAAGCCATGAGAAATCAAGGCAAAAGGCTGAATATCTTTAGTGTGAATATCATCGATTGAAAGAACTGAAACCATGTCCAATGCCAACGCTTCCATCGCCCGTCCCGTCGCCGTCGCCAAGCCCGGTGCCAAGCTGCTCAACCCCCATGACCACACGCTGATCATGATCGACTTCCAGTCGCAGATGGCCTTTGCCACGCACTCCATCGATCCCGTGCAGCTGCGCTCCAACGCCGCCCTGGTCGCTTCGGCCGCCGCCGGTTTCGGTGCCTCCACTATCCTGACCACGGTGGCCGAAAAGAGCTTTTCCGGCCCCATGTTCGAGGAAGTAACCGCGCCTTTCCCCGGCCAGTCCCTGCTGGACCGCACCTCGATGAACACCTGGGAAGACCAGGCCGTGATCAACAAGGTCAACGAGATCGGCAAGCCCCGCATCGTGCTGGCCGGCCTGTGGACCAGCGTGTGCATCGTCGGCCCGGCCCTGTCGGCCCTGGACCAGGGGTTTGAGGTCTTTGTGATCGCCGATGCCTGTGGCGACATCTCCACCGAAGCGCACAACCGCGCCATGGATCGCATGGTGCAGGCCGGCGCCCAGCCCATCACGTCGCTGCAATACCTGCTGGAAATGCAGCGCGACTGGGCCCGCACCGAAACCTATGACATGACCACGGGCATCGCCAAGAAGCTGGGCGGCGGCTACGGCATCGGCATCACCTACGCCAAGACCATGTTCGGCGCCCACGAAGGCTGATCCCTCGTTCCCCCTCACCACCACCGGAGCACACACCATGAGCATCCTCACCACCACCGACGGCGTCGAGATCTTCTTCAAGGACTGGGGTCCCAAGGACGGCCAGCCCATCATGTTCCACCACGGTTGGCCCCTGTCCTCGGACGACTGGGATGCGCAGATGCTGTACTTCGTACAGCGGGGCTTTCGTGTCGTGGCCCATGACCGGCGCGGCCATGGCCGCTCGGCCCAGGTCAGCGAAGGCCATGACATGGACCACTACGCAGCCGATGCCTTTGCCGTGGTCGAGCACCTGGACCTGCGCAACGTGGTGCACGTAGGCCACTCCACGGGCGGCGGCGAGGTGGCGCGTTATGTGGCGCGCCATGGCCAGCCCGCAGGCCGGGTCGCCAAGGCTGTGCTGGTGGCGGCCGTGCCGCCCCTGATGCTCAAGACAGAGGCCAATCCTGAAGGCCTGCCGCTGGAGGTGTTCGATGGTTTTCGTGCCGGCGTGGCCGGCAACCGGGCCCAGATGTTCCTGGACGTGCCGGCCGGCCCCTTCTACGGCTTCAACCGGCCGGGCGCCACCGTGCACCAGGGCGTCATCCAGAACTGGTGGCGTCAGGGCATGATGGGCAGTGCCAAGGCCCACTACGAAGGCATCAAGGCTTTCTCGGAAACCGATCAGACCGAAGACCTGAAAGCCATCACCGTGCCCACCCTGGTGCTGCACGGCGACGACGACCAGATCGTGCCCATTGCCGATGCCGCGCTGAAGGCCGTGAAGTTGCTGCCCAACGGCACGCTCAAGGTGTACCCTGGCTATTCGCACGGCATGCTCACGGTCAATGCCGACGAGCTGAACGCCGACATCCTGGCCTTTATCCAGGGCTGAGCATTTAGCGACTGTGGCGGTGCAGACCTTGAATGACTGTAGCCAGCCTAAAAGGGCTGCCAACACGTGCTGAGCGGTGGCACATTCGACAAAAAAAGGCCTATCGAGATCCTCGATAGGCCTTTTGGCATTGATCGCCTGCCAGCACATTTTTGCAATAAAGCAAAATGTGGCGTAACGCGAGATAAAGCATAAGCTGTCTATCTCCGCCACTTTATGCTTAACGGCACATTGAAAATCAATGGCTTATCTTTTTATCTGGCGGAGGCTGTGAGATTCGAACTCACGGAAGGATCACTCCTTCGGCAGTTTTCAAGACTGCTGGTTTAAACCACTCACCCAAACCTCCGGATGCCAGGATTCTACACAAGGATTGTGCGCCGTTCGGCATTGCGCGCATTTTGTCCTGTTCATGAAAACCATAGCGTGCCGCGCTTGTTGCATAGGGAGTGCCGGCCACTTTCCATCATGCTGTCTGCGCTAGGCTTGGCGACGCTGGCAATGGTCACGGCCGGCGAACCAAGGGTCTTCATGAAGATTCGAGAGCAAAACAAAACGCCCCGAAGGGCGTTCTGTGACTGGCTCGGGCGGGATGCCCGAGAGATTTCGCAGGATCAGCTGCGCAGTGCGATGGCCTGAGCGGCGGCCAGAGCGGTCATGTTGACCACGCGGCGCACGGTGGAGGAGGGCGTCAGCACGTGAGCGGAAGCCGAGCAGCCCATCAGGATGGGGCCGATGGTGGTGCCATGGCCGCCCGTGGTCTTGAGCACGTTGAACAGGATGTTCGCGGCGTCGAGGTTGGGGCAGATCAGCACGTTGGCCGCGCCGGTCAGCGAGGACTCGAGCAGGGAATGGCTGCGCACGTTGGCGTCCAGGGCCGCATCGCCGTGCATTTCGCCATCGCATTCGATGCCGGGGTTGGCGGCGGCGAACAGGTCGCGTGCAGCGCGCATCTTGCGGGCCGAGCCGCGTGTGGACGAGCCGTAGTTGCTGTGCGAGAGGAAGGCGACCTTGGGAGGCAGTCCGAAGCGGGCCACTTCGTCGGCAGCCATCTTGGCGATCTCGGCCAGTTCTTCGGCGCTGGGGGCGTCGTTGATGTAGGTGTCGGCCACGAACAGCGTGCCGGATTCCAGCATGACGGCGTTCACGGTGGCGAACTCGTTGGCACCCTTCTTCAGGCCCAGCACGTCTTCCAGATGGGCCAGGTGGCTGTCGAAGCGACCGACCAGACCGCACAGCATGGCGTCGGCATCACCCAGGTGCACCATCAGGGCGGCGATCAGGGTGTTGGAGCGGCGCACGGCGGCCTTGGCGGCTTCGGGAGTGACGCCGTTGCGGCCCATCAGCTTGTGATAGGTCTCCCAGTACTGACGGAAGCGGGGATCGTCTTCGGGATTGCAGATTTCCACGTCCTTGCCCAGCTGCATGCGCAGGCCGGCCTTGGCAATGCGGGCTTCGATGACGGCAGGGCGACCGATCAGGATGGGCTTGGCCAGGCCGTCGTCAACGGCAACCTGCACGGCACGCAGCACGCGGTCGTCTTCACCTTCGGCATAGGCCACGCGTTGCAGATTGGCCTTGGCGGCTGCAAACACGGGGCGCATGAACATGCTGGTCTGGTAGACAAAGCGCGTCAGGCTTTCGCGGTAGGCGGCGATGTCTTCGATGGGGCGGGTGGCGACACCGGATTCGGCGGCAGCCTGGGCCACGGCGGGAGCGATGCGCAGGATCAGGCGCGTATCGAAGGGCGTGGGGATCAGGTAGTCGGGGCCAAAGGTCAGTTCCTTGCCCTGGTAGGCGGCGGCGACTTCGTCGCTGACGTCCTGCTTGGCCAGAGCGGCGATTTCACGCACGCAGGCCAGCTTCATGGCTTCGGTGATCTTGGTGGCGCCACAGTCCAGCGCGCCACGGAAGATGTAGGGGAAGCACAGGACGTTGTTGACCTGGTTGGGATAGTCGGAGCGGCCGGTGGCCACGATGCAGTCCGGGCGGATGGCCTTGGCCAGTTCGGGGCGGATTTCGGGTTCGGGGTTGGCCAGGGCCAGGATGATGGGCTTGTCGGCCATGGTCTTGACCATGTCGGCAGTCAGCACGCCGGGAGCGGAGCAACCCAGGAACACGTCGGCGCCGTCGACCACGTCGGCCAGGGTACGGGCTTCGGTGTTCTGAGCGTAGCGCTGCTTGGAGGCATCCAGACCGCCAGGGCGGCCTTCATAGATCACGCCCTTGGAGTCCACCATGTAGACATTGGAGCGCTTGATGCCCAGGCCCACCATCACGTCGACGCAGGCAATGGCTGCCGCGCCGGCACCGGAGACGGCCACCTTGACGGCGCCGATGTCCTTGCCCACCAGTTCCAGGCCATTGAGCAAGGCAGCGCTGGAGATGATGGCCGTGCCGTGCTGGTCGTCATGGAACACCGGAATGTTCATGCGCTTGGACAGCTCCTGCTCGATGTAGAAGCACTCGGGAGCCTTGATGTCTT
>Ga0209370_1000519_pt1 | contig 49503 bp, 47 predicted proteins | sample AgamicAtPrz_FD_187164 | JGI IMG/M metagenome (GOLD analysis project Ga0209370, IMG submission 187164) | Agave microbial communities from Guanajuato, Mexico - At.P.rz (SPAdes) (version 2) | ecosystem: Host-associated > Plants > Phyllosphere > Phylloplane/Leaf | place: Guanajuato, Mexico...
CGTTGGGATGGATCTCGCAGTAGACGTGGGCTTCGCGCACGCGGCGCGCGATCAGCTGGGTCACCTGGGAGCCGAAGTCGAGGATGAGGACTTTGTCGTGCATGGTCAGCTTCTAGCGATGCTTGGGAATTCGATTGCGGACGGAGCGGCGGCGCTCATGCCTTGGCCGCGGCGGCCTGCGCCGGCGGCTCGGTGTTGAAGTGGCGCCAGGCGAAGGCCAGCGAGGCCAGCTGCAGCAGCGCGCACAGGTAGAACGGGGCGCCGATGCGCCAGTCGGTCTTGGGCAGCTCGGCCACCAGCGCCATCAGGCCCAGGCCGGCGATCGGCGAGATCACCGCCATCAGGCTGTTGATCGCGGCCACCGCGCCCATGGTCTCGCCCTGCGTACGCGCGTCGGCGGCATTGGAGATCACCCCCTGCATCGCCGGCCCGGCGGCCACGCCGCAGACGTTCAGGAAAATCGCGGCGACCATCATCCAGGCCTCGGTCGAGAGGCCCCAGATCAGGTTGGTCGCGATCGAGGTCGTCAGGCCGATCAACACCAGCCGGCGCGGCCCCAGCCATCTCATCAGCGGCTGCAGCAGCACGCCCTGCACCAGCACCGCGACCAGGCCGACGACGAACAGCGACAGGCCGTTCTCCTTCGGGCCCCAGCCGAATTTGTGCTGGTTGTAGAGCACCCAGCTGGTCTGGATCACCAGCTGCGCCGAGCCCGAGCAGGCGATGACGTAGATCAGCGGTCCGACCCCGTGCAGATTGCGCAGCCGGCCGAGCGCGGCGAACGGGTTGGCCTTGCGCCAGTCGAAGGACCGGCGGTGCTCCGGCGCCAGCGATTCCGGCAGCACGAAGAAGCCATACAGCCAGTTCATCAGCGCCAGCGTGCCCGCGACGTAGAACGGCAGGTGCAGGTCGATCGCGCCGAGCAGCCCGCCCATCACCGGCCCCAGGATGAAACCCATGCCGAAGGCCGCGCCCAGCATCCCGAAGCGCTTGGCGCGATCGGCGGGCGGGGTGATGTCGGCGACATAGGCGTTGGCGACGGCCGCATTGGCCTGCATCGCGCCGGAGAACAGCCGCACCACGACCAGCATCCACAACGCCTGCGCCATGGCCGTGACGAAGAAGCTCAGCGCCAGCCCGCTGAAGCCGACCAGCATCACCTTGCGACGGCCGAAGCGGTCGGAGAGCCCGCCCAGGATGGGCGAACCAAAGAAATTCGCGAGACCGAAGGCGAAGGCCACCGCCAGTTGGGCGAGCGCGTGCTGGGTCTCGTTCTGGGTGAAGGTTCCGACCAGCGGCGGCAGCACCGGGATGATCAGGCCGATCGACACCATGTCGATCAGCACCGCGATCAGGATGAACGACATGGCGGCCTTGCGGCCGCCATGCGTGGTCGAGGCCGCGACGGCGTCGGGGCCGTCGCGCTGCGCCGGGTCGGACAAGGGCGTCACTCCAGACGGTAGTTGGGCGCTTCCTTGGTGATCTGCACGTCGTGGACGTGGCTCTCACGGATGCCCGCCGAGGTGATCTCGACGAACTCGGCCTTCTCGTGCATGTCGGCGATGCTGGCGCAGCCGCAGTAGCCCATCGAGGCCCGCAGCCCGCCGCCCATCTGGTGCACGATCGCGACCATCGAGCCCTTGTACGGGACGCGGCCTTCGATGCCTTCCGGCACCAGCTTGTCCGCGTTGGGGTTGGTCGTCTCGTCGTTTTCCTGGAAGTAGCGGTCCGCCGAGCCGGCCTTCATCGCGCCGATCGAGCCCATGCCGCGGTAGCTCTTGTAGCTGCGGCCCTGGTACAGGATCACTTCGCCCGGGGCTTCCTCGGTGCCGGCGAACATGCCGCCCATCATCACCGTGCTCGCGCCGGCGGCGATCGCCTTGGCGATGTCGCCCGAGTAGCGGATGCCGCCGTCCGCGATCAGCGGCACGCCGGTGCCCTTGAGCGCGGTGGCGACGAAGTCGATCGCCGCGATCTGCGGCACGCCGACGCCCGCCACGATGCGGGTGGTGCAGATCGAGCCCGGGCCGATGCCGACCTTGACCGCGTCCGCGCCGGCTTCGACCAGCGCCAGCGCCGCGGCGCCGGTGGCGATGTTGCCGCCGATGACCTGCACCTGCGGGTAGTTCTTCTTGACCCAGCGCACGCGCTCGATCACGCCGCTGCTGTGGCCGTGCGCGGTGTCGACGACGATCGCGTCCACGCCGGCCTTCACCAGCAGCTCGACGCGCTCCTCGGTGCCCTCGCCCACGCCGACGGCGGCGCCGACGCGCAGCTTGCCGTGGTCGTCACGGGCGGCATTGGGGAAGTTGGTCTGCTTGGTGATGTCCTTGACGGTCATCAGGCCGCGCAGCTCGAAGCTGTCGTTGATGACCAGCACCCGCTCCAGCTTGTGCTTGTGCATCAGCGCCTTGCCGTCGTTGAGCGAGGCGCCCTCCCGGACGGTGATCAGGCGTTCGGCCGGGGTCATGATCTCGCTGACCGGCGCGTCCATGCGGGTCTCGAAGCGCAGGTCGCGGCCGGTGACGATGCCGACGACCTTCTTGCCCTCCAGCACCGGGAAACCGGAGATGCCGTGCTGCTCGCTGAGCTGCTTGACCTGGCGGACGGTGGTCTGGGGGGTGATCGTGATGGGGTCGCGGAGCACGCCGGACTCGTAGCGCTTGACGCGGGCCACTTCGGCCGCCTGCTGCTGCGGGGTCAGGTTCTTGTGGACGATGCCGATGCCGCCTTCCTGGGCGATGGCGATCGCCAGTCGCGCTTCGGTCACGGTGTCCATCGCGGCGGACACGAGGGGAAGATTCAGGCGGATGCCACGCGTGAACTGCGTGGCCAGACTGGTGTCGCGCGGCAACACCTGGGAGAACGCCGGCACCAGCAACACATCGTCGAAGGTGAGCGCTTTTCCGAGTAGGCGCATGAGGGAAGCTCCAGACGCAAAGGCGCATTATAGAGAAGCCCGGCAGTACACTCCACGCCCATGATGAATCCCCGACTCCCGCGACGCCCGCTGGGCGTGATGTGCGCGCTGGCGCTGATGGCGCTGACCTCGATCGCGCACGCCCAATGGAAGTGGCGCGATGCCGATGGCCGCACGCAATACAGCGACCGTCCGCCGCCGCCGAGCGTGGCCGAGAAGGACATCCTGCAGCGCCCCACCAATACCGTGCGCGTGGCCCCGGCGCCGGGCGTGCCGGCTTCGGCCGCAGCCTCCAGCGCCTCCGCGCCGGGCCGCGCCGCCAGCGAGCCGTCCTCGCGCGAGAAGGTCGAGCGTGAGCGCAAGGCGCAGGAGGACAAGGCCCGCACCGAGGCGATGGCCGAGAACTGCCGCCAGGCGCAGAACCGCCAGCGCATGCTCGAGTCCGGCGTGCGCCTGCGCTCCGGCACGGCCGGTGGCGAATCGCAGCCGATGACCGAGCAGATGCGCCAGGACGAGATCCGCCAGATGCAGACGGTGATCACCGCGAACTGCAAATAAGGCCCGGAACGCGTCCGGGAAACAACACCGGGCAGCAAGCCGGACGTAAGTCCGGTGACCGCCGGTAAGACAAAAGGCCGCTCACGCGGCCTTTTTGCTGCGCGCCTCTCGGCGCTCCTCGGCGCTTCCCAGCGCTCCGTCAAGCCTTGCGGCCCAGTGGCCGATGCCGCGTCACGATGCGGCTGCCCGCCGCTTGGTAACGCTGGCGGCGCGCCTCCTTCGGGTCGACGGTCAGCGGGCGGTAGACCTCGATGCGGTCGCGCTCGCGCAGCGGCGTGTCCAGCGGCACGGTCCGGCCCCAGATGCCGGCCGTCAACGCCTCGATCCGGTCCGGCTCGAACCACCGGCTGCCCAGCAAGGCATCCCGCAGCGTGCTGCCCGCGGGCAGGCGCAGCTGCTGTTCACGAAGCTCCCCGCGAACGGGACTCCAGAAGAGTTCGACCGACAGTTCAGCGGGGTCCATGGACCTGCTCGGCGCGCTTCACGAAGCTGTCGACGAAGGTGTTGGCGATGCGATCGAACACCGGGCTGACGACCGCCTCGAGCGCGAAGCTCGAGAACGCGTAGCGCAGTTCGAACTCGACCTTGCAGGCCTTGGGCTCGCTGCCCGGCGGCGTGCCGGGGCGGTTCAGCGGCAGGAAGCGCCAGTCGCCGTCGAGTTTGGAGAACGGCCCGTCGACCAGTTCCATGCGCACGCGCTGGTCGGTCTCGTGCGTGTTGCGGGTGGTGAAGGCGTGGCGCAGGCCGGCATAGTGCAGCGACAGCCGGGCGGTCATGCCGTGGTCGTCACGCTCGAGGATGTCGGCCGCCGAGCACCACGGCAGGAACTCCGGATAGCGCTCGACCTGGGTCACCAGCTCGTACATCTCGCGCGGCGAGTACCAAAGGAGGACTGTCTTCCGGACGTGCTTCATGGCGGTTCTTAGAATGGCGGGATTGTAGGCGGCCCAATCGCCCCCATCTGGCCGCCATCCGGCTGTCACGCCCGCCGTGCGCCGCACGAGAAGAACACCCCCGCCTATGTCCATCGCAGAAAACCGCCGCGCCCGATTCGAGTACCACATCGAGGAGCAGTACGAGGCCGGCATTGTCCTGGAAGGCTGGGAAGTCAAGGCGATCCGCGCCGGCCAGGTCCAGTTGCCGGACGGCTACGTCCTCATCCGCGAGGGCGAGCTCTTCCTGATCGGCTGCCGCATCAATCCGCTGCGCACGGCGTCCACTCATGTGCATCCGCAAGCCGACCGGACCAAGAAACTGCTGATGAGCCGGGCCGACATCCGCCGGCTGATCGGCAAGGTCGAGCAGCGCGGCTTCACGCTGATTCCGCTGGACCTGCACTACAAGAACGGCCGCGTGAAGGCGCAGATCGCGCTGGCCAAGGGCAAGGCCCAGCACGACAAGCGCGAGACCGAGAAGAAACGCGACTGGGAGCGCGAGAAGGGCCGCCTGATGCGCCACAAGGTCTCGGGCCCGGCCAAGGACTGAGCGGCTGCGGCCCTGGCCGCTCCGTCGGCCCGGGCCCGTCGCTTCTTCGGCGGCTCGGCCGCTCTGCCCTTCAGCCGTTCAACCCTTCAGCACCTCGAACGCCTGCGCCAGGTCGGCGCGCAGGTCCTCCACGTCCTCCAGCCCGATGGCGAAACGCACCAGCGTGCCGCCCTCCTGCGCCGTCCACGGCAGCCCGAGCGAGCGGCTCCGGCTCAGGTCGTAGGGCACCGCCAGGCTCATCGGCCCGGCCCAGGAATAACCGATGCCGAAGCAGCGCAGCGCGTCGACGAAGGCGTCGACGCGCCGTGCGTCGTAGTCCGGCCGGAACACCGCCGAGAACAGGCAGCCCGCCGCATCGGGGCTCACCTGTCGCCAGTGCGCATGACCCGGCGAATCAGGCAGCGCCGGATGCAGCACGCGCGCGATCTCCGGCCGCGCAGCCATCCACCGGGCCAGGTCGCGGGTCGCGGCGTCCTGCGCGCGGTAGCGCAGCACGATGCTCGGCAGGCCGCGCAGCACCGCCTCGACATCGTTCTGCCCGACGCCATGGCCGAGGTACTCGTGCATCGCCACCAGTTGCCGATGCAGCGCCGCGTCCCGCGTGCAGACGGCGCCCATCAGCAGGTCCGCGCCGCCGGACGGGAACTTGGTCAGCGCCTGCATGCTGAGGTCGGCGCCGAGGCCCGGCGCCAGGTCGGGCGCGACCTCGAACGCATTGAAGGCCAGCCCCGCGCCCCAGGTGTTGTCGAGCGCGGTCAGCACGCCGCGGGCACGGCAGGCGCTCAACAGGCCGATGAGATCGGGGAACTCCAGCGTGATCGACCCGGCGGCCTCCAGCCACACCAGCTTCGTGCGGGGCGACAGCATCGCCTCGAACGCCGGCACGTCCAGCGGATCGTAGAAGCGGTGCGTGATGCCGAGCCGCGTCAGCAAGCCGGTGGTGATGTGCCGGTTCTGACCATAGACGTTGTCCGGCACCAGGACCTCGTCGCCGGGCTGGAGGAAGGCCAGGCTGGTCAGCGTGATCGCGGCCAGGCCGCTGGGCGTCAGCACGCAATGCTGCGCGTGCTCCAGCGTCGCGATGCGCGCGGCCAGCGTGTAGGTGGTGGGCGTGCCCGGCAGGCCGTAGCGGTAGCTGATGCCGTCCTGCGCGCGCGGCCGGTGCAGTTCGGCGGTGTCCTTGAAGAGCACCGTCGAGGCCTTGGCCACGGGCACCGCGACGGCGTCCCAGCCGTCGGGCGCGCGGAACGGGTGGTGGATCTGCTCGGTGGACGGGCCGCGTTTGCTCACGAAGTCTCCTGGCGCTGGGAACGGGACGGCCATTCTGCGGCAGCCGCGACGGCCGTGCGCCAGCAATGACAACGCCAGCACGAGCCGGCAATGAAAACGCCGGCACGAGGCCGGCGTGGCGGGTGAGCGGCGGAGGCGCCCGCGATGCGCGGGCCCGGCAGGCGCGTCGCCGATCAGATCGGCAGCGCGATCAGGTCGTGCCCCTCGGCGCCGACGATGCGGGCGCGGGTGAACTCGCCCACGCGGAGCTGCTTGCTGGCCTTCTCCGGCGGCAGCAGGCGGACGGTGCCGTCGATCTCGGGCGCATCGGCATACGAGCGACCGACGCCGCCCTTGCGGCCCAGCGCCGGCGCCGAGTCGACCAGCACCTGCATCGTCGCGCCGATGCGGCGCTGCAGCTTGGCGATGGACACCTCCTCGGCCACCGCCATGAAGCGGGCGCGACGCTCCTCGCGGACTCCGTCGGGCAGCGCGCCTTCCAGCGCGTTGGCCGGCGCGCCCTCGATCGGCGAGTAGGCGAAGCAGCCGGCGCGGTCGATCTGCGCTTCGCGCATGAAGTCCAGCAGGTACTGGAACTCGGCTTCGGTCTCGCCGGGGAAACCGGCGATGAAGGTGGAACGGATCACCAGTTCGGGACAGATCTCGCGCCAGCGCTGGATGCGCTCGAGGTTCTTCTCGCCATTGGCCGGGCGCTTCATGCGCTTGAGCACATCCGGATGGGCGTGCTGGAACGGGACGTCGAGATACGGAAGGATGAGGCCCTCGGCCATCATCGGCAGCACCTCGTCGACGTGCGGATACGGATAGACGTAGTGCAGGCGCACCCAGGCGCCGTAGGGCTTGGCGATCTCGCCGAGCTGGGCGACGAGGTCGAACATGCGGGTCTTGACCGGCTTGCCGTCCCAGAAGCCGGTGCGGTACTTGATGTCGACGCCGTAGGCGCTGGTGTCCTGGCTGATGACCAGCAGTTCCTTGACGCCGGACTCGAACAGCGCCTTGGCCTCGGCGAGCACGTCGCCGATGGGGCGCGAGACCAGGTCGCCGCGCATGCTCGGGATGATGCAGAAGCTGCAGCGGTGGTTGCAGCCCTCGGAGATCTTCAGGTAGGCGTAGTGCTTGGGCGTGAGCTTGATGCCGGCCACGCCGCGGGCCTCGGGGACGAGGTCGATGAAGGGGTCGTGCGGCTTGGGGACGTGGGTGTGGACGGCGTCCATCACTTCCTGCGTCGCATGCGGGCCGGTGACGGCGAGGACGCTGGGATGCACCTCGCGGACCATGTTGTCGGAGCTCGCGCCGGCCTTGGCGCCGAGGCAGCCGGTGACGATGACCTTGCCGTTCTCGGCCAGCGCCTCGCCGATGGTGTCCAGCGACTCCTTCACGGCATCGTCGATGAAGCCGCAGGTATTGACGATGACGAGGTCAGCGCCGGCGAAGGTCTTGGAGGTCTCGTAGCCCTCCGCGCGCAGCTGCGTGAGGATCAGTTCGGAATCGGTGAGCGCCTTGGGGCAGCCCAGGGAGACGAAGCCGATCTTCGGAGCGGCAGCCTTCTTGTCGGCGGGGATGTCGTAAGTCGTTGATTCCATTTGAATTCCGCCGGAGGGCCTGGCTGGGAGCTGGGGCGGCATTGTAAGCGAGCGGCCCTCTTGCCGGGCATGGCCGCCGCCGCCAGCCGTGATTTCCTCTGCGCGCAATGCGCCCTCGCCGGGGCATGCGACTTGCCGCGACTCCCGATCCCGCCCCGGAGATCCGCCATGCACCTCGAAGGCTCCTGCCACTGCGGCCGCGTCCGCTTTTCGGTCGAATCGACCGAGCCCTGTCCCTATCTGCGCTGCTATTGCTCGATCTGCCGCAAGACCGCCGGCACCGGCGGCTACGCGATCAACATCGGCGCCGACCACCGGACCTTCAAGCTCCTCAAGGGCAAGCGCGAGCTGCGGGTCTACCGCGCGGTGATCGACGGCAAGGAAAGCTCCGGCCAGCGCCACTTCTGCGGCCGCTGCGGCACCGCGCTCTGGATGTACGACGACAACTGGCCCGACCTGATCCACCCGCATGCCAGCGCCATCGACACGCCGCTGCCCGCGCCGCCGGAGAACGTGCATGGCCTGCTCGACTCGAAGGCCGCCTGGGTGGAGGTCGAAGGCCGGCCGGGCGACCAGCGCTTCGACCATTTCCCCGACGAATCACTCGCCGACTGGCATCGCCGGCATGGGCTGTAGCGCCGCCGTGCCCGCCGCGACCGCCGCCGGTCGTGCCCTACTTCTTGGGGGACTGCGGGGGGAAGCCCGGCATACCGGGGAAGATGTTGCCGGCGCTCTGGAACTGCTCCTGCATCTGCAGGAACAGGTTCTTGGACTGTTCCAGGTAGTTGCCCATCAGGCCCTGCATCATTGGCGCCTGGCCGCTCATGAACTGCGACCACAGCTGCGGGTCGAAGCCCGCGCCCTTGCTCTGCTCGGCAAAGCGCGCCTGCATCTCGCCGAAGGCCTGCAGGTTCTTCTCGAGGTAGGCGCCCATCAGCCCCTGCATCGCATGGCCGTAGAAGCGGATGATCTGCGCCAGCAGCGGCGTCGAGAACATCGGCATCCCGCCCATCTCCTCCTCCAGGATGATCTGCAGCAGGATGGAGCGCGTCAGCTCCTCGCCCGACTTGGCGTCGCGGACCTCGAACACCTCGCCCTCGAGCACCATCTTCTTGACGTCCGCCAAGGTGATGTAGCTGCTGGTCTGGGTGTCGTAGAGCCGCCGGTTGGGGTACTTCTTCAGCACCCGCGGCCCCTTGGGTTGCGTGGGGTCCTCGCCGCCGGTTGCCGTCTTGCCGCGTCGGGCCGTCGCCATGCTGTCTCCTCTGAGGGTCTGCGGCCCATTCTAGGAGGGGCCCGGCAAGCACCCCGCCGGGTGCTTTCCCTTGCTGTGCGGGGGACGCATCGGCCCGACGAGGGGCGCTTGACGATCAGTCGGGCTTGACGTTGCCGTCCTTGATCACCTTGGCCCACCGGGCCTGCTCGGCCTTCTGGAACTCGGTGAACTGGGCCGGGGTATTGGGCGCGTACTCCAGGCCGAGCGATTCCATCTTGGCCTTCACGTCGGGCTGGGCGACGATCTTCTGCACCTCGGCATTGAGCTTGGCGACGATCGCCGGCGGCGTGCCCGCCGGCAGGTACAACGCCTGCCAGCTCGACACGTCGAAGCCGGGCACGCCGGACTCGGCCAGCGTCGGCACGTCGGGCAGCTGCGCGCTGCGCTTGGCCGAGGTCACCGCCACCGCCTTGACCTTGCCCGCCTTGATCTGCGGCAGCGCCACGGTCACGGTCTCGAAGCTCATCGGCACCTGGCCGCCCATGACGTCCTGGATCGCCGGCGCACTCCCCTTGTAGGGGACATGCGTCAGGTCGGCGCCCGTCATCAGGCGGAAGACCTCGCCCGACAAGTGCTGCGAGGTGCCCTGCCCCGCCGAGGCGAAGGTGATGTCGCCCGGCTTGGCCTTGGCCGCGGCGACGATGTCCTTGACCGTGCGGGCCTGCGCGCCCGGTCCGATGAGCAGCACGTTGGAGATCTTGCCCAGCAGGATCACCGGCGCGAAGTCGCGGTCGGCCTTGTAGGGCATCTTGGGCATCAGCGCTGGGTTGATCGCATGCGTGGCGATGGTGCCCAGCAGCACGGTGTAGCCGTCCGGCGCCGCCTTGGCCACGCTGTCCGCGCCCAGCACGCCGCCCGCGCCGGCCTTGTTGTCCACGACGACCGTCTGCTTGAGCGCCACCTGCAGCCGCGCGGCGATCTCCCGCGCGAGCACGTCGGAGGTGCCACCGGGCGCGAACGGCACGATCAGCTTGACCGGTTGCGTCGGCCAGTTCGTGGCATCGGCGGCGAGCGCCGGGGTCATCGTGATCGTCGCGCCGAGCGCCATCGCCGCCGCGGCGCCCAGCAGCCGCACGCGGCTGCGCTTCACCAGAGTCATCTCGCTTGTCTCCATCCATGACGGCACGGGCCTCGCCGACCTCGGATTGGTACCGATACCATCTTTTTGATGGCGATGATGGTATCGGTACCGTCACGAACGTCAAGGTCGCGTTCATGAGGGATTTCACCGGGTCGGACGCCTGCGCGGGCGCCCGCGGATCAGGCGCTGGCGCGCTGGACCAGCTCGAAGCCGATGTCGATCGCGCGGCGCTCGACCGGGCCGTCGGCGCGATCGAGGATGAAGCGCGCCGCCTGCCGCCCGATGGCGAAACCATCGATGCGCACCGTGGTCAGCGCGGGTTCGAGGTCCCGGGCCAGCGCGAGGTCGCCGAAGCCGACGATGGCCAGGTCCTGCGGCACGCGCAGCCCGCGGGCCTGCGCCTCGATGAGCACGCCCAGCGCCAGCGAATCGGAGCTGCAGAACACCGCGTCGATGCCGTCGGGATGCGCCAGCAATTCGGCCAGGCCGCGACGACCGCTGCCCAGCGTGGTCGGCGTGGCGACGGTGGCGACCGGCACGTCGGCGACGCGCAGCGCCCTCGCCTGCTCCTGGAAGGCGCGGAAACGGCGCATCGCGCGTTCGTCGCTGCCCGCCACGCCGGCCAGCCGGCGGTAGCCGCGCTCGTGCAGGTAGGTGGCCACCTTGCGGCCGACCTCCACATGGGAGAAGCCCACCAGCATGTCGATCGGATCGTCGCTCTGGTCCCAGGTCTCGACCACCGGCACGCCGGCGGCGCGCAGCCGCGTGCGCGCCTGCTCCGAATGGCTGGTGCCGGTGAGCACCAGGCCATCGGGCCGGCGGCCGATCATCGCGTCCAGCCAGGCGTCCTCGCGGGCGTTGTCGTAGCCGGTCTGGCCGAGCAGCACCTGGTAGCCGGCCTCGAACAGCGCCTCGGTCAGGCTCTGCACGGTGTCGAGGAAAACCGGGCCGGCGATCGTGGGGACCGCCACGCCCACCATGCGGCTCTTCATCGACGACAGCGCGCCCGCGAGCAGGTTGGGCACGTAGCCGGTCTGGCGGACCGCCTCGGTGACCCGTCCCAGCACCTCGGGCGAGACCTGGGACGGCGTGTTGAGCGCGCGGGACGCGGTGATCGGGGCCACGCCCGCCAGTTGCGCGACGTCGCGCAGCGTGACGGCACCACTGCCCTTGCGACGACGGGGACGGGGGAAGCGCTCGGTCTCTGCCATATGGGCGCCGATCATAGGGGCGCGCCGGCGCCTCAGAAGTACTTCACCCAGGCCCGTCGGGTGCGCCGCTTGTAGGCCGCGAAGGCCTTCACCGGCGGGTACAGCAGCGGGATCAGCGCGAGCCAGATCAGCCAGATCAGCGCGAACCCGCCCTCGTCGACGCCCAGCCGCGTGCCCTGGTTGGGACCGAGCAGCGCCAGCGCCACGCGGTACCCGATCAGCAGCAGGTACAGGTGGAGCAGGTAATAGAACATCGGCGCGCCGCCGAAGACCGCGCACACCCGCGTGAAGGCGCCGCGCGCGCGTTCGAGCACGGCCAGCAGCGCCAGTCCGATCCCCAGAGTCAGCAGCAGGAAGTCCAGCGACGGCGGGTACTTCGTGAAGTTGAGCCACGACATCGCCGTCTCCAGCGCCGAAGCGCCGCGCACCCACGGGGCGTTCTCGCCGTAGAGGTTGAAACCGCGCAGCACGGCCAGCAGCGACAGGCAGGCCGCCGAGATGGCCAGCAGCGCGCAGCGTCTCCGGCCTCCGTCCACCGCCCGCGCGAACAGCGGCCCCATCGCGTAGCCGAGCAGGATCACGCCCACCCAAGGCAGCGCCGGATAGCTCACCCGCACCCGCACGAGACCTTCCGGGACCAGCCAGTCGCGATGCAGCATCAGCGTCCATGGCGCGTGCCACGGACTGTCGGGCGGCACCACGACGCCGGCCAGCGCGTTGTGGCCGCCGACGATGGCCAGGCCGATCGCCACCAGCAGCCAGCGCGGCAGCGGCGACAGCAGGGCCAGCGCCAGCATGCTGAAGCCGATCGCCCAGATCACCTGGAGATAGATCACCCGGAAATGCCCGCTCCAGGCGAAGGTCACCAGCGTGAGTTCCAGGCCGATCAGCAGCAGCCCGCGCTTGAGCAGGAAGGCGCGCACGTCGCGGCGCGGTGCGCCATCGGGGTTCGCGTAGAGCCAGGCCGACAGCCCGGTCAGGAACACGAACACCGGCGCGCACAGGTGCGCCGCCAGGCGCGAGAAGAAGAGCTCCGGCGGCGTGCCCGGCACCGCCATGGGGTCGCTCACCTGCAGGTGCAGGTAGAAGGTCTCGCGGACGTGATCCAGCAGCATCACGATCATCACCAGGCCGCGCAGCGCATCGATCGAGGCGATGCGCGCCGGGCGCGGCGCGGATGCGGGAGTCATCGAGGTCATCGGGGCCACCGCGGTCATCAACGCCCGCCTCAGAAGCCGTAGCGGACCGTGGCGACCACCCGCCGCCCCTGCCCCGGCGCGACCCAGACCTGGCTGTACGAACTGGCATACCAGGTCCGGTCGAACAGGTTGTCGACGTCCACGGACAGCAGCCAGTGCCGGTCGATGCGGTAGCTGCCCAGCAGCTTCACCGTCGCGTAGCCCGGCAGGGCGAAGTCGTCGGTGGCGGCCAGCGGCGCGACCGCGCCCTCGCGCCGGCTGGCGACGTTCAGGCCGATGCCGGCCGTCGCGCGCTGCCCGCCGATCGCGAAGCCCTGCACCAGCAGCAGGCTCGCGCTGTGACGGGGCACGTTCGCGAGCTGGCGGCCGACGAGGAAGGCGTTGTTGTCCTCGGTCACCCGGGCGTCGGTGAACGCATAGGCGAAGGACAGACGCAGATCGCGCGCCAGCTCGCCGCCGATGTCGAGTTCGACGCCCTGGCTGCGCACCTCGCCGGCGGCGACCGAGAACTCGTTGGGCGCGAGCGGATCCGGCGTCAGCACGTTGTTCTTCTCGATGCGGTACAGCGCCAGCGTGGCGGACAGGCCGCCGGCGGCGTCGTACTTCGCGCCGACCTCCCGCGAGCGGCCCTGCTCCGCCGGGAAGGACGTGTAGTCGCGGCTCACGCCGCTGTTGGGGCGGAAGCTCCGCGAGGCGGTCGCATACAGCGAGACCGTCCCGCTGGGCTGGTAGACCACGCCGGCGCGCGGCGAGGTCGCGCCCAGCGACTGCTCGGTCGCGATGCCGCTGCGGCGGTTGAGCACCGTCTGGTCGTAGCGGTCATGGCGCAGGCCGAGCAGCAGCTTCCAGCGCTCGCCGAGGTCGATCTGGTCCTGCGCGTAGACGGCATGCGCCTTCTGCGCCTCGCGGGTCCAGGCGCTGAGCGCCATCGGCGGCGGCGTGGCGCCGTACACCGGCTCGAAGAGGTCGATCGGCGTGGAGGTGGCCACGCGCTGCTGTTGCCGCCGGTCGACGAAGCGGTACGCATCGACGCCGGCCAGCAGGTGGTGCCGCAGGCCCGCGGCCCGCACCGTGCCGAGCACCTCGAAGCGGCCCGACAGGTCGTTCGCCGAGAAGTCCCGCGCGCGGCGCTGGCGCACCAGCGCGCGCTGGTCCGGCTGGACGAAGCGGGCTTCGGTCGCGATGCCGGCCAGCGAGCTCTCGCGATAGCTCAGGCCGGTCTGCAGCGACCAGTCGTCGTTGAACTGGTGCTGGACGAAGAGCTGGTGGCCGACGCTCTCGGTCGCGATCGGGCCGTCGTCCGGCTCGCCGTAGAACGCATGGCGCGGAACCCGGCCCAACTGGCCGCCGAGCGCGACAACACCGCGATCGAAGGTCGCCTTCTGCCGCGCGACCTCGAGCTCGTAGCTGACCGTCGTGTCGTTGCCGACCATCCACAGGAAGGACGGCGAGATCGCCGTCCGACGCGCCTCGACGTGGTCGCGATCGCTGGCGCTGCCCTCCCGCGCGACGCCGAGCCGGTAGGCCACGCGCTCGCCGAGTGGGCCGGTCGCTTCGGCGCTGGCGCGCCAGAGGTCGTGGCTGCCGGCGGAGACCTGCAGCGCATAGGCGGGCGTGAACGAGGGTTTCTTCGTCGTGATGTTGACCGTGCCACCCGGCTCGCCCCGGCCGTACAGCGCCGAGGCCGGCCCCTTGAGGACCTCCACCGACGCGGTGTTCACCGTGTCGCGCAAGCCGTTGTAGCCGCGGCTGGAGGTGAAGCCATTGACCATGTAATCCGAGCCGAAATTCGGATCGCCGGTAAAGCCGCGCATCGCGTAGCTGTCCCACAGGCCGCCGAGGTTGCTCTGGCGGGCGATGCCGCTCGCCAGGTCCAGCGCCTGGTCGAGGCGGGTGACGCCGGCGTCGGCCAGCAGGGCGCCGGACAGCACGCGCACGCTCTGCGGCAGGTCGCGCGCCGGCGTGTCGGTCTTCATCGCGCCGGTGACGACGAGCGTGCGATACGGCTGGCGGGCGCCGTCCACGGTGACCGCGTCGAGGGCGGCATCGGCCGTCGGCATGGTGGGCGGTGTGGGGAGTGTGGGCGCTGCGGGCGCGTCCTGCGCCCGGAGGCTGGACGCGGCCAGCGCCAGTTCCAGGATGAGGAGGGATTGCAGCGGGACGGACGAAGACAGGCGCGCGCCGTCGGCGCGCAGGACGGAAGAAAAGGACATGACAAAGCGAGGAGTGGCCGCCGGGCGGGCGTGACGACGCGTCGACGCCGCCCGTGCGTGGTGAACCGGATGAGCGAAAGCGCGCCTGGTGCGCGCGGGCGGTCAGGCGGCCGGCGGGCCTCTCGGCTTCGCGACGGTCCAGTCGCGGGAGCAGACCGGTCCGCAAGGCAAGGCGGCCGGCGGCGGGCTCGCCTCGGCGTGGGTCAGCAGTGCCTGCGGCGTGCCGCCGGGCGCGGCGGCTTGCGCGTGGAACAGGCACCACGCGCAGCTGTCCGATTTCGCGCCCGGGGAGTCCTCCTGACCGGGCACCGGGTCATCCGATGTCGCGGCAGTAGCGGCCGTCGCAGTTGCGGCACCATCGACGACCGGCGACGCATCGATGCGCCCGGCCGCCGCGATGCCGGCGGTCTCGCCGAACGGATGCGCGACGTGCCAGGCCTCGTGCAACGGCCGACCCAGCAGGCTGCATGCCAGCACGAGCAGCAGCAGCCAGGGAGAACGGAAACGGCGCAACGGGAACGTCATCGTCAGACAGGCAGCGCCGGGACGGCGGCGGTCGAGCAGAGTGCGCATTCTGCACGAGCGCAGGCGCGCGACCGTGGAAGGCCTGCGACGAATGTCGCTGCGCATTGGTCGCGCGGTACCAAAACAAAAACCCCGGAGAGTCTTCCGACTCACCGGGGTGTGCTTTGGTAGGCGCGATTGGATTCGAACCAACGACCCCCACCATGTCAAGGTGGTGCTCTAACCAACTGAGCTACGCGCCTGAAATACTCGGCCAGCGGTGGTCAATCCACTGGTCCGCAAAACAAATCGCCCGTTTGAGCGGGCGATCTGCTGAGGTGTCCCGAAGGACTTGCCTACCAATTCTGGTAGGCGCGATTGGATTCGAACCAACGACCCCCACCATGTCAAGGTGGTGCTCTAACCAACTGAGCTACGCGCCTGAAGAGCCTCGCAGTATATGCCGGATTTTTGCGTCCGTCCAGGAAGCCGCAAGAAAAATGGAACAGCGACCGCCTGGAACCACGCAGCGCTCGCCGGTCGCGACACCCACCGATCGCCCACAACCTCGATGAACACGGGCTGAACGGCCGCATCCCCTCGCCGGACCGCGGCCACTCCAGGCTTCAGCGCCGCCGCGCGCTGCGCACGCCGCTCACCTGCGACAGGGCAACCAGCGTCTGCTGCAGCCGCTGCGCGTCGCTGACCTCGACGGTGAAATTCATCCGCGACAGGTCGCTGCGCGCCGGCTTGCCCTTGCCGCTCTGCTGGTTCACCGAGATCACGTTCAGCTTGTCCTTGGCGAACAGCTCCAGCACGTCCCGCAGCAGCCCCGGCCGGTCCGCCGCCTCGACGACCAGGTCCACCGGATAGAGCGCGCCCTTGCCCGCACGGTCCGGCGCGGGCTCGCCCCAGGCCACCGCGATGACGCGCTCCGGCGCGGACTGCGCCATCTGCCGCAGGTTCGCGCAGTCGGCGCGGTGGATCGCCACGCCCTTGCCGCGCGTCACATACCCGGTGATCGGATCCGGCGGCGCCGGTCGGCAGCAGCGCGCCAGGCTGGTCAGCAGCGAGTCGACCCCCACCACCAGCACCCCGCCCTTGGGCGTGCGCCCCTCGCCGACGGCGCCCTTGGTGTGCTTCTGGACAAGCAGTTCCTCCTCGTCCGCCTCCGGCACCGGCGGGCGCAGCAGAGTCTCGATGTTGCGCAGCGAGTACTCGTCCTTGCCGACGACCTCGAACAGCGCGTCCGCGCTCTTGAAGCCCAGGCGCCCGGCCAGGTCGTCCAGCTTGATCGCCGTCTTGCCCTCGCGCTGGAGCAGTTTCTCGACCAGCTCGCGGCCCTTGGCGATCGTCTGCGACTGCACCTGCGCGTTGAACCAGGCACGGACCTTGGCCTTGCTGCGCTGGCTCTGCAGATAACCCAGCTCCGCATTGAGCCAGTCCAGCGACGGACCGCCCTCCTTCAGCGCGACGATCTCCACCGTCTGCCCGCTCTGCAGCGGTGTGTTCAACGGCACCATCTGGCCGTCGACCTTGGCGCCGCGGCAGCGGTGGCCGAGGTCGGTATGCACCGCGTAGGCGAAGTCCACCGCGGTCGCGCCCGCGCACAGCTCGACCACGTTGGCCTGCGGCGTGAACACATAGATGCGGTCATCGAAGCTGGGGCCGCTTTCCGCGACGTAATCGCGCTCCCAGGCCAGCAGCTGCCGCAGCACGGCCTTGCGCGCCTGCGCGACCTGCTCCTCGAATTCGCCGGCGGCGCTGACGCCGGCATAGCCCTTGGTGCCGGCTTCCTTGTAGGCCCAGTGCGCGGCGACACCATGCTCGGCATGCTCATGCATCGCCCGGGTGCGGATCTGCACTTCCATCGGCCGGCCATCCGCCGCGATCACCACCGTGTGCAGCGACTGGTAGCCATTGGGCTTGGGCCGGGCGATGTAGTCGTCGAACTCGCCATCGACCGGTTTGTAGCGTTCATGCAGCCTGGCCAGCACCGCGTAGCAATCCGCCACCTCCGGCACCACCACGCGCAGCGCGCGCAGGTCGAAGACGCGCTCGAGCGTCAGGCCCTTGCCGCGCATCTTCTTCCAGATGCTGTACAGATGCTTGGGCCGTCCCTGCACCTGCGCCTCGATGCCATGGGCCTGCAGTTCGCGCTCCAGCGCGGCGCGCACCGACTCCACCGACTGCTCGCGCTCGACCCGCTTCTCGTGCAGGCCCTTGGCGAGCTGGTGGTAGTGCTCGGGCTCCAGGAAGCGGAAGGCCAGGTCCTCCAGCTCCCACTTGATCTGCCAGATGCCCAGCCGGTTGGCCAGCGGCGCGAAGACCTGCAGCGATTCGGCCGCCAGTTCGCGCGGACACGGCGTCTTCGTCGCCGCGTACCAGCGCAGCGACTGCAGCCGCGACGCCAGCCGCAGCAGCACCACGCGCAGGTCGCGCGAGAACGCCAGCAGCATCTTGCGCACCAGCTCGGTCTGCTCCTGGCGGCGCTGCTCCTCGACGCGCGCCTCGCGCGCCGCGCGCTGGATCTGCACCAGGCGACGCGTGTGCGCCACCAGGCTCGCGTCGCTCTCACCGAAGGCCTTGGCGACGATCTCCTCGGGCTTGTTCAGGTAGTCGCCGGCGTAGACCAGATAGGAGGCGGCCTGCATCGACGGCGCCGCGCCGACGCCGGCCAGGATCGCCGCCACGCCGTCGGCATGGTCGAGCGCCGGTTCACCGGTGCCCAGGCGATGGTCCGCCAGCAGCGGCTCCGCGAACGCGCGGGCCCGGCGCACCGGGTCCGCGGTTTCCTCGGCGCGCGGCGGCGCGGCCGGCAAGCGATGAGGCAGGTCCCCGTCCAGCAGGGCCACGATGGGCGCCGCCTGGTCCTGCCGCAGCCCCAATTCCGTCTTCATTCGTCGTTCATCCGTGTCCGCGCGGCGCGATCCGCCGCCGGGACGTCATCCGCGGTCGAGGAATCGCTCCACCACCTGGATCTGTTGTTCTTGTACCAGCGTCGGCGCATGGCCGACGCCCGGGAACTCGTGCAGCTCGGCGCGCGGGCCGCGCTGCGTCATCAGCTCGGCCGTCGCCCGCGTGAGCAGGTCGGACTCGGCCCCGCGCAGCAGCAGCGTCGGACAGCGGACCGCGTCGTAGGCGGCCCAGAGCTGGGCCTCTCCGGCCTTGGCCAGCTCCGGCGTCAGACCGGCCAGGCCCTGGCCGATGCGTGGGTCGTAATGCAGCCGGCAGCGGTCGCCGTCCGGCTTGAACATCGCGCGCGACAGCGCCAGCCATTGCTCGTCGGAATGCGGGCCGAAGCCCTCCGAAATGCCGCGCAGGTAGTCGGCGCCCTGCTGGCAGTTCTCGAACTGCGGTGCCCGGCCCAGGTAGCTGGCGATGCGCTGCAGCGCGACGAACTCGATGGTCGGGCCCACGTCGTTGAGGATCAGGCGCTTGATCGGGCTGGACGGCATCGCCGCCAGCGCCAGGCCGATCAGCCCGCCCATCGAGGTTCCCAGCCAGTCCACCTGCGGCGCGCCGATGCGGGCCATCAGCGTCACCATGTCGGACACGTATTGCGGCAGCTGATAGTTGCGCGGATCGCCCAGCCATTCCGACTCCCCGCGGCCCACCACGTCCGGGCAAATCACGCGGAAGCGATTGCTCAGGCGTCTGGCGATCACGTCGAAGTCGCGCCCCTGGCGCGACAGCCCGTGCACGCAGACCAGCACCCGCGGGTTGTCGGCCTGCCCCCACTCCCAATACGCGACCTGGTGCAGGCCGCAAGGGCTCAGCGCCTGGACTTTTTTCAACAAGGGTTCAGACATCGCTCGTATCCTTTGCACCCATCCTAACAACCCTGAAGAGGACGCGGCATGCTGAAAGGAAAGACGGCCCTGGTCACCGGCTCGACGAGCGGCATCGGATTGGGGATTGCCCTGACCCTGGCCCGCCAGGGCGCGGACATCGTGCTCAACGGCTTCGGCGACCACGCAGGCCCGAAGGCGGAGGTCGAGGCGCTGGGCGTGAAGGTCGGTTATCACGGCGCCGACATGAGCAAGCCCGCCGAGATCGAAGCCATGATGGCCTACATCGACCAGCAGTTCGGCGGCTGCGACATCCTCGTGAACAACGCCGGCATCCAGCACGTGGCCAACGTGGACGAGTTCCCGCCCGAGAAGTGGGATGCGATCCTGGCGATCAATCTCAGTTCGGCCTTCCACACGATGCGGCTGGCCCTGCCCGGCATGAAGAAGAAGCAATGGGGCCGCGTCATCAACATCGCATCGACGCATGGGCTGGTGGCCTCGGCCGGCAAGTCCGCCTACGTGGCGGCCAAGCACGGCCTGGTCGGACTGACCAAGGCCGCGGCGTTGGAGACCGCGACGCTGCCCGTCACCGTCAATGCGATCTGCCCGGGCTGGGTGTTGACGCCGCTGGTGCAGAAGCAGATCGACGCGCGTAGCGAGAAGGAGAAGCTCGACCCCGCCGAGGCCAAACGCCAGTTGCTGGCCGAGAAGCAGCCCTCGCTGCAGTTCACGACGCCGGAAGAACTCGGCGCGCTGGCGGTGTTCCTGTGCTCGGACGCCGCGGTCAATGTGCGCGGCCAGGCCTGGGCGATGGACGGCGGCTGGACCGCCCAGTAAGCCGGGCAGCCCCGCTGCAAGGAAAAACGCCCGGTCGAGCCGGGCGTTTTTCGTTCAGGGGGAGCGCCCCCAGCAGGTCATCAGCGGGTCATCACCGCGTTATCAGCAGCTCATTACCGCGTCATCACGACATTGCCGCTGACGTTGACCGTCACCGTGGCCTTGCCGGACTCGACCGGCAGCGCCTCGTCGGCGGCCGCGGCCATCGCCTTGAAACGGGGCGCCGCGGCCATCATCACCGGCATCGGCTGGTCGGCGTTCACGCTGACCTCGCCGATCCGGTAGCCGGCATAGCCGAACTGCTGCGCATAGACCGAGGCCTTGGCCTTGTAGCTGGCGATGGCCTGGGACACCACCTCGTTCTCGGCCTTCTCGCGCGCCTCGCGCGACAGCCCGTAGCTCACGTTGGCGATGGCCAGCGACTGGATGCGGCCGCTCAGCTTGGAGATGGCTTCCATGTCACGGCCCTGCACCAGCAGTTCCACGCTGCCTTGCCAGCCGGTGATCTGCGGCGAGCCGCTCGTGCCCGGCTTCACCTGGCCGTAGCGCGGATAGACGGACAGGTTGCCGGCCTGCAGGTCAACCTGGCCCGGCTTGGCGATCTTGCGGGCCTCGGCCAGCGCGGCGTCCAGCGCCTGCTTGAGCTCGTTCTGGACCGCGGCGGCCTCCTTGCCCTCGCGCGTCGTGGAGAAGCGCAGCTGGAGCAGGTCGCGGGCCACCTCGGTGGTGGCGGAGGCGCTCAGCGCCAGGACGTCGGTCTTCGCAGGTTCGGCATTCGAAACTGCTGGCACCAGGGCGATCGCGCCAGCGGCGATCAGGGCACGGGTCAGCGTCTTGGAGGTTCGGATCATTCGGGTTCCTACGGAGAGTCCTCGGGGAGGCCAGCATAACGGGTGAGGAAACCGTCACGGTTGACCGGCGCTGCACCCCTCTTTTGGGCCATCCCACCCACCTCTTGTGAGGTCTCCACGGCGCTGTTACAAAAGATGTAACCATCCAGTAAGGACTGCTGCATCCCGCAAACAGGCGGGAAAACTGCCCTTACAGTGCCGCTGTTACAAATTCCGGAGTGGCCGCCATGCAAAGCACAACCCGCCCTAACCGCATCCTGGTCGTGGACGACGATGCCCGCATCCGCGACCTGCTGCGCCGTTATCTCGCCCAGGAAGGCTTCGAGGTCCTGCTGGCCGAGGACAGCAAGGCGCTGAACAAGCAGCTCACCCGCGAGACGGTGGACCTGATCGTCCTGGACCTGATGCTGCCCGGCGAGGATGGCCTGTCGATCTGCCGCCGGCTGCGCGCCGCGGGCGACAACACGCCGATCATCATGCTGACCGCCAAGGTCGAGGAAGTGGACCGCATCGTCGGCCTGGAAGTCGGCGCCGACGACTACCTGGCCAAGCCCTTCAACCCCCGCGAACTGCTGGCCCGCATCAATGCGGTGCTGCGCCGTCGCCCGCCGCCGGAAGCCCCGGGCGCGCCGTCCAAGGAGCCGATGACGGTCCAGTTCGGCCCGTTCGAGTTCGACCTGGCGCTGCGCCGCCTGGCCAAGAACGGCGAGCCGGTGCCGCTGACCACCGGCGAGTTCTCGATGCTGAAGGCGCTGGTGCGGCATCCGCGCCAACCGCTGTCGCGCGACAAGCTGGCGATGCTGGCCCGGGGCCGGGAGTTCGAACCTTTCGACCGCAGCCTGGACGTGCAGGTGTCGCGCCTGCGCAAGCTGCTGGAAGAGGATCCGGCGCAGCCGCGCTTCATCCAGACCGTCTGGGGCGTGGGCTACGTGTTCGTGCCCGACGAGGCGGCCTGATCGGCCGCCCGCCCGCCGCGCCGCGTGCGCAAGTCCGGAGGCCGGCGACGGCCGACGGCCGAGCCCTTGAATGCCGTCGATTCCCGTGACCCCTCCCCGTCTGGCGCTCAACCTGTTCTGGCGCACCTTCGCGCTGCTGGCGCTGCTGCTGGCCGCGGGCGTGCTGGCCTGGCAACAGACCTTCAAGGCCCTGGAGGCCGAACCGAAGGCGCTCGAGGCCGCGCAGCAACTGGCCGGCCTGGTGAACCTGTCGCGGGTGGCGCTGTCCAGCACCGACGCCATCAACCGGGTCGCGGTGGTCAAGTCGATCGCGCGCAGCGAGGCGGTGTCGGTCGAGGTGGCCGAGGCCACCGACCGCTGGCTCCCTTATGAGAACTCCCCCTTCGCGCAGCGCCTGCGCAAGGAACTGGTCTCGCGGCTGGGCCCGCAGACCGTGCTGGCCAGCGGCCTGAACGGTGTGCCGGGGCTGTGGGTGCGCTTCGACGTCGGACCCGACCAGTTCTGGCTGCAGACCAATCCCGCGCCGCTGCAGGCCAACATCTCCAGCAACTGGTGGTGGATCGCGATCGCGCTGGGCGCCTCGCTGCTGGGCGCGGCCGCGATCGCGCGGCTGATCAACCAGCCGCTGCGCGAGCTGTCCATCGCCGCCAGCCGCATCCGCGAGGGCGAGTACGACTCGCGCCTGGACGAGAGCACGCTGACCAGCGAGATCCGGGAGGTCAACATGGGCTTCAACCGGATGGCGCGCGAGCTGGCCAAGATGGAAGAGGACCGCAGCGTGATGCTGGCGGGCATCTCGCATGACCTGCGCACGCCGCTGGCGCGCCTGCGGCTCGAGGCCGAGATGAGTGTCAACGACGAGCAGGCGCGGACCTACATCGCGCAGGACATCGACCAGCTCGACGCGATCATCAACAAGTTCATGGACTACGCGCGGCCCAGCGAGCTGCAGCTGCAGGCGCTCAACCTGCGCGAGCTGGTCGAGCGCGAGGCGCAGGGCTTCCGCGACCCGCAGCAGATCGTGATCAGCGTGCGGCTGTCCGCGGCGCTGCGCATCTGGACCGACCCGACCGAGCTGGGCCGCATCCTGCTGAACCTCTTCGAGAACGCGCGCCGCTACGGCCATCACGGCGACGAGCCGGCGCGCGTGGACGTCACCGCCGAGGCCGACAGCGCCTGGGTGCTGCTGACGGTGCGCGACCATGGGCCGGGCGTGCCGCCGGACAAGCTGTCGAAGCTGACGACCCCGTTCTATCGCGGCGACACCGCGCGCACCGCCGCGACCGGCGCGGGGCTGGGGCTGGCGATCGTCGAGAAGTCGGTGCAGCGCCTGGGCGCGCACCTACGCCTGTCCAACGCCGACGACAGCGGCTTCGTCGCGCAACTGCGGCTCAAGCGGGCCAGCGTCTGAGACAAGCGACGGCGGTCCCCGCCGTCTCAGCGGCGCGAGAGCGCCATACCGATCGAGGCGGGTGCTGTCGGCTTGAAGCCGAATTTCGCGTAGAGGTGCTGGGCATCGCCGTCCGCGATCAGGCTCACATAGCCGCCTTGGGGCACATGGGCATCAAGCCAGCGGCGGATCTCGGTCATGATCCGCTTGCCCAGCCCGCGCCCCTGATGCGCGGGCAGGACCGCGATGTCGCAGACCTGATAGAAGCAGCCGCCGTCGCCGATGACGCGGCCCATCGCGACCGGTTGTCCGCCCGCGTCAAGCAACTGGACCGCGAAAAGCGTGTTGGGCAGGCCCTGCGCGACCGCTTCAGCGGACTTGTCGCTGAGGCCGCTGGCCACGCGCAGATGGCGATAAGTCGCGGCGTCGGGAGTCGCCAGGAGGACGGTGATGGCAGTGTCGTTCATGACCCGATTCTGGGCCAGCCGCTGTCGGACCATGTCAGGACGCCGTGACATGCCGCCCCGCCGCCGGCTCCTTCGCGCGCTGGCGGGAAAGAGCGGGGGTGAAGGACTTCAGACGTCGCGGACCAGCAGGCAGACCGCGCGCGCCTCGATGGCCTTGAGCTCGCCGACCGGGCCCATCTTCTCGGCCGTCTTGGCCTTCACGTTGATCTGGCCCGCGTCGATGCCCAGCACCTGCGCCAGCCGCTCGCGCATCGCCGGGATGTGCGGCGCCATCTTGGGCTGCTGCGCCACGATGGTCGTGTCGACGTTGCCGATGACCCAGCCCTGCGCCTTCACGCGGCGGTAGGCCTCGGCCAGCAGCACCATCGAGTCCGCCCCCTTGAACTCCGCCGCGGTGTCGGGGAAGAGCTTGCCGATGTCGCCCAGCGCGGCGGCGCCGAGCAATGCATCGGTGATCGCGTGCGCGAGCGCGTCGGCGTCCGAATGGCCCAGCAGGCCATGCGTGTGCGGGATGGTGATGCCGCCGAGGATCAGCGGGCGGCCGGCGACGAGCTGGTGGGTGTCCCAGCCCTCGCCGATGCGGAAGTTCAAAGCCATGGCGTGGATGCGAAGCTGCGGGGTCTGCGGGGTCTGCGGGGTCTGCGGGGTCTGCGGAGTCAGCGGGGTTTGCGGTTCTGAGCGGTCTGCGGTAGGCGCGCGGCGCCCGGATCAGTGCGGCAGTGCGTTCGTGACGACCAGCGGCCCGTTGCGGGTCACGATCATCGTGTGCTCGAACTGCGCGGAGAGGTTGCCCTTGACGCCGGACAGCGTCCAGCCGTCGGCCTCCTCGTCGACCCAGCGGCTCTTGGTCGAGAGGAAGGGCTCGATGGTGATGACCATGCCTTCCTCGAGGATGCGCGTGTCGTTCGGGTCGTAGTAGCCGGGGATGGTCTTGGGCTCCTCGTGCAGCGAGCGGCCGACGCCGTGGCTGCACAGGTTCTCGATGATCTTGAACTTGTGCGCCTTGGCCACCCGCTCGATCGCATGGCCGATGCGGTTGAGCCGCGCGCCCGGCTTCACTTCCTTCATCGCCTGCTCCAGCGCGTACTGCGCGGCGAAGACCAGCTGGGTCTTGGTCGGCGTCGTCGGCGGGACGATGCGCGTGCCGCCGGTGTCGCCGAAGTAGCCGTTCATCTCGGCCGACACGTCCACGTTGACGACGTCGCCCTTCTGGATGACGCGGTCACCGGGAATGCCGTGCGCGGCTTGCTCGTTGATGCTGATGCAGGTGGCGCCGGGGAAGTCGTACATGACGCGCGGCGCGGACCGGGCGCCGAAGTCCTCCAGCCAGCGGGCGCCCATGTCGTCGAGCTCGCGGGTGGTCATGCCCGGCCGGATCGCGTCCAGCATGCGGCGCAGCACGGTGGCGACGGCTTCGCCGACGGCCTTCAGGCCCTGGATGTCGTCATCGGATTCGACCGTCATGCGCGGCTCCTCAGCAGGCGTTCGGCCAACGCGAAGTCGGCGGGATAGGTGACCTTGAAGTTTTCCATCGAGGCCTCGACCAGGCGCGGCGCGTGGCCCAGCGCCTCGACCGCGCTGGCCTCGTCGGTGACGCCGTCCAGCGGCCCGGCCAGCGCAGGCGCGAGCAGGCCCAGCCGGAACATCTGCGGCGTCTGCGCGGACCACTTGCCGCGGCGATCGACGGTGGCGGCGACGCGGGCCGCACCGTCCGCGGCGGCGGCGGCGTCCTTGAGCGTGTCGGCGACGGGCAGCGCAAGCAGGCCGCCGACCTCGTCGTCGGCGCAGGCGTCGATCAGCGCGTCGACCCATTCGGGCCGCAGCAGGCAGCGGGCGGCGTCATGCACCAGCACCCAGTCGTGCGGCTGGGCACCGCGCTCGCGCAGCGCCGACAGGCCAGCGGCGACGGTCTCGGCGCGCGTGGCGCCACCGGTGCGGACGACCCAGCCGCGCTCGCCCGCGAAGCCGGGCACGGCGGCCTCGAACTGGTCGTCCTCGGGCGACAGCACGACCAGGGTGGCGTCGATCCGGGCCACCGCGCCCAGCGCCTGCAGCGTGTGGGCGATCAGCGCCTGGCCGGCGAGCGGGACGTACTGCTTGGGACGGTCGGCGCCGGAGCGGCTGCCGACGCCCGCGGCGGGCACCAGCGCGAAGCAGCGCGGCTGCATCCCCGCGGGGCCGATCGGGAAGGAACTCATGGGGCGCGATTGTAGGGAGCGGCGCCCGGCCGGACCGATCGGCGAAAATCCGGCCCTTCGCCCTTCCCGGATCCGATTCCCGTGCTCGCCATCGCCGACCTCCGACGCCGCCTCACCGCGCTGGGCGCCAATGACGCCCACGTGGGCCGCGTGCTGCGCCACTGGGTCCAGGCCCGGCCGCTGACCGAGGGGCGCCGCAAGCTGGAGCACTACCTGCCGCAAGCGGTGCGCGAGGCGCTGCCGGCGCTGATGGACGAGCTCCACGGCCTGGCGACGCTGCTCGAGCGCCATCCCGGCGAGGACGGCGCCGCGCGCCTGCTGGTCGGACTGCGCGACGGCCAGACCGTCGAGAGCGTGCTGCTGCCACGCGACGGGCTGTGCGTCTCCAGCCAGGTCGGCTGCGCGGTGGGCTGCCGCTTCTGCATGACCGGCAAGGACGGGTTGCTGCGCCAGGTCACCAGCGCCGAGATCGTCGCCCAGGTGGCGCTGGCGCGGCGCGAGCGCGTGGTGAAGAAGGTCGTGTTCATGGGCATGGGCGAGCCGTCGCACAACCTGGACGCGGTGCTCGAGGCGATCGAGCTGCTCGGCACGGAAGGGAACATCGGCCACAAGCAGCTGGTGTTCTCGACGGTCGGCGATCCGCGCGCGTTCGAGCGCCTGGGCGCCGGACCGGTGAAGCCGGCGCTGGCCCTGTCGCTGCACACGACCAAGGCGGCGCTGCGGCAGGAGCTGCTGCCGCGCGCGCCGCGGCTGACACCGCGTGAGCTCGTCGAGGCCGGCGAGCGCTACGCCCGGGCGACCGGCTACCCGATCCAGTACCAGTGGACACTGCTCGAAGGCGTCAACGACGGCGAGGACGAGCTCGACGGCATCGTCGAGCTGCTGCGGGGTCGCTACGGCGTGCTCAACATGATTCCCTACAACAGCGTGCCCGAGCTGCCCTTCCAGCGCCCGGACTGGGACAAGGCGCGCGACATCGCCCGTCGCCTGCACCAGCGCGGCGTGCTGACCAAGCTGCGGGATTCCGCCGGGCAGGACGTCGACGGCGGCTGCGGTCAGCTGCGCGCGCGCAGCCTCGACACGCCGACGACGATGCGCGACATGCGCCGGGCGATCCCGATCACACCGGCCGGCTGAGCGTTTGCCGGCATGGTCGCCGGCGCGGTCGCCGACGGGGTCGCGGCGCTGGTGACGGTCTTCGCCGCGATGCCGGGCATGCCGACTGCTCGGCATGCAGCGCGGCCGGCGGACCACCTCGCGCTCCTGACACCGCGTGTCGCCGCGCCCTCCCTACAATTCCGGCGAGCCCCTTCCGGGGCTGTCCTCATTTGTGCGCCATGCAGCTGTCCACGATCTCCCCCGGCAAACGCTTCACCCTGCCCCGCCCCACCGGCTCCGCCGACGCGCTGCTGCTCGCCCGCTTCGCGCGGCAACAGCTGGCCGCCGGGCGCTTGACGGTGATCGTCACCGCCGAGCCCGGCGACACGCAGCGCCTGGAGGACGAGCTCAAGTTCTTCGCGCCCGAATTGCGCGTGGCCGTCTTCCCGGACTGGGAAACCCTGCCCTATGACAGCTTCAGCCCGCACCAGGACCTGATCTCCGAGCGACTGGCCACGCTGTGGCGGCTGCTGCAGGCCGGCGGCAAGCCGGTGGCCGAGCGCGACCTGGACGTCGTGCTGCTGCCCGCGACCACCGCCCTCACCCGGCTCGCGCCGCCGTCCTTCCTGGCGGCGACGACCTTCAACTTCCGCCAGAAACAGCGGCTGGACGAAGCCGGCCTGAAGCAGCAGCTGACGCTGGGCGGCTACCAGCATGTCAGCCAGGTCGTTTCGCCCGGCGAGTACGCCGTGCGCGGCGGCCTGATCGACCTCTACCCGATGGGCTCGCCGGTGCCCTACCGCGTCGACCTGTTCGGCGACGAGGTGGATTCGATCCGCGTCTTCGATCCGGACTCGCAGCGCTCGCTCTATCCGGTCCCCGAAGTGCGCCTGCTGCCCGGGCGCGAGTTCCCGATGGACGAGAGTTCGCGCAAGGCCTTCCGCGCGCGCTGGCGCGAGAAGATGGACGGCGATCCGACCAAGTCGCGCATCTACAAGGACATCGACACGGGCCTCGCCACCGCCGGCATCGAGTACTACCTGCCGCTGTTCTTCGACGAGGTCGCCAGCGTCTTCGACTACCTGCCCGCCGAGGCCGGCCTGGCGCTGCACGGCGAGGTCGACGAGGCGCTGCAGCGCTTCTGGACCGACACCCGCGAGCGCCACCGCTTCCTGCAACACGACCCGGACCGGCCCATCCTGCCGCCCGAAGAGATCTTCCTGCGCCCCGAGGACTTCTTCATCGCCACGCACCGCCATGCGGTGCTGTCGGTGCGCGGCCAGGACGCGGTCGACTACGCGCGGCCGCTGCCCGACGTCAGCGTCGAGCGCGGCGCGCAGGAGCCGCTGGCGCGACTGGCGGCCCATCTGAAGGACACGAAGTTCCGCGTGCTGCTGCTGGCCGAGAGCGAAGGTCGCCGCGAAAGCCTGCTCGAGTTGCTGCGCGACAACCGGATCGATCCGCCGTCGGTGAAGGATCTCGCCGAATTCGAGGCCAACGTCGACGAGCGCTTCGCGATCACCGCGGCCCCGCTGGCCGCGGGCTTCTTCTGGAACGAGCCCGACGCGGGCCGCCAGATCCAGCTCTTCACCGAGACCGAACTCTTCGCCACGACGCCGACCACGCGCCGGCGCCGCAAGCAGGAGCAGGTCAGCGACGTCAACGCGCTGATCAAGGACCTGTCGGAGCTGAAGGTCGGCGACCCGGTGGTGCACACCAACCACGGCATCGGCCGCTATCTGGGCCTGATCAACATCGATCTTGGCGATGGCCCCAGCGAGTTCCTGCACCTGGAGTACGCCGACAAGGCCACGCTCTACGTGCCGGTCGCGCAGCTGCACCTGATCAGCCGCTACACCGGCGTCAGCGCGGAAGAGGCGCCGCTGCACAAGCTGGGCTCCGGCCAGTGGGACAAGGCCAAGCGCAAGGCCGCGGAGCAGGTGCGCGACACCGCCGCCGAGCTGCTCAACCTCTACGCCCGCCGCGCCGCGCGCGAGGGCCATGCGTTCCGCTATTCGCCGCACGACTACGAGGCCTTCGCCGCGAGCTTCGGCTTCGAGGAGACGCCCGACCAGCGCGCCGCGATCCACGCCGTCATCCAGGACATGATCAGCCCCAAGCCGATGGACCGGCTGGTGTGCGGCGACGTCGGCTTCGGCAAGACCGAGGTCGCGCTGCGCGCGGCCTTCGTCGCGGTGATGGGCGGCAAGCAGGTGGCGCTGCTCGCGCCCACCACGCTGCTGGCCGAGCAGCATTACCAGAACATCGCCGACCGCTTCGGCAAGTGGCCGGTCAAGGTCGCGGAGATGAGCCGTTTCCGCTCCGCCAAGGAGATCAAGGCGGCGATGGAGGGCCTGGCCGACGGCTCGATCGACATCGTCATCGGCACGCACAAGCTGCTCTCGGCCGATGTGAAGTTCAAGCGCCTGGGCCTGCTCGTCATCGACGAGGAGCACCGCTTCGGCGTGCGCCACAAGGAGGCGATGAAGGCCATGCGCGCCGAGGTCGACGTGCTGACGCTGACCGCCACGCCGATCCCGCGCACGCTGGGCATGGCGCTGGAGGGCCTGCGCGACCTGAGCGTCATCGCCACCGCGCCGCAGCGGCGCCTGGCGATCAAGACCTTCGTGCGCAGCGAGACCAGCGGCACCATCCGCGAGGCGGTGCTGCGCGAGCTCAAGCGCGGCGGCCAGGTCTACTTCCTGCACAACGAGGTCGAGACCATCGAGAACCGCCGCATGAAGCTGCAGGAGCTGCTGCCCGAGGCGCGCATCGTCGTCGCCCACGGCCAGATGCCCGAGCGCGAGCTGGAACGCGTGATGCGCGAGTTCGTCGGCGGCAAGCACAACCTGCTGCTGTGCTCGACCATCATCGAGACCGGCATCGACGTGCCCTCGGCCAACACCATCGTCATCAGCCGCGCCGACAAGTTCGGCCTGGCGCAGCTGCACCAGCTGCGCGGCCGCGTCGGGCGCTCGCACCATCAGGCCTATGCCTATCTGATGGTGCCGGACATCGAGGGCCTGACCAAGCAGGCGGCGCAGCGGCTCGAAGCGATCCAGGCGATGGAGGAACTGGGCTCGGGCTTCTACCTGGCGATGCACGACCTGGAGATCCGCGGCGCCGGCGAGGTGCTGGGCGAGCACCAGAGCGGCAACATGATGGAGGTCGGCTTCCAGCTCTACAACGAGATGCTGTCCGAGGCGGTGCGCTCGCTCAAGGCCGGCCGCGAGCCGGACCTGCTCAGCCCGCTGTCGGCGACGACGGAGATCAACCTGCACGCGCCCGCGCTGCTGCCCGATGCCTACTGCGGCGACGTGCACCAGCGGCTGTCGCTGTACAAGCGGCTGGCCACGGCCGACCGCGCCGAGCAGATCGACGCGATGCTGGAGGAGATCACCGACCGCTTCGGCAAGCTGCCGGCGCAGGGGCAGACGCTGTTCGACACGCACCGGCTGCGGGTGCTGGCCAAGCCCTACGGCGTGATGAAGATCGACGCGGCGCCCAGCGTCATCAACATCAACTTCCGGCCCAATCCGCCGATCGATCCGATGCGCGTGATCGAGCTGGTGCAGAAGAACCGCAACATCAAGCTGGTGGGCAACGAGAAGCTGCGCATCGACAAGGCGCTGACCGATCCCAAGGATCGCGCGCAGGCGGTGCGCGAGGTGCTGCGGCTGCTGGGCGCGCCGGTCGCGCAGCCTTAATCGGGACCTGCTCGAACTGCTGGCAGGCGTCGGGCAGGTCCACGAGTCCGGGTCAGTGACCCCGGCGGAACCGCTTCCTAGACTGAGGGCTTCTCAACTTCCGGAGATGCCGATGCATCAGCACATGCCCCTGTCACCCCGGATCGATGTGGGCGAATCGATCGAGGCCGCGGCGGCCCGCCAGGCGCGGGAACGCGCGGAGGAAGACGCGGAGGAGGACGCCTGGCAAGCCGAGCGCGACGCCGAGATCGCCGCCAAGGAGCGGGGCTGCGCCTACGCGATGACTTGCCTCGACTGCCGCCACCTGCCGCCGGACGACCGCCTGAGCGATCCGGATTCATTCATCCGCACGATCTTCAAGAGCAAACGCATCGCGCGACTCATCGTGCATGCGCGCGAGGGCTGCGAGACCTGCCCCTATCTGCCGGAGAACTACGGCAAACCGGTGCGGGCCCGCGTGGGTGGACTCGACGATTGGGAAGACGGTCCTGAAGTCGAGCGCATTCGACGCGCGCGGTTCGAAGCCTGGGAGGTGCAACATGGATCGCGTTGAACCGCTCTACATGCTCGACACCAACATCCTGAGCTACATGATGGATCCGCAAGCGCGGGTGCAGCGCGTCTATTGCGAAGAGCGATTCGCGGCGCTGCGGGGACGGATCGCCATCAGCGTGATCGTCCAGGCGGAGGTCTTTGCCGGGCTCGAGAAGAATCCCTCGCCCGGCAAGGAACTGCGCCTGCGGGAGTTGATGCGCCGCATCCGCGTCGAATACCTCGGCCCGGGCCTGTGGTTCTCCGATCTCTTCGCCTGCATCAAGGCCTCGCTGGAGCGGCGAGGCCTGCCCAAGGAGCAGTTCGACATGGCGATCGCCGCGCATGCGATGGCGCTCGGTGCGACCTTGGTGAGCGACGACAAGGCGCTGTCGCACATCGAGGGCTTGAAGCTGGAGACCTGGGGCGTCGCCGAGTTCGCGAACCGGCGGCGTGGCGTCGCGGAGCCGGCAGCCGCGTATCTCCCGCTGCGAGGTCTTGCGGGTCCTGGCCTGGACCTGCCGCCGGCAGCCTGGATGACCGGCGCACGCGCCGCCCCCTACGCCACGGCCCATGCGCATTGAGGCCCGCCCCGGCGAGTGCGCTAAGCTCCCGCCCGTCCCCGCCGGCCGGTCGTCCTGATCGCCGACGGGGACCTTCCGCGTTCAAGCGCCGCCTGCCCCAGTCGCGCCCCGCTCGCGCTCCACTCGCCCCACTCGCCGCCCTGCCCGCATGACCTCCTCGTCGACCTCCACCGCCCCGCTGTCCCCGCTCGTCCTGCAGGGCTTCACCGCGCCGCTGGCGCTGCGCGACTTCAAGCTCGCCGCCTTCGACATGGACTCCACGCTGATCACGATCGAATGCATCGACGAGATCGCCGCGGCCGCGGGCCGCAAGGCCGAGGTCGCCGCGATCACCGAGGCCGCGATGCGGGGCGAGATCACCGACTTCAAGGACAGCCTGCGCCGCCGGCTGGCGCTGCTCAAGGGCGTCGGCGAGGGCGCCCTGGCCCAGGTGCTGCGCGACCGGCTGAGATTCAATCCCGGCGCGCGCGAACTCTGCGCCGCGCTGAAGGCGGCGGGCCTGAAGCTGGTGCTGGTGTCGGGCGGCTTCACTTACTTCACCCGCTTCGTCGCGGGCGAGCTCGGCATGGACTTCGTCCGCAGCAATGAGCTGGAGATCGTCGACGGCGCGCTGACCGGCGGCCTGGTGATGCAGGACTGGGGCGACATCTGCGACGGCGAGGAGAAGCGCCGCATGATGCTGGCCTGCGCCGAGCGCATCGGCGCCACGCCCGCGCAGTGCATCGCCGTGGGCGACGGCGCCAACGACCTGCCGATGATGGGCGCCGCCGGCCTGTCGGTCGCGTACCACGCCAAACCCAAGGTGCGCGAGCAGGCGATGGTCGCCATCAACGACGGCGGCCTGGACCGGCTGCTCGACGTGCTGCGCTGACCCGGCCACGGCGGGCCGCCCGCGCATTCATTCACGACCGTCCCCCGGCCGCCGCCGCCCGGCCCACCGGCGCTCTTGAAGCGACGCCGCTTCCCTGCCATGCTCGCCGGGGCTACAGGGAGCAGCGATGCGGGAACAGCACGCGACAAGAACCGATGAGCAGGCCTCCATCGACCACCTCCAGCGCGACGTGCTGGAAGCGGTGGCCCTGGGCCGTCCGCTGGCCGCGGTGATGGACCTGCTGTGCCGCGGCGTCGAGACCTTGGCGCCGGAGGTGATCTGCTCGGTGCTCTCGGTCGACGAGGAGGGTCGGGTCCACCCGCTGGCCGCGCCCAGCCTGCCCACCTCCTTCAGCGGCGCCCTGGAGGGCTTCTCGATCGGCCCGCGGGCGGGCTCCTGCGGCACCGCCGCCTGGCGCCGGCAGCCGGTCGAGGTCACCGACATCGCCAACGACCCGCTCTGGGCCGATTTCCGCGAGCTGGCATTGCCGCACGGCCTGGCCGCCTGCTGGTCGACGCCCATCCTGCTGGGGACGGACCAGGTCGTCGCCACCTTCGCCCTGTACTACCGCGAACCGCGCGCCGCCGCGCCCTTCCATCGCCGCATGGTGCAGGCCTGCGCCCAGCTGTGCCAGATCGCCTTCATGCATGACCGGCACCAGCGCGAGATCGAACGCCTGGCCTACTTCGACGGCGTCACCGGCCTGCCCAACCGCACGCTGCTGGCCGACCGCGCGCGCCAGGCGCTGCTGCTGGCGCTGCGCAGCGAGTCGCCCGCCGCGCTGCTGCTGCTGGACATCGACCGCTTCAAGACGGTCAACGACTCGCTCGGGCACGCGGTCGGCGACCAGGTGCTGAAGCACATCTCCAAGCGCCTGTCGGGGGCGCTGCGCGACAGCGACACGCTGGCGCGGCTGGGCGGTGACGAGTTCGTCGCGCTGCTGCCGGGCTGCACCGTCGAGGACGCGATGCATGTCGCCGACAAGCTGCGCGCGGTGCTGGAGGCGCCGATCCCGCTCGACGGCAGCCATGCCCGGGTGCAGATGACGGCCAGCATCGGCGTCTGCGGCTTTCCCAAGGACGGCCAGGACCTCGACCAGCTGCTCAAGAACGCCGACATCGCGATGTACGAGGCCAAGCGCGCTGGCCGCGATTGCGCGCGCTTCTTCCTGCGTGCGATGAACCAGGCGCTGGACGAGCGGCTGGACATCGAGGCGGCGCTGCGCCACGCGCTGTCCCAGGGGCTGCTGCAGCTGCATTTCCAACCCAAGATCCGGCTGAGCGATCGCCGGCTGGTCGGGGTCGAGGCCCTGCTGCGCTGGCACGATGCCGAGCGCGGCTGGGTGCCGCCGGACCGCTTCATCCCGGTCGCCGAGGAGAGCGGCCTGATCAACGCGCTGGATGCCTGGGTGCTGGAGCAGTCCTGCGCCCAACTGGCGCGCTGGCGGGCCCAGGGCGTCGACGTGCCCGGCCTGTCGGTCAACGTGTCGCCGCAGCGCTTCCACCAGGATGACGTCGCGGCGCATGCGCGGGCGCTGCTGGCGCGGCACGGCCTGGCGGCGAGCGACCTGACGCTGGAGGTCACCGAGCGGCTGATGCTCGACGACACCAGCCGCCCGCGCGCGCAGCTGCAGCAGCTCCATGAAATGGGCGTCGGCGTGTCGGTGGACGACTTCGGCACCGGCTATTCCAGCCTGAGCTACCTCAAGCGGCTGCCGGTGACGGAGCTGAAGCTGGACAAGAGCTTCGTCCGCGACCTGGAGCAGGATGCCGACGATCGGGCGCTGTCCAGCGCCGTGATCGGCATCGGCCGTTCGCTCGGGCTGACGGTGGTCGCGGAAGGCGTGGAAACCGCCGGCCAGCGCGACCTGCTGCTGACGATGGGCTGCGACGCGGCGCAGGGCTGGCTGTTCGGCCGGCCGATGGCGCCCGAGGCCTTGCCGGGCTGGATGGCGACGCACGACGCCGCCGAGTGAGTTGGCGGCGGTCGCGGCACGCGCTGCAGCGGCGGCGGCAGGGGCAGCGGCGACAGGCTCAGCAGCTGCAGCCGTGGCGGGGGCGCGGCAATCGCCGCGGTCGCGCGTCGCTCAGCCGGCCGGATGCACCGCGCTGGGCGTGATGACGACGCCGTCCTCGTCGGCGTAGAGCCAGTCGCCCGGACGGATCCACACGCCCTGGATCTGCACCGGCAGGTCGGCGAGCCCCGGCTCGCGGCGCTCGGTGGGCATGGGCACGTGGCCGAGCGCGAAGATGCCCACGGCCGCCGCGCGCAGTTCCTCGAGGTCACGCACCGCGCCATGCACCAGCACGCCGGCCCAGCCGTTCTTCGCGGCGCTGGCGGCCAGATTCCCGCCCAGCAGCGAGCGCCGCAGCGACGCGCCGCCATCGACCACCAGCACGCGGCCGGCCCCGAAGCTCTCGACGGCCGCCTTCACCGGCGTGTTGTCATCCAGGCAGCGCACCGTCGCCACCGGCCCGGCGAAACGCGCCTGTCCGCCGTAGCTGCGGTATAGGCTGCCGGGCAGCCAACGGGTGGCGCCGCTGCTGTCCGACTTCAGCGAGTCGCAGAGGTCACAGGTGGAGAAACGGATCGCGGCACGGCTGGAAGCGCTGGGGCTGGTCATCGGGTCACTCCTGGAGGGGTTCGATCATCGATGCGGTCATCGGGCGGTCATTGGCGCGGTCATCGGCGCGGTCTTCGACGCCGGCTCGGCGCGGTCGTCGTCAGGCGGGCGCGCGGTCTCGCTCAGCCTCAGGCGGGCAGCAGCACCTCGACGCGCTGGCCGTTGAACTCGACCACCTGGCCGGCACGGATCTTGGCGGTCTTGCGCAGCTCGACCTGGCCGTCGACGCGCACCTGGCCTTCGGAGATGAAGTGCCGGGCCTCGCCACCGCTACCGGTCAGTGCGGTGGCCTTGAGCAGCTTGTCGAGTTCGATGAAGTCGCCGCGCAGGGCGAAGGGGATGGCGGATGCGGACATCCGCGCATTCTCCGTCAGTGGCCCAGGCGCTTGATCGCCGCCTCCCGGATGCTGCTGAGCGTGGCGCGGCTGGTGGAGATCTCCACCGGCAGCTTCAGGTGGAGCAGCGTCGGCACCTGCGCGGCGATGGCAGCTCTCAACGCGGGTTCCACCTCCTCGGTGCGCGAGGCGCTGTGGGCCTGCCAGCCGTAGGCGCGGGCCAGGGCGGCGAAGTCGGGGTTGTGCAGGTCGCTGCCGCTGACGCGGCCGGGGTATTCGCGCTCCTGGTGCATGCGGATCGTGCCGTAGCTGCCGTTGTCGACGACGACGCAGATCAGCCGGCGCGCCCCGTGGGCCATGGCGGTCGACATCTCCTGGCCGGTCATCAGGAAATCGCCGTCGCCGGCGATGTTGACGACCCAGCGCTCGCGCTGCAGCAGCGCCGCGGCGACCGCCGCCGGAAAGCCGTAGCCCATCGCGCCGCTGGTCGGCGCGAGCTGCGTCCGGCCCCCTTGATGCAGCGCGGTGTAGCGATGGAAGCGATGCAGCCAGCCGCTGTAGTTGCCGGCGCCGTTGGTGAAGATGGTCTCGGCGGGCAGCAGGCGATCCAGCAGGTGCATCACCTCCGCCAGGTCCATCGGCCCCACCGGCAGCGCCTGCTGGTTGCGCTGGTAGTCGGCGCGGGCCTCGCGGGTCCACGCCAGCCAGGGCAGCTCCGCATGGCCGCCCGGCGGCCGCAGCTGCTGCAGGGCCAGCGCGGCGCCGCTCATGCTGGCCTGGATCATCTGGTCGGCCGCGTAGACACGGCCCAGTTCCTCGGGCCCCGCATGGATGTGGACCAGCTGCTGCGCCGGGCGCGGCGCCTTCAGCAGCGTGTAGCCGCCGGTGGTCATCTCGCCCAGCCGCGGGCCGATCGCGAGGATCAGGTCGGACTCGGCGATGCGCCGGGCCAGCGCCGGATTGATGCCGATGCCGACATCGCCGGCATACAGCGGGTCGCGGTTGTCGTAGAGGTCCTGGAAGCGGAAGGCGCAGCCGACCGGCAGTTGCCAGGCCTGGGCGAAGTCCTGCAGCGCGGCGCAGGCCTGCGGCGTCCAGCCGCCGCCGCCGGCGATGACGAAGGGCCGCTGCGCCGCCTCGAGCCGCGCCTGCAGCTCGACCAGGTCGGCCGGCGCGGGCCAGGCCACGGCCGGCCTGGCGCGCGGCAGCACCGGCGCATCGGTGGGCTGCGTGAGCATGTCCTCGGGCAGCACCAGCACGACCGGTCCGGGGCGGCCCTGCATCGCGGTGTGGAAGGCGCGGGCGACGTATTCGGGCAGGCGGGCCGGGTCCTGCACCTCGCCGACCCATTTCGCCATGCCCAGCGTGCCGGGACCCAACATCTGGCGGTAGTCGACTTCCTGGAAGGCCTCGCGATCGCGCTGGTCGGAGGCGACCTGGCCGATGAACAGGATCATCGGCGTCGAGTCCTGGAAGGCCGTGTGCAGGCCGATGCTGGCATTGGTCGCGCCGGGGCCGCGCGTCACGAAGCAGATGCCGGGCCGGCCGGTCAGCTTGCCCTGCGCCTCGGCCATGAAGGCGGCGCCGCCCTCCTGCCGGCAGGCCACGAAGCGGATGCGCTCGCGATGCTCATGGAAGCCGTCGAGGACCGCGAGATAACTCTCGCCAGGAACGCCGAAGACATCGGTGATGCCTTGCTCGATCAGGGCCTCGACGAGGACGTGACCGGCGGGACGGGTGACGGTGCGGTGCTGATCCATGGCGGACCACTGTAGCGAGCAGCCCCGCCATTGCAAGCCGGCGTTCGTCCCCTGTTGCGGCGCGGCCCCGGTCAAGCCCTCGGGAGCGGCAACTATGGGTAGAACACCGCGGCCAAGCCCCTGTTCGGGGCCAGGTCTTGCCTCGCCCTGATCAGCTCAGCGGGCGATCAGCCGCGGCCCTTGCGCACCAGGCTGGCCGCGCCGATACCCAGCAGCAGCGCCAGCGAGGCGCCGAAGAAGACCGCGTTGTTCCAGTGGCGGTCCATCAGCGCCCCGAAGATCGGCGCGGCCACCGCGAAGCCGGTATCCAGCCCCGAATAGACGGTGCCGTACACGCGTCCCGTCGCGCCCGGGGGCGCGGCGCGCTTGATCAGCATGTCGCGCGACGGGCCGGCTAGGCCGGTGCCGAAACCGGCCGTCGCCGCCGCGATCAGTGCCGCCGTCGCGGGCAGCCAGCCGGTGGCGGTCAGCGCCAGCAGCGCGGCGGCGGCGAACATCGCGCCGGCGATGTTGCGCTCCAGGTTCTGCGACTTCGCCACGAGGAAGCCGCCGACGATCATCCCCGCCGCGCCCGCCAGCATGTAGCCGGTCACCACGAAGGCGGTGCTGGCCAGGCTCACGCCGTACATCGCCGACAGCGCCGGCGAGGCGAAGCTCTGGATCGCGCTCAGCGCCGAGGTCGTGAAGAAGAAGAACGAGAAGCACAGCCACACCGACGGCAGCTTCAGGAAGGCCATCGGATGCTCGTCGACCGGCGCCTTGGCCGCGCCGGCCTTCTCATGGCCCCAGGTGCCCTGGCTGTCGTCGATCGCGTCGCGCTTGAACGCCAGCAGGGCGATCACGAACAGCGCCCAGGCCGCCGTCGCCGCGTAGCCGAGCCGCCATTGGCCGGTCGCCTCGTGCATCGAGATCAGCAGCACCGGCGCCACCGCCCAGCCCAGGTTGCCGGTGATGCCGTGCACCGAGAACGCATGGCCCAGCCGCTGCTGCGACACCCGCTTGTTGAGGATGGTGAAGTCCACCGGGTGGAAGGGCGAATTGCCCAAGCCGGCCAGCGCGGCGGCCAGCGCCAGCCCGGCGAAGCCCTGCGCCGTCCCCGCCGCCAGCGAGGCCAGCACGAAGCAGCCCAGCGCGACGAACAGCACCGGCCGGGCGCCGGTCTTGTCCACCAGGAAGCCCGACAGCGCCTGCCCCACGCCGGAGATCACGAAGAAGATCGTCACCAGCAGGCCCAGCTCGGAGTAGCTCAGGCCGAATTCCCGCATGAACACCGGGAACAGCGGCGGCAGCAGCATGTGGAAGAAGTGGGAGGTGCCGTGCGCCAGGCCGATCAGGCTGATGGTCTGGATGTCTCGCTTGGCGCTCTGCGCGGGGCTCAGCGACCGGAGCGCGGCGGCGGTGGCGGTGGTGGTGGCGGAATTCATGGGCGAAATAGTGACAGGGCCTTCACGACGGAATTACGATAGCCGGCCAAGTTCTGTCGAGTTTCCGCCATGAACCCCTCCCGCCCCGCCGCCTCCCCCCCTGCCCCCTCGGCGCGATCCCGTCCGTCCCTTGGGGGCAGCCCTTCGGGCGTCGTCGGAGCGGCCCGCGCGCCCCACGCGTCCCGGGCCTCCCGGGCGCCGCTGCCCGAGGCCCCCGGCCGGACCAGCCTGCCGCCGCTCGATCCCCGTCGCTACGCGCCCAGCGCCGAGCGCCCGGTGCGCGCCAAGTCGCGCAGCCTGGACGGGCACATGGACATCCAGGCGCACTTCCACACCTGGGGCCAGTTCGTCTTCTCGGTGACCGGTGTCGTGCGCGTCAGCACCGACCGCGCCACCTTCCTGGTGCCCCCCTCGCGCGGGGTCTGGATCCCGGCCGGCGTGGTCCATGCGGTGACGGCGGTCGAGCGCTGCGAGCTGCGCACGCTCTACCTGCTGAACCCGCCGGCGGACGCCACGGCCTGGGCCGCGAACCGCGTGCTGGAGGTCTCGCCGCTGCTGCGGGAACTGGCGGTGCAACTGGCCCGGGACGAGGTCGAGCCGGGTGACGCCGTCGCCGACCGCGAGGCCTGGATCGGCCAGTTGATCCTGGACGAACTGCGGCGCGCGCCGACGCTGCAGCTGGGGGTCGCGCTGCCGACCGACAAGCGCCTGCGCCGCCTGTGCGAGGCGGTGCTGGCCGAGCCCATGCGCCATGCCAGCCTGGACGACTGGGCGGCCGAGGTCGGCGCGAGTGCGCGCACCGTGTCGCGGCTGTTCCGGCAGGAGCTGGGCAGCAGCTACGCCCAGTGGCGGCAGCAGGCGCTGCTGGCCGAGGCCTTGCGCCTGGCCGCGCGTCGCAAGCCGATGCAGGTGATCGCCGCGGAGCTGGGTTATGCCAGCGCCAGCGCCTTCACCGCGATGGTCACCCGCACGGTCGGCATGCCGCCGAGCCGGTTTTTCGGTCACACCTAGAATTCCGGCCCTATGGAACAGGTTCTTTACGACTTCGCCCGCCAGGACGCGCAAGGCGCCACCTGCACCGCCCATGCCTGGGCCAAGGTGCCGGCGCCGCTGACGCCCAGCCAGCGCCAGCAACTGAAGGCCCGCGCCGCCGAGCTGCTCAAGGCCAAGGGCGCCGTGCTGGTGGCGCACTACTACGTGGACGGCGACCTGCAGGACCTCGCCCGGGAGACCGGCGGCATCGTGTCCGATTCACTGGAAATGGCCCGCTTCGGCCGCGATCACGCGGCGCGGACGCTGGTCGTGGCTGGCGTGAAGTTCATGGGCGAGAGCGCCAAGATCCTCAGCCCCGAGAAGCGCGTGCTGATGCCCGACCTGGACGCCACCTGCTCGCTGGACCTGGGCTGCCCGGCCGAAGACTTCGCAGCGTTCTGCGACGCCCATCCCGACCGCACCGTGGTCGTCTACGCCAACACCAGCGCCGCGGTGAAGGCGCGCGCGGACTGGATGGTCACCAGTTCCTGCGCGCTGGAGATCGTCAGCGAGCTCAAGGCCCGCGGGGAGAAGATCCTGTGGGCGCCGGACCGCCACCTGGGCCGCTACATCCAGGAGCAGACCGGCGCCGACATGCTGATGTGGAACGGCGCGTGCATCGTGCATGACGAGTTCAAGGGCCTGGAGCTGGAGCTGCTGCGCGAGCAGCATCCGGACGCGATGATCCTGGTCCATCCGGAGTCGCCGGCCTCGGTGGTGGCGCAGGCGGACGTGGTGGGCTCGACCTCGGCGCTGATCAAGGCGGTGGTCGAGGGCAGCGCGCGCGAGTATGTCGTCGCGACCGACAACGGCATCCTGCATGCGATGCGCCAGCTGGCGCCGGGCAAGGTGCTGATCGAGGCGCCGACGGCGGGCAACAGCGCGACCTGCAAGAGTTGCGCGCACTGCCCGTGGATGGCGATGAATGGGCTGCAGGGCCTGGTCAATTGCCTGGAGCATGGCAGCGGGGAGATCTTCGTCGAGGAGCCGATCCGGTCGCAGGCGCTGGGGTGCATCGACCGCATGCTGGACTTCACCGCTCAGCTCAAGGCCCGCCAGGCGGCCGGTGCGCTGGTGCCGGGCATCGGCGCCGCCTGAGCGCGGCGCAAGACCCCTCACCCCCACCCTCTCCCCGCACGCGGGGCGAGGGAGTCATACCGCCCCGTCGTCGCCTCGGTCATCCCCTCCCCCGCACGCGGGGTGAGGGCCTCATACCGCCCCGGTCATCCCTTCTTTCCGCCACGCGGGGTGAGAGCATCAACCGCCCCGGTCATCCCCTCGCCCCCGAAGGGGGAGAGGGCGAGGGTGAGGGGGTTGGCCGCAGGACCGCGATGCCAACCTCACGCCCCACACGAACGAGGGGTCGCCGGGGGGCTTTTCATTTGCGCCGGAGCGCGCGATGCTGCGCTCCATCCCCGGTCATCCCGGCCAACCCGGCCCATCCGCAGGACGCGCCCATGGACTTCACCTCGCTCTACAACCACCACGAACGCGAAGTGTTCGCCGCGGTGATGGAATCCGCGCCGCAGTATCCCGAGATCCACCGCGAGCCCGAGCTGCTGGCCGATGTCGCCTGCGTCGCGCTCAACCGCCTGCCGCCGCGCTACATCCGCCATGCCGTCGACTACTCGTTCTACCTGACCGAGCAGGAACGCCACGACGTCGACGCCGCGATCAAGGAAGCGGTCGCCCACGCCTTCGAATTCGTGCAGTCGCGCAGCGCGCTGCGGGCGAGACAGCGCTAGGCCCGGCGCCGGGCCCGCTCAGCGCGTATTGCCGCTGCGCACCAGCACGGTGGGCAGGCTGGCGGGCAGCGTGCGCGGATAGTCGCGGCTGTAGTGCAGCCCGCGGCTTTCATGCCGCAGCAGGGCCGAGCGCACGATCAGCTCCGCGCAGTCGACCAGGTTGCGCAGCTCCAGCAGGTCGCGACTGACGCGGAAGTTGGCGTAGTAGTCGTCGATCTCCGCGCGCAGCAGGTCGATGCGGTGCAGCGCCCGCTGCAGCCGCTTGGTCGTGCGCACGATGCCGACGTAGTTCCACATCAGCAGCCGCAGCTCGTCCCAGTTGTGGGCGATGACCACCTGCTCGTCCGCATCCTCGACCTGACTCTCGTCCCAGGCGGGCAGCGGCGCGGGGTCGAGCTCGGGCTGCGACAGGATGTCGGCGGCGCAACCGCGGCCGAGCACGACGCACTCCAGCAGCGAGTTGCTCGCCAGCCGGTTGGCGCCGTGCAGGCCGGTGTGGGCGGTCTCGCCGACGGCATACAGGCCGGGCAGGTCGGCGCGGCCCTGCAGGTCGGACACGACGCCGCCGCAGGTGAAGTGCACGGCCGGCACGACCGGGATGGGCTGGCGCGCGATGTCGATGCCCAGGGCCAGGCAGCGCGCGTGGATGGTCGGGAAATGTTCCTTGAGGAAGGCCTCGCCCAGGTGGGTGGCGTCCAGCCAGACGTGGTCCAAGCCGTGCTTCTTCATCTCGAAGTCGATCGCGCGGGCGACGACGTCGCGCGGCGCGAGCTCCAGGCGTTCGTCGTGCGCCGCCATGAAGCGGGTGCCGTCCGGCAGCTTGAGATGACCACCCTCGCCGCGCAGCGCCTCGGTGATCAGGAAGCTGCGTTCCTGCGGGTGGTAGAGGCAGGTTGGGTGGAACTGGATGAACTCCATGTTGGCGATGCGGCAGCCCGCGCGCCAGGCCATGGCGATGCCGTCGCCGGTGGAGGTATCCGGATTGGTCGTGTAGCGATAGACCTTGCCGGCGCCGCCGGTGGCCATCACCACGGCGCGGGCGGCGATCGCGTCCACGCGTTGCGCGTCCATGTCGAGCGCGTAGATGCCGTAGCAGCGTGACGGCTCCTCGCGCTGCACATGGCGCGAGGTGATCAGGTCCAGCGCCATCCAGCGCTGGCGCAGCTCGATGTTGGGATGGGCCGCGGCCTTGGCCAGCAGCGCGTCGTGGATGGCCTTGCCGGTCGCGTCGGCGGCATGGGCGATGCGACGCACGGCGTGGCCGCCCTCGCGAGTCAGGTGCAGGCCCAGCGGGCCCTGCTCGTCGGGGGTGAACGGGACCCCTTGCTCGACCAGCCAGCCGACGGCGTCGGCGCTGCGTTCGGCGATGAAGCGGGCGGTGGCCTCGTCGACCAGGCCGGCGCCCGCGTCCTGCGTGTCGCGGACGTGGCTCTCGATGCTGTCGTCGGACCCGAGCACGCCGACGATGCCGCCCTGGGCCCAGGCGGTGGCGGCCTCGTTGAGCTCCCGCTTCGCCAGGACGATCACCGGCACCCGATCGGCCAGGTGCAGCGCCACGGTCAGTCCGGCCAGGCCGGCACCCACGATCACCACCGGCGTCTGCGCGGCACCGGTCGGAACAGCTGCTGTCATCGTCATCGCCCCGTCACCAGGGCGTCATCGCTTGGGAGTCGGCGATTCTACGAGTGGTCAAACTGGCCCGCGTTCCGGTCGGCTCGAGCCAGCCCCTACCGCAAACGGCGCCAGTTGGCCATGGCCTCTCCAAGTCTGGCGTCGTGTCGGCTCGAAACCTAGAGTCGACCGCTTCAACAGCGCCGTCCTCTCATGAACCACGACGCAATCATCTTCATCTGCCTGCTCGTGCTCGCCATCGTGGCGCAAAGCGTGACGCATCCGACGCCGATCTATCTGGCGGGCGTTGCCGCCATCTACCTGCTTCGCAGGCTGCTGGAGCGTTGGGGCGGCTAGGGACGGGGCAACTGAAGCCGCGCCCCCTTGCGCTCAAGCCAGCAGCGACTGCTGCGCGAAGATGCCCGCCATCGCGCCCTGCGACGAAGCCTGGGTGACCGAGGGCAGGAAGGGCGTGGCCAGGTCGCCGGCGGCGTAGATGCCGGGCACGCTGGTCTGGCGGCGGTCGTCGACCTGGAGAACGATGCCGGTGGGCGTGTCGATCGTGGCCAGGCCCAGCGATTCATGCAGGCCGGCGGACGGCTTGTTGCGCGGGTGGGCAAACAGCACGTCGACCGCGACGTGGCGGTCGGCATCGAGATGGACGGCGGCGATGCGGCCCTCTTGATGGGCGATCTCGACGATCCGGCCTTCGACGACAGGGATGCCGCGGCCAGCAAGATCGGCCCGGACCTCGGGCGGCATGTCGTGCCCGTTGGCGAAGACGGTCAGCTGGTCGGTCCAGTGCTGGAAGAGCCGCGCCGACTGGTGGGACTGCGGGCTGGACCAGAGCAGGCCCCAGTGCTGGCCGGCGACCTCGAAACCATCGCAGTAGGGACAGGGCACGATCGACGTGCCCCAGCAGTCCGCGAAGCCCGGAACGCTCGGCATCTGATCGGCCACGCCATAACTCAGGATCACGCGGCGTGCCCGACGGCGTTCGCCATCCCCGGTGAGGACCGAGAAATCGTCGATGGCGCCGGTGACGCTGTCCGCCCGCGCATTGACCACCTTGACCGTCGGGTAACGCGCCAGCTGCCGCCGCGCCTCGGCCAGGATGTCCAGCGGCGACTTGTGATCGTGGCCGAGCAGGCCATGCGAATGGCCGGCGAAGCGATTACGCGGCAGACCGGTGTCCAGGACAGTGACCTGGCGGCGGGCGCGGCCGAGCTGCAGGGCGGCGGCGAGGCCGGCAAAGCTGCCGCCGATGATGATGACGTCATCCATGGTGAGGGCTCCGTGTTGCAAGGGGAGTACGCAAGCTTGCGTCAATTATTGGACTTTCAAGTCCAGTAATGTGCGGCCGCTATAGTGAACTGTCAAGTCCACTAATTGCGCCCATGTCTTCGACCCCGACTCCCGCTCCCAAGCCCCAACGCGGGCGGCCACGCGATCCGGAGCGCAGCCGGCGCATCCTGGAGGCGGCGCAGAAGCACTTCAACGAGCACGGCCTGGAGCGTGCCAGCGTGGACGCGATCGCCGCGGACGCGGGGGTCTCCAAGATGACCGTCTACAACAACTTCGGCTCGAAGGAAGGGCTGTTCCAGGCGGTCGTGCGCGACCGGTCGGCACCGGTGGTGGCGGGCGTCCCGGGCGCCGGGGCGCTGGATCCGGAGCAGCCCGAGAAGGCGCTGCTCGCGATCGGCACCCGCTTCCTGGCACTCGCGCGCGGCGATGACGCCCTGGGGGCGTTGCGCGCCATCTACGGCGTCGCGGGGGTGCAGCCGGAAGCCTGCCAGGCGTTCTACCGGGAAGGCCCGGAGCGCGTGATGGGCGAGCTGGCCGCCTACCTGCGCCGAGCCCACGCGGCCGGCACGCTGAAAGTGCGGCACCCGCCTCAGGCCGCGGACCTGTTCCTGTCGATGTTCTTCGGCTCCGCGCACATGCGCGGGCTGCTGAAGCTGGAGGCGCCGGATCCCCGCGAGAACCGCGCGCTTCTGCGCGAGGCCGTGCGGGTCTTCATGGCGGCATACGGCGCATGAGCGCCTTCATCGGCTTGGACGCCAGGACGGGGTCTGAAGACGTTCCTAGAACACCGGCTTCTCGCCGGCCAGCACCCGCAGGTCGTCGAGCAGCTGGAGCTGATCGTGGGCCTTGTCGTAGAAGCCGTCGGCGCCGTGCTTCTCGCACAGCGAGCGGTAGAAGTCCGGGTCGCGGCTGCTGAGCACCCACAGCTTGCCGGTGTAGCCGCCGCGGCGCGCGCGGCTCAGCACATGCATGCCGGAACCCACCTGCAGGTTGAGGTCGACCAGCACCACGTCCGGCTTCAGCGCCGGGATCGCCTGGACCGCGTCCTCTTCGCTGTCCGCATAACCCACCACCTCGACGAAGTCCAGGCCTTCGAAGAGCCGCAGGAACTGCGTGCGAATGAACTCGGAATCCTCGACGAGCAGAACACGCATGCCCTTTTCCCTTCCCCGGTCTGAATGCTGCGACGCATTCTGGCGCGAGGCCGAATCACGCAGCGGCGTCAGGGGCGTCGAGTTCGCAACGGGTCGTATCCGGCGCGCGAGCAGCGCACCGAAGACGACGCCGCCGAAGCGAGGCTCCGCAGGCGCGGGAGGACGGCCGTTCAGACCACGACGGCGATCGCCGTGCACACGCCGCCGAAGCCGGCCGCGGAAGCGAGGAAGGTGACGTCGCGCCGCTCGCTGCCGCCTCGCCAGGCCATCAGGGCGACAAGGGCCAGGGTCCCGGTGAAGAGCAGTCCGGCGATGACAGGCGTGGTGAGGAGGTCCAAGGTCGTGAGCGGCGAGGTGGAAGGAAGGCCGCAGTGTGGGCGGCCCGCCCCTGCCACTCAAGGCCGGACTTCCTGGGCGCCGCTGCGGCTTTGCCGAAGCGACGCCCCTCCCCGCCTGGGATCAGCCGATCGTGATGGTCCTGGGTTCGAGGAAGGCTTCCAGGCCCATCACCCCGAACTCCCGCCCCTGCCCCGACAGCTTCACGCCGCCGAACGGCGCGAGCAGGTCGGGCGCGACGCGGTTGACCAGCACCGTGCCGGTCTCGATCCGCCCGGCCACGCGGCGGGCCCGCGCTTCATCGGCCGAGAACACATAGCCCTGGAGGCCGTAGGGCGAGTCGTTGGCGATCGCGATCGCCTGCTCCTCCGAGTCCACCGGCAGGATGGACAGCACCGGCCCGAAGATCTCCTCGCGCGCGATGTCCATGTCGTTGCGCACGTCGGTGAAGACGGTGGGTCGCACGAACCAGCCGCGCGTCAGCCCCTCGGGGCGGCCCTCGCCGCCGACCACCAGGGTCGCGCCCTGTTCCTGGCCGCGCCGGATGTAGCGCTGGATGCGCTCGAACTGGGTACGGCTGACCATCGGGCCGATCGCCGTCGCCGGATCGCGCGGATCGCCGACGCGCATCGTCGCGACCGCGGTCCGCACCTGCTCGACGACCTCGGCCAGCCGCGCGCGCGGCACCAGCAGCCGCGTGCCGGCGACGCAGGCCTGCCCGCTGTTCATGAAGGCCGCGCCCAGGGCCAGCGGCACGGCGACGCGCAGGTCGGCATCGTCGAGCAGCAGCGAGGCCGACTTGCCGGTGAGCGCCAGGCTCACCCGCTTCATCGAGTCCACTGCGGCGCGCGCGATCAGTTGGCCGGTCGGCGTCGAGCCGGTAAAGGACAGCTTGGCCACGCCGGGATGGGTGCCGATCTCGGCGCCCACGTCCGCGCCGCGGCCGATCACGACGTTGACGACGCCCGGCGGCAGGTCCGCGTCATGGATCGCGCGGGTGATCACCAGCGCCTGCCAGGGGCTCAGCTCGCTGGGCTTGATCACCGTCGCGCAGCCCGCGGCGATGGCCGCGGCGAGCTTGCTGGCGATCGTCCCCGCGGCGGCATTCCACGGCGCGAAGAGCCCGGACACGCCGACCGGCCGCATCTGCAGGATCGACACGCCGTCCACACCGACGGGCCGCTCGAAGGCATAACTCGACAGTGTGCGGGCGGCGTCGCCGAAGCACTGCGACGCGTAGTTGGCCACCCATTGGGACCGCGCCACCGGGCCGCCGTACTCGAGGATGGAGGACTCGCGCAGCGCATCGGCATTCGTGAGCATCGCGACCTGCAGCCGCTCCAGCATGGCCAGGCGGTCCGCCACCGCGGTGCGGCCGAAGTCGGGCTGCGCGCGGACGGCGGCCTCGATCGCGCGGCGCGCGTCCTCGCGACTGGCCATGCGCGCGCGGCCGATCACCGTCTCGTCCGCGGGGTTGACGATGTCGACCTCTTCCTCGCCGGTGGCGGGGAGGAAACGGCCGTCGATGTAGGTCTGGTCGACGTGGATCATGGCGAACGGCCTGGCGGCCTCAAGCTGCGATGCGCTCAATGTAGGAAGCGATCGGCCGCTTGATAAGCCATACGAAGGTTGCGGCCGCGCCGCCGGATCCGGGGGCCGGGCTCAGGCCTTCTTGGCGACCAGCGTGAGGATGATCGGCCCCGACGCCGACCGGTACTGCTCGCAGTCCGGCGGCAGCGGCTCTTTCCGTTCCCGCCCTTCCCAGGGAAGGCGCGAGCCGCCCTCTGCCGCTACTTCGTCCGCATGCATCCCCCTCGGCGAACGTCGAACGGCTCGCCACCGCATCAAGGCCAGGTCCTTCGAGTGGCCGGGCGGCCAGCCTTGGACGCGGTGACTTACGCGGAAGCCAAGTCAGCGGTCAGCTCGCAGCTCAAATTGAACGTCGGCGCCGGGTCCATGCCAGCGGTCTCCTCGAAGTAACTCACGCTGCCCTCGTACTCGATGGAGAAGAGGAAGCCTTTCACGCACCACACTTTGGCGGTTAGCTCGCCCATGTCGGGCAACTCCGCTCGCACCTCCGCAATGAGCAGCTCCGTCGTCTTGTTTGGGAACGACAGCGTCTCATCGAAGCTCGGACGGCCGCCCTTCATCCTGTAGAAGTTGACTTCAACGCCTTCGGGAAGCCGCTGGACCTTGTTGATTGCCTGCACTTGCCTGTCCCACAGCTCCGCGATGGAGCTATCCAAGCGTTCGCGCACGCACCCAAGCACCAGGCCGTCCAACTCGGACAGGTGGGAGCCTCTACCCAGCAGTTTTGCAAGCAGGTTCTTCATTTTGGGCACTCCCTTCCTTCTGTGGGCTCTACTGCTCACCCAACACAGAACAGACCAACCAATGCCGCCAGCCAGCACACAAACAACCCAGGTGGCGGTGAGTCGTAGCACGATGCTGTCTCGAACCAATGGCTCTGCGCAATTCATTACGACAGGCATAAGCAGTGAGAACGGCAATGACATTAGAAGAGCCGCGTACGTAAAAATGAGCTCTCCCGTTTTTGCCTGCTCACTGCCAAGACTGGAGAACGCAAGCGCAATCGCCAGCACAAGAGCGGCACCAACAAACCAAGCTCTTAACGCTAGAGTTTTCCGCTCGCCGTTCAGCCAGGGTCCAACCAGCAGGCAAACGACGGCGACAAACGCGACCGGAAGCGACGAGAGCATCAGCGCGCCAAACGAACGGTCCCCGAGGACATCAAACAACAGAGCTGCCGCTGCAATCCCGACATAGGTCAGAAACAAGGCGTTTCTGCGACACCACTGCCATCGAGATATCTCAATGTTCACTCTCTGGCCCCGCACGATTTTCGACGTTGCACTGCATATTCCTCTCATCGGAATCCGCAAACAATTCAGGCGTCAAAAGCCCATGGGTGTACCGTGATACACGGGGGTTTGCTGCATTAGCTTTGATTTGCATGAGCTCTGACATTGTTCGATGGTGCTATTCGCCCAGGCTTGGCAGTTCTGGCCGCCATTGGTCAATCCGCTGATGGCTAATGCGTATTTCGGCCTTGGCTTAGCAAACTCACTCATTAAGCACTGCTCAAGACATTCATTGTCGTCTTCGACCTTCGTGCACTGAGCTCCCGCGCCGGGAGCACCGTCACCTGCGCTCGGCTTCCCAGGCCCCCATGGTCCTGCAGCGCGGTCTTGCCCTCCCGTTATCACCGTCCCGTCTTCGCGAACGATGCCAATGAACTGGTGATACAAGGGGTTGTAGCTTGGCGCATAGACCACGTGCCCAGCCTTGCCAAGGGCATGCAATGGCTGCGTGCACATGTAAGTAGCCAGACCCAGCGGGTCAGTTGCACTCGTCGGCGCCCCCTCGGCGTAGGCGTAGGTGTTGATGCCGCCATCAAGCCCAATGGGGTCACTTTGAACATACCTCCCCGTCGTCCCGTCATAGTCCCGGAAGTAGTTGTAGTTCAACCCTGACTCGCTGTCATAGTACTGCCCCGGGAAACGCAGATTGAACGTGATCGGCGAGAGCCCCGCCGGCGCTTGTTCCGGCTGCG
>Ga0209370_1000520_pt1 | contig 49422 bp, 45 predicted proteins | sample AgamicAtPrz_FD_187164 | JGI IMG/M metagenome (GOLD analysis project Ga0209370, IMG submission 187164) | Agave microbial communities from Guanajuato, Mexico - At.P.rz (SPAdes) (version 2) | ecosystem: Host-associated > Plants > Phyllosphere > Phylloplane/Leaf | place: Guanajuato, Mexico...
TCAATTTTCTGACTTAAATTTCGCTCAAATAAACTTCGAGTAATTTAAACCAATCAATCAATGATAATATTTCGATCAATCAATCAGTAAAAATCCACACAAGTTGTTCTTCAATTCTCTTAATGATCTTCTTCCTGGTTCGTCACCAGCAAGCTAGGTCGGCTATATTACTCTTAATCTCTTAAAAGTCAACAGGTAATTTCGATATTTTTAAAACTTAATCTCAAAACCAACTTCTCGTCAAATTCACTGCCTAATGCAACTCATCTAATTCCAAGTAACTGTTTTTCAACAAGTTCTTATCTACATCACCGCCGATGGATGTGCATTATAGAGGATTAACATCCCTTTGCAAGGGGTATTTCAGCCTTTTTCTATTGAGTGCCGTTTTTTTCTACTATTTTGCAAAAAAAGTGATATATATGGCTTTTTTTTAGGCGTTTTCGCCACTTTTATTAATTTTATTTTTAGGAAAATACAGTTCATTTTAGATTTTTGATGTCTTCTTATTCTTATATAGTCGTTAGAGGTATATATAGCATTCTCTATTCCAAAGGAATATTAGAGCAAATGCTCTACCCTCAAACTATATTTCTCTCTATCTTGTTATTTGCTTTGATTACTTTTCATTATTACTGATCTATAGGTTGTTCCACGTGGAACGTTGGATTGTTTTTTTGATCCTAAAATAAAAAAGCAGGATTACTCCTGCTTTTTTTTTTACTACAGAACATTCTTAGTCAGTGAACGTTACACGTGCAATTGCTTTTTTACCTGACTGAATAATGAAAGTACCGTTTTCTTTTACAGAGAAACCAGCATCAACAGCCTTCCAGTCAACTTTTACTGCACCACGAGCTACCGCATCTTTTGCAGCTGCAGCATTCGGATTTAATCCAGCTACACGTAGAATCGTGGCAATAAAGATTTCTCCACCAAACTCACCACGCGAAATAGTCACCTCTGGAGTGTCTTCTGGTACTTCACCTTCTGTAATAAGGTTGCCAGCACTTTTATGTGCATTAGCGGCAGCTTCGGCATCATGGAAGCGCTCAACTAGCTCAAGTGCAAGAATACGCTTTACTTCTTGTGGATTACGACCAGCAGCAATTTCTTCTAATAAAGCTTTGATCTCATCTAGAGATTTAAAACTTAATAAATCGAAATAGCGTTCAATTAAAGAGTCTGGCATTGATAAAACTTTTTGGTACATTGCCCCTGGTGTATCAAATACACCAATATAGTTACCTAAAGATTTAGACATTTTATTTACGCCATCTAGACCTTCTAGAATCGGCACAGTGATACACACTTGAGATTCTTGGCCATAACGACTTTGTAAAGTACGACCCATAAGTAAGTTAAAGGTCTGGTCTGTACCGCCTAACTCAACGTCAGCTTCAAGCGCAATTGAGTCATAACCTTGAACTAAAGGATATAAAAATTCATGAATTGCAATCGGTTGGTGGTTGCTATAACGCTTTGTAAAGTCATCACGCTCTAACATACGTGATACGGTTTGCTGGCTTGCTAATTGGATCAGGTCAGCAGCAGACTTTTGATTAAACCATTCTGAGTTAAAACGTACTTTTGTTTTATTCGGGTCTAATATCTTGAATACTTGTTCTTGATAAGTTTTAGCGTTGGCTTCTACTTGTTCACGTGACAACGGCGGACGAGTTGCGCTTTTGCCAGTTGGGTCACCAATCATCGCTGTATAGTCACCAATTAAGAAGGTAACTTCATGGCCCAAGTCTTGGAAAGTTTTTAATTTGTTAATAAGAACCGTATGGCCTAAATGTAAATCTGGTGCTGTAGGGTCAAAACCAGCTTTAATTTTAAGAGGGCGATTCTCTTTAAGCTTTTTCAGTAAATCTTCTTCTGAAATAATTTCGTGCGTGCCTCGTTGGATGAGGGCAAGCTGTTCTTCGGCGGGCAAGAAATTTGACATCACAAAACCTAAACACATCAGTTATTCAATTTGTGCGATATACTAACATTTTTTCAGCGTCTTGCAGGGGAAGTTGCATATGAGCGCAATCTATATCGGCGTAATGACTGGCACTAGTATGGATGGTGTAGATATTGTAGCGGCTTCATTTGAGCCACTACAGCTTCATGCCACTCTTACAGTTCCATTCGAACCCGAGTTACGTGATGAGCTTATGGCATTAACTTTACCCGATGACAATGAAATTGACCGCATGGGTAAAGCTGATGTTGCTCTAGCCAAAATGATTGGTGATGGGATTAATACTCTCATTGAAAAGCACCAATTAGACCGTAGCCAAATAAAAGCAATTGGTTCGCATGGGCAAACCATTCGTCATCGTCCAGAACATGGCTTTACGTTACAAATTGGTGATCCCAACATCATTACTGAAATCACTCAGATTCCGGTTGTTTCAGATTTTCGTCGTAGAGATATGGCTGCAGGCGGTCAAGGCGCACCATTGGTTCCAGCTTTCCATCAAGCATTATTTCAACATCCAAGTATTCATCGTGTGATTTTGAATTTGGGTGGTATTGCTAATGTGAGTATGCTGCCGGCCAATAGTGCTGACGGCGTATTTGGTTTTGATACAGGACCTGCAAATATTTTGATGGATGCGTGGTGCCATCGCCATACAGGTCATCCATATGATGAAAATGGTGATTGGGCTGCCTATGGTCACCCTATTCGCTCTTTACTCGACCGTCTCCATGCCCACGAGTATTTTTCTAAAGAACCGCCTAAGAGCACAGGACGTGAAGACTTTAATATTGACTGGTTAGATGATCAGTTAATCGATTGGCGAAATGATTTAACTTATGATGAGTTAGAAGATACCCCTGAAAACATTCAAGCAACCCTATTAAAACTTACTGTGCGTGCCATTCAAAAAGCAATTTATCGTTCTGAGATGGAAACAGGTGAAGTATATGTTTGTGGTGGTGGAGCTTATAACTCTTATTTATTAGAACAGTTACGTTGGCGTTTACGTAAACATAATTGGTCTGTTCAACCTACCGATGTGTTAGGACTTTCCCCTACTTGGGTTGAGGCTACAGCATTTGCATGGTTAGCAATGCGCTTTGTAGATGGTTTAAGTGGAAATTTGCCAGCAGTCACAGGCGCTTCGGATTTCAGAATCCTAGGTACGATCACGGCAGTATAAAACTATTTATTGATTTGTTTGGTTAGATTCGACCTCATAGCACATTTACTGACCCGAAATGCTGTTATTTAAATGAGCATAAAAACTCATGATAAATGCCGAAAAAAATAATTTAAGGCATGTTTGTATGGATCTAACTAAACGTATTCATCAATACACACGTGGGGCTTGGACATTCGATGTGATTGATTCAGGCCCTATAGATGCTCCTCTCGTTGTTTTATTGCATGGTTTTCCAGAAACTGCCCATAGTTGGGAGCAGACTTCGGAATTATTGCATGAGCATCAATTTAGAACACTTGCGATTCATCAACGTGGTTATAGTTTAAATGCTAGGCCTCAAAGCCGATTTCAATATTCATTGAGTGAACTTGTAGAAGATGTTGCAAGTTTAATTGAACAGCTTGGCCAGCCAGTTTATTTAATTGGGCATGACTGGGGCTCGGCAATCGCTTCGGGCGTTGCCATGAAGTATCCAGAATATATTCAACATCTCACTTTAGTTTCTGTACCTCATCAAGCTGCATTTTTAAGAGCTTGTTTAAGCAGTAGACAACTTTTTAAATCTTATTATTTTGCAATTTTTCAGTTACCGATTCTGCCCGAACTTTTATTTAAAAAGATACCTAAATTGGGTCGTAAGTTTCTAAAGTCATCAGGCATGACTGAACAGCAAATTGCGATATTTGAGGCTGAGTTTATAAAGGAAAATAGATTAACTACGGCGTTGAATTGGTATCGTGGCTTTTTTTGGGACAAACCTCAAAATCCGTTTAAAGCTATAGACGTCCCCACTCTTTTTATTTGGGGTAAACATGATATTGCCGTTACAGAAAAAAGTGCGGAGCTAAACTCACATTATTTTAAAAATAGTTATCAAGCAGTTTTTATGGATGCGTCGCACTGGATTCCATATCAGAATGCACCTGAACTGGTACAATACTTTTTAGAATCTGTCCGTAAAAAATAATGATTTGATCAATAAAAAAACCTCTCAAAATAGAGAGGTTTTTTAAATTTTAAAATTCTATTAAATCGAGAATGAAGAACCACAACCACATGTTGTTGTTGCATTCGGGTTTTGTACGATAAAACGCGAACCTTCAAGACCTTCTACATAGTCAACTACTGAACCAATGAGGTATTGGTAGCTAAGTGAGTCAACCAGCATTTTCACATCGCCATTCACGAATTCTGCATCATCTTCATTTACGCTTTCAGCAAAATTGAAGCCATATGAAAACCCTGAACACCCGCCTCCTGTCACATATACACGTAACATGAGATCGTCATTCCCTTCACTATCACGGAGTTGGCGTACCTTATTGGCAGCATTATCTGTCAAAACTAGAGCTTGGGCATTCATGATGATTGTTCCTCGGATTTTGCTGTGCCTTTCAAAATAAAAAAGACCCTATATTGAGTATAGCATAATCAATATAGGGTCTGTCTTCGAAGTTTAAAGTGAATCTTGAGTATTTTTATCAAGATTATTTGTAATTCTCGTCCTGTAAACCACATTCGAAGTTTTTAGCATCTTGCTTACAACGGAATTGCCACAGTAGTTTCATCATACGTTTATCGTACACACCACGTTGTGTAAGGTTAATTCGAGACTCACGCATAAGCTTTTGGTAGCCTGGTTTATCTGCTGCTGGAACATCCATCCAGTATTTTTGCGGAATATCAGCTTTCATTTTACCCAAGATGGTAAAGGCACGTGGTAACTGACCTGAAACCCATTCTCTAGATTTCTGACCAAAACCGGCTGGGAATTTATCAGGACGGATAATAATATTTCCTGTGACCTGTAAGATCGGATAGTTCACGATCGCACCTTTTGTTCCTAAACCTTTTTGTAGCTCTAAAGGCTTAAATGCTGCTGCTGGCGCACCAATAATATCAACTTGATGGTTATTAAATTTCGCACCGAAATTGGTTACGTCAGCACTAACAGCCTGTGCTCCTACCTGCTGAACCATAATTTTTTGTGCTTCATCATAGTCAAGAACAGCAATTTTCTTACCTGCGGCTTTCGCTACTGTATTGATGCTGCGATCATTTACTAGAAGGTAAGCATCACCAACTGGAATAACACCGACAACCTCATAGCGACCATTAACCATATATTTACTAAAAGTCGGACTCGCTAAACCTTGCATGATTTTTACAGCAAGCTTGAGGTCAGGAATGGCCCCGATCGCGTCTAATGACCCAGTAAATGAGTTAAATTGACGGCCACGCATCCCTGACACACTAATACCATCACATTTGCCTGCTTTAAAATCTTCAGCAATCACGGCTTCGTTTTGGTTTACTTTTAGTTCGATATCAGCTCCCCAGTTTTTAGCGGCAAGTTGATAATCCTTCATCAGCGCATAGACATCGCCATTTTTACCAACGAAGTCAAAAACACATACTGTTTGTTTAGCCTGAGCTGCAAAAGAAACTGTAGTAAGTCCCATCGCAAGTAATAGTATTTTGGAAAATTGCATATTCTTTTTCCTTTCCTTGTGGAGTTTTTGTTTTTCGATACCAAGAAATTTCACACCGATCAGGTGTGAATCGGATAGGCCTCATATAAAAATCATGATGGAATATTTGTATAGACCCTATTTGCTTTTATGATTTTATTTCCATGAAAAATAGACAGAGATTGACCTATCTATTAGCAATTATTTTAATCACTCAAGTCCTTGATCCATTTTATACCTTCATGTTTCCTTATGAAGTTTTTATCTAAATTTAGCTTAACGTCTTTCTAACTAACCACAATGGCAGAATTGACAGCACATATAAAACAAAAAGCCTAGAACTCAGTCTAGGCTTTTTGAGAGAAATTAGAATTATTCACCAGGCATTGAACATTCAAAGTTAGCCTTGTCTACAGAACAACGTGCTTTTTTCAATACAGACATCATTCCTGCATCGTAAACACCGCGTTTAGTTAAGTCCATACGGCCATCACGCAACATTTTTTGATACTTAAGTTTGTCTTCTGCACTTAAGTTCATTTTGTATTTGCCAGGAATTTGCGCTTCTAAACGGTTGATCATTGCAAAGTTCTTAGGTAACTGTTTAACGAACCAGTCACGAGATTTTTGACCAAAACCAGCTGGGAATTTATCAGAACGTAATACTAGATCTGCTGTAACGTGTAATACAGGGAAGTTCCACATTACACCGTTTGCACCTAAACCTTTATTTAACTCTAATGGTTTGTAAGCATAAGCAGGTGCACCTACCATATCTACTTGACCATTATTAAATTTCGCAGCAAAGTTTGAAATATCAGAAAGAACAGCTTGAGCACCTACACGTTGCACCATAATTTTTTGTGCATCGTCATAGCCAAGTACGGCGAATTTTTTACCCGCAGCTTTTTCAACAGAGTTGATGTTTTTGTCACGTACGAAAATGAATGCTGAACCTAGCGGAGAAATACCAGCAACTTCGTATTTTTTACCACCCATATTAGTGGTCATTTTTGCTGCATTACGCGCATCTAATACATAAGTAATTGCACGTTGAGCGATTTGGTTATTTGGAACACCACCGAGTGAGTCGATAGATCCTGCGAATTTGTTATATTGGCGTGCACGCATTGCTGTCATTGCTACAGCATCACATTTGCCTGCTTTAAAATCATTATCAGCAACAGCCTCGTCCTGACGAGGAACCAAGTTAATTTCAGTACCCCAGCCTTTTGCAGCTAGAGCCCATTCTTCCATCATTTTATATGAGTCGCCTGCTTTTCCTAAGAGGTCGAATACACATACGGTACTCGCTGCTTGCGCTGAAGCAGAAAAACCAACAACAGAAGCGGCAGCCATAGCAAGTACGATTTTTTTCATTTTCTTCATCCTTCCACGGAACAGATTTTTTGTTTGAAGTTTCCTTTCAAAGACAGATATTAATCATGTTTTTTAGAAAAAAATAGAGCTTTTACTCAAATATTTTTATCTAATTGAACCATTGTTTGTTCAATTTAAATTATTTATTAGTGGTAAAAATCACTAAGTTTCCGTAAGTTACTTTTTATATTCACAATTTTCATACCCATATTCAGCTTTGAAATATATGTAGCGTTTTTGTGTTTAAAAAATAAACTATTCTCCATTAAGGGTACATTCAAAATTAGTTCTTTCAACCGTACAACGAGCACGCTTCAGCACACTCATCATTGTTGCATCGTATACACCTTGTTTTGTTAAGCTGAGGCGACCATCACGTAGAATTTTTTGATATTTAATTTTGTCTTCAGCTGAAAAATTCATTTTAATTTTTGATGGTACGCCCATTTCTAGCCGTTTTATCATGGCAAAGTTCTGAGGTAGTTGCTGTAGAAACCAAGCACGTGACTTTATACCGAAATCTGCGGGGAATTTATCACTTCGAGCAACTAAATCTCCCGTAACGTTAACCACAGGGAAAGTAAACATTGCCCCTTTCCCTCCTACCCCTTTACCAATCTCTAAAGGTTTATAAGCATAAGCTGGTGCCGCAATTGCATCGACTTGTCCACTATTAAACTTTTTCACAAAATCGGTAATTTCTGATGGAATGGGTTGAGCGCCTACACTTTCCACCATAATTTTCTGTGCTGCGTCATATTGCAAAATAGCAAATTTAGTACCGCGTACTTTTTCAATTGAGTTCAGGTTTTTATCTCTTACAAATAAATAAGCCAATCCAATCTGAACAATTCCGACGACTTCGTAATTGTCTCCATTTTGTGCAGTTACCATACGATGTTTATTGCGTTTATCTAAAACATAGCTAATTGCTTTTTGCGCAATGGCATTACTGGTTACTCCACCAATTGCATCAATCGAACCTGCAAATTTATTGTAATTTCTCGCCCGCATGGAAGTCATATAAGCGGCATCACACTTACCTTCACGCAGTCTACGGTCAACTAAACCTTCATCTTGAAATGGAATTAAAGTGATATCTGCTTGCCACTCTTTCGCTGCAAGCGCCCACTCTTCCATCAATTTATAGGATTCCCCTGACTTTCCTAATAAATCAAACACACAAACATTTTGTCCCGCATGTGCTGTTCCCATAGCACAGCAAAATGCTGCACTAACAATCCCCAATCTTTTTTTCATTTGACTTTCCTTAGTCTAGTTTTATTAGCAGCTTATTAATCAACCAAATTTTAAACTGTTTTTATTTTAGTCATATTTTTCCAAAGATGTTCTATCTTGTTCAATATTTTGAAAATTTCGGATGAATAGCGAAATCCTGCCTATCTTGATACATGCAATTATTAACTGCTACTTACTAAAATTCGGAATGTTTTGTTTTCATCGGCAGTTGTCTTTAAAATACAGCATCCCTAACTCACCTCGATACAATAAGATGATTCAATTTGACCAAGTTTCTTTACGCCGCGGTGGACGTGTTCTATTTCAAAAAGCGTCTATGCAATTACACCCAGGCTGGAAAATTGGTCTGACTGGGGTCAATGGTGCTGGTAAATCGACTTTATTTGCTGCATTACTTGGGAGTTTAGGTACCGATGAAGGTTCACTTACTCGTCCTTCAGGCTGGATCGTAGCGCATATGGCGCAAGAAATAAAAGCACTAGACATGCCTGCAATTGATTTTGTTCTCTCAGGTGATGAAGAGTTTTGGGATATTCAAAATAAGCTTGCTCAACCAGATCAACTGAGTGACTTTGAATTAGCTAAATTGCATGGCCGCTTTGATGAAATTCATGGTTACTCAGCGCCATCTAAAGCAGCTCAGCTTATGGCTGGTCTTGGTTTTCTAGAAAATCAATTGCGTTTGAACGTTGAGAGTTTCTCAGGTGGATGGCGTATGCGCTTAAATTTGGCACGTACTCTCATGAGCCGTTCAGATTTATTATTACTAGATGAACCAACAAACCACTTAGACTTGGATGCAATTTTGTGGTTAGAAGATTGGCTTAAAGCCTATGAAGGTACACTCATCCTCATTTCGCATGACCGCGACTTTTTAGATGCAATTACAGATCATATTCTGCATATTGAAAATCAAGAACTTACGCTTTACACTGGGAATTATTCTACATTTGAAACCACACGTAGTGAACGTCTAGCCCAGCAACAACAAGCTTTTGAGAAACAAGAAGAAACGCGTGCTCATCTACAAAAATTTATTGATCGTTTTAAAGCAAAAGCGACGAAAGCTCGTCAGGCGCAGAGTCGTATTAAACAACTTGAGCGTATGCAGCAACTTGCACCTGCTCATGTAGATACGCCGTTTACGTTTAGTTTCCGTGAACCGACTAAAATGAGTTCTCCTTTGCTGACTTTAGACAATGCCAGCATTGGTTATGGCGATAAACAAATTGCCGAAAAAATCAGATTACAAATTACACCAACCTCACGTATTGGTTTACTTGGTATGAACGGCGCGGGTAAATCGACCTTAATTAAGAGTTTAGTAGGTGATTTACCGCTCTTAGCTGGTGAACGTAAGGCTTCAGAATTACTTAATATTGGTTACTTTGCGCAGCACCAAATGGATGCTTTAGATGGTCACGCTACTCCAATGTTACAGCTTGCTCGTATAGCAGATAAAAAAATTAGTGAAGCCACCCTACGCTCTTTCTTAGGTAGTTTTGGCTTTAGTGGTGAACGCATGGATACGCCATGTGAAACCTTTTCTGGTGGAGAGCGCGCTCGTTTAGCCCTCGCACTCATTGTATGGCAGCGCCCAAATGTTTTAATTCTCGATGAACCGACGAACCATCTAGATCTTGATATGCGTCATGCACTAAGCATGGCATTACAAGACTTTGAAGGTGCTGTTGTACTGGTTTCCCATGAACGACAACTGATCGCAAGTGTTTGTGACGAGCTTCTTTTGGTACACGGCGTTAAATGTACCGAATTCGAAGGTGATTTACAGGATTATGCAAAATGGCTACGTGAAGCACGTCAGCAACTTATCAATGCTCAAACTGCTGTGGCTCAAAATAATTCGTCCTCAACCGCTGCTGCCCCAGCTAAAGTTGATAAAGAAGCACAGCGTAAAGAAGCAGCTCGCCGTCGTGAACAGACTCGACCTATTCGTAAAAACATTGAAAAAGTTGAGTCTCAAATTGAGAAGCTTCACCCGCAGCTTGCTAAAATTGAAGAATCTCTAGCAGACACGTCTCTATATGAGGCTGCACGTAAAGACGATTTACTCAAACTTATGAATGAACAGACTGAGCTGAAGGCTAAACTTGAGCAACACGAAGAGCAGCTTTTAGAACTCATGATGGAGTTAGAAGAAATGGAAGCTTCTTTTGATTAATCTATTTTCTAAAATAAAAAAGCCGATTTCTTAATCGGCTTTTTTATTAATTAATAAGGGGTATAAAAAGCCCCTAATTCATTTAAATTGCTATTTACAGGTAAAGGCCAAACATTGCTTGATAGGCTATCCGCGATATATAGATCATAACCGCCTCGACTGCCTGTTTGCCCTGCAAGAGACACCACCATGTAACGCTGATCTAAAGGCGCTGGATCGGAAGTATCATAATTAATGCTATTAAATGGCAAACGTGTGGTTTGTTTATTAGCCATATCATAAGCATAAATCTGATCATGGGCATTTGTTTGACTGTACCAACGCACATATAAAAACCGACTTCCCTGCCACCATACTGGATAATATGAGGCAATATTGGTCAGTTGTGTATCATAGGCACCCGACTGATCAATACTGAAAACTCTAGAATTATTTCCAGCACCTTTCGCATACAAGATTTGGGTGGTATTTACCATCGGATAAGGCATCGATTCCTCTATGTCCCAACCATTTTGAGTGACAGAAGTTATCGTACGATCAGTCATTTTGACGATTTTTAAATCGCCATTTTGTTTAAAAATAATACGCTGGTTATCTATGAATTTTGGATCTTCATCGCGTTTATTATTTCCCTGAGTTAAATTAATGGGTAACTCACTACTACCCACTTTCCAAGCATACACATCCCATGCATCACCATAATGCTGCCCAGAGTTAACCCCCATAAAAGTTAACCATTTTCCATCTGGAGAAAAATGGCCATTCATCATATGGTCGATTTTCCAGTTTGTGCCCAGTAATGTAGTCTGTTGCGTTGTGAAGTTATAAAGATAAAGCTTACTGTCCCATGCGTCATAATCACTATAACGATGAAATACCAATTTGCCATAAAAGGTCGGGACTGTAGCAGCATGCAATTGAAACACACTAGTGACAAAAACAATGCTACCCAATATGAGTTTATAAATCTTTTTCATAATTATATTGCCTATTGTTATTAGTAAGTACCGCCTAGAGAATATAACTTCCAATAGTTTAGGTGTTAAACAAAATGCTTTTCTGGATACAAAAAAAGGCTAATGATGATTAGCCCTTTCCCATAAAAAATCAATTATCTAAATTTTTTATGATTTTCATTTCGAATTTTGACTAAATTGATTGCTTCAGTTTTTGCTTGGTCTAATTGTCCTTGCTCAACTAATGCAGTTACTTTATCAATCTCAGTAACAAGCTGATCTAAACCAGCTTGGTAGTCTTTTACCTGTACATTTCCTGAAGGTAAACCTTCGAGTTTATGCGGCAAATATTGCTTAGAAGAAACTGCTGCTTCACGCATTACAACAAGTTGTTGTTTCGCATTAGCAGCATCTTTCGCTTCAGCAAATGCTTTAGTGCTCTTAGCTAAAGTTTTCATATTTGTTTCTAAATCAGCTGCCCAAACAGCAGAGCTTCCTAGAAACGCACATGAGATTAACAAACTAGCTAATACTTTCTGACCCATCATCTTCTCTCCCTAGACTGATTTAGAATCGTGTTATCAATTAAGCATCAATATCCGCATTTAAAGCATTTTCTTCAATGAATGCACGACGCGGTTCCACATCATCACCCATCAAGCAAGAGAACATACGATCTGCTTCAATCGCATCGTCAATAGTTACCTGTAACATATTACGGTTTTCAGGGTCCATTGTCGTTTCCCAAAGCTGTTCAGCGTTCATCTCGCCAAGACCTTTATAGCGCTGAATCATCATACCGCGGCGCGAATCTTGCAAAATATGCTGCCAAACTTGGTGGAAGTTAGCCACTTGAATACGGCGATCACCTTTTTGTAAGTAAGCACCATCTTCAAGCAAACTGAACCAGCTCTTCGAGTTTTTCAGCAAACGTGCATACTCAGCTGAATTCAATAAAGCTGCATCAAGCAAATATGCATGTGGCAAGTTATGAACATAGACAGTAATACGCGGCCAATAATGCGCAGATTTTTCACCTTGAGCATTTTCACGTTCAAATGACTCTAGTGTAATTTCTGGGCGTAAACTTGGCTGTAATCTTGTAATGATAGCTTTTACTTGATCAGCCCATTGTTGTACATAAGCCTGATCATGATTTTGATCGCTCTTGAATGCTTCTACTTCAAGTAAAGCATCCAATAAGCTAGCTGGATAACGTAAAGTTAAGCGCTGTAAGCTCTTTTGTGAAACTTGATAGTCTTGAATGACTTTTGCAAGTGCTTCACCCGTAATAGCAGGTGCTTCAGCATTGGTATGCAAAGATAGCTCATCAATCGCATTTGAAATTAAATAAGTTTCCAATGCATCATTATCTTTGATGTATTGTTCCTGCTTACCTTTTTTCAATTTATACAAAGGTGGCTGTGCAATATAGATATGCCCACGCTCAACCAATTCTGGCATTTGACGGAAGAAGAACGTTAATAACAAGGTACGAATGTGCGAACCATCAACGTCGGCATCGGTCATGATAATGATTTTATGATAGCGTAGCTTATCAGGATTATATTCTTCACGACCAATACCACAGCCAAGAGCAGTAATTAAAGTACCAACTTCCTGACTAGAAATCATTTTGTCAAAGCGCGCACGTTCAACGTTCAGGATTTTACCTTTCAACGGCAAAATAGCCTGCATTTTACGGTTACGGCCTTGCTTAGCACTACCACCTGCTGAGTCACCCTCGACAAGATATAGTTCAGAAAGTGCTGGATCTTTTTCCTGACAATCTGCCAATTTACCTGGTAAACCAGCGATATCAAGTGCGCTTTTACGACGCGTCATTTCACGTGCTTTACGTGCAGCATCACGTGCACGTGCAGCATCAATAATTTTACCTGCAATCGATTTTGCAGCTTGCGGGTTTTCAAGTAAGTAAGCAGAGAACTCTTTGTTCATTGCTTGCTCAACTGCTGGTTTTACTTCACTCGATACCAGTTTTTCTTTGGTTTGAGATGAGAACTTCGGATCAGGTACTTTTACCGAAATAATAGCAGTTAAACCTTCACGCGCATCGTCACCGGTTACATTGACTTTTTCTTTCTTGATAATATTTTCATTTTCAAGATATTGGTTAAGACCACGCGTCAACGCTGCACGGAAACCTGCTAAATGCGTACCACCATCTTTTTGAGGAATGTTATTGGTAAAACAACGAACGTTTTCTTGATAACTTTCGTTCCACTGTAAGGCTACTTCTACAACAATGCCGTTATCTGTATCCGCAGTGAAATGGAAAATCTCATTCAGATGAGTTTTACCTTCGTTAATGTATTTTACGAACTCAGATAAACCACCTTCGTAGTCATACACATGTTCAAGGTTAATTCGTTCATCACGTAAAACAATACGCACGCCCGCATTTAAGAATGAAAGTTCACGTAAACGACGCGCTAGAATTTCTACGTTAAAGATAGTTTGGCTAAAAGTTTCTGCACTTGGCCAAAAACGTACTGTTGTACCGCTCTTATCTGTTTCACCAATCACACGTAATGGATATTGCGGATCGCCGTGTTGATATTCTTGCTCATGCACTTGACCAGCGCGAGAAATCATTAAATGTAATTTACGCGAAAGTGCGTTTACTACAGAAACACCTACGCCGTGCAAACCACCTGAAACTTTATAGCTGTTGTCATCAAACTTACCACCTGCGTGCAGAATGGTAAGAATTACTTCCGCTGCAGAAACACCTTCTTCGGGGTGAATATCGGTTGGAATACCACGGCCATTATCAGAAACGCTTACTGACTCGTCTTCATGAATAGTGACAATAATTTCATCACAATGCCCAGCTAAAGCTTCATCGATTGCGTTATCGACTACCTCGAATACCATATGGTGTAAACCGGTACCGTCGTCTGTATCCCCAATATACATACCCGGACGTTTACGAACTGCATCTAATCCACGTAATACTTTAATACTAGAGGAATCATAAGCCTTTTCATTGGTTTGTTCTGTTTGAGAGGCTGATTGAGACTCTGAACTCATGGTTTCTCCCTAGCAAATATAGGTTTATTCAAAGATGGTTAACATCAAAAAATTATGGTGAAGCAAGACTAACTTGACCGGATTCAACATTGAATAATTGATATGAAATAGACAGATCATGTAAGTGTTTTTTTACCGATGCATGATCTAAAGTTGTCATAAAAACCTGGCTACCAAGTTGGCTTAATCGTTCAATTAAACGTTGTTGTGCGGTTAAGTCTAATTCTGCTGTCAGATCATCTAATAATACCACAGTTTCCTTATTACTCGCATGTAACATTGCAATTTGTGACAGTTTTAAAGCAATAATCAGCAGTTTTTTCTGACCTCTTGATAAAACCACATCAGCGTGTCCAAACGGGGTTTTTAAGCGCAAATCTGCACGATGGGGACCATATTCGGTATACCGTCTTTCGATATCTTTTTGGTGTTGATTTATCAGGTTTTGCATGAGTCCTTGCTCTGTATGAAAACCTGGACTGTATTCCAGTTCAATTTCAAGATCAGGGAGTAACTGGCTCAAATCATTTTGAAAAAACACATTCCATTGTTCCACAATACCTAAGCGCTGAGAGTGCAAAATTTCACCATAATCACTCAGCATTTTGTTCCACGGCTCTAAATCAGCCAACGACAAATTTCTTCGGGTTTTAAGTAACGTATTTCGCTGTTTTAATGCACGCGAATAGTATTGCCATGCAAAATAAAACTCAGGTTCCACGTGGAACATCAGCCAATCTAAAAGTTGGCGTCGTGGTTTTGCACCATGGTCAATAATGTCGGTACTTTGTGGATCAAGATGCTGCAAAGGAAGTAATTTAGCAAGTTGGCCTTGGGTAGCTACGGTATCGCCATTGACCTTCATCAATTGCTCACCAGATGCTAACTTTTGCATGCCAATTTTTTCAGTACTAGACTGTGCAAAGACAATCGCATCTTCGGCAGCATACTGAATATAGTTTTTAGGAATATGAGTGCGGAACGATCGTCCAGTTGCAAGCAAATGAATTGCTTCCAGAATTGAGGTTTTCCCTGAACCATTAGCGCCATAAAATATATTAAACGGTTGCAACCCTTGGAGTGCAACCGTTTTTAAATTACGCACACGTTCAATGTTTAAGCGCGTAAGATGCATATTAGATAGCCAGACTATACACGCATCGGCATAACTACATAAGTTTGATCAGTATGTGCTGGGTCTTGAACCAAAACAGACTGATTCGCTTCACTCATACTCATGTTTACGTCATCGCCATCAAGTACACCCAATACTTCAAGTAAATATTGCGCATTAAATGACATTTCAAGCGGTACGTTTTGATATTGGATAGCTAAATCTTCAATAGCCTCATCTTGCTCAGGGTTATTCGCACGAAGCTGTAAAGAATCTTGATTAAAATTCAAGAAAACGCCACGCAACTTTTCATTACTCAAAATTGCAACACGTTGTAATGATTGCTTAAACACATCATGGCTAATTAATACATGTTTATCGCCACCACGTGGAATTACACGACGATAATCAGGGAATTTTCCATCAATTAATTTTGTTGTAAAACGAACAGTAATATCACCCTGCTCTTTGTCACGACTTGGCGTATTGATGGTTACATTTAACAACTCACGACCAATCAACAATGTTAATTGTTCATCTTCAATACTCAGTAAACGCTGTAATTCACCAACAGCTTTACGAGGTACAATGGCCTGAACCAATTGAGATGATGTAGAAGAAGCCGTAATTTCACAAAGTGCTAAACGGTGTCCATCTGTTGTTACTGCACGTAATTGATTTTCATCAATTTCCAATAAAGTCCCTGTTAAATAGAAACGTACATCTTGTACAGCCATCGCAAAAGCAGTTTTTTCAAATAAACGCTTTAACTCACGTTGAGTTACCTGTACTTGAGTACCTTGACTATTTTCAGTCGTCAATAATGGATAATCTTCTGCTGGTAACGTTCCTAATACGAAACGGCTATTACCAGATTTTAAGATACATCTTTGATCTTCAGTAATTTGTAAATCAATTAATGCAGCTGTAGGCAATGATTTACAAATTTCCATTAATTTACGCGCAGGGACTGTGGTTTCCCCTGCTTCAAGGCATGCCCCTTCTGTTAAAACAGTGCTCGCAACCAGTTCGACCTCTAAATCGGAACCAGTAATGGTGAGCGCCTGAGCATTAGTCTGAATTTTGACGTTTGAAAGAATATTCAATGTATGACGACGTTCTACCGCACCGACAACATGCGATAAAACATTGAGTAAACTTTCTTTAGCGATTTTCAAACGCACGATTCATTCCTCTAGCAACTTGGAGCAAATATTTCATTTTTTAGCTGTGTACTATGCTGCACTTACGTAGACTTTGCAACAATGTCTTATTATTTCATTAACTCTGAAGTAGACGCAGTAGATTTTTATAATCTTCGTCAAAAATTGGATCTTCTCCGCGCAGACTGGTTACTTTTTCACAAGCATGCATCACAGTACTGTGGTCGCGTCCACCAAAAGCCATTCCAATTTCTGGAAAACTATCACCGGTCAATTCACGAGCAAGTCCCATTGCTAACTGACGTGGTCGAGCATAAATTCGCGTACGTTTGGGCCCTACTAATTCTTTTAATGGGATACGGAAATACTCACTCACCACACGCTGAATATTTTCTACACTAATCGTTCGTGCACGGATAGCCAACACATCTTTTAAAGACTCACGCACAACATCAAGATCGATTGGTGCACCTTTAAAACGAGAAATTGCAACGACTTTATTAAGTGCCCCTTCAAGTTCACGTACGTTAGCAACCACTTGTTGTGCAATAAATAATGCACAATTTCGAGGTAAATCAACGCCGCTATTTTCTGCTTTCTTTAATAAAATTTCGATACGAGTTTCAATATCTGGTGGTTCAACACCTACTGAAAGTCCCCAAGAAAAACGGGAAACTAAACGTGGATCTAACTCTGTTAATTCTTTTGGATAACGGTCTGAAGTTAAAATAATTTGTTTAGATTCATCAAGTAAAGCATTAAATGTATAGAAGAACTCAACTAGACTCGCCTCTTTACCTGCTAAGAGATGAATATCATCGACCAACAATAAATCCAAAGAACGGCAGTTCTTCTTAAATTCTTCTACTTTGCCTTTTTGTAAAGAACTCACAAAATCCTGAACAAAACTCTCAGAAGTCATATACATCACACGAGCATTTGGTTTGGCTTGTAATAAAGCATTACCAACTGCTTGCATTAAGTGTGTCTTACCTAATCCTGTAGGACCGTATAAAAACAAAGGGTTATGCTGTGAAGCACCTAATTGAGTTAATACTTTTCTACATGTTTCAGCAGCCATCTGGTTCGAACGGCCTTCAACAAATAAAGAAAAAGTAAACTGAGGATTCAGTAGTTTCTTTTTTGATGTTTTCGGATTGACGACACTATTCGCATGTGGGCTAGAAACAGACTCAGGCTCTTTTTTTACTTTAATACTTTGTGGTGGGGCAGTTTGCAAAGCAGCTGTAGTGGTTGCTGGTTGTTCGCTCGATGACAAAATACTCCCAGGACGAGAATCAACTAAAATCTCAACCTGACGGACACGCCCTTCTGACAACTGCTCAGCCAATATAGAAATTAATTCTAAATGATTCTCTTGAATGTAACGCGTCCAATAAGGGTTAGGAGCATAGAGACGTAGTATCCCTTCTACTTCTTCAGCAACTAATGGGCGAATCCACATCGCAAAGACGTTATCAGAGAGCTCTTGTCGCAAGCGAGTTAAGCAGTCTGTCCAAAGCATGTGTATCCCCTATTTTTGCGTTTTTAAATTCAAACAATCTAAAGATTCACCCTTCCATATGAGAAGGGGTCGCCATTCTAACCAAGTTATCCACATCTGTCATGACGAATTCGAGTGATTTTGTCTAAAAAGAAAACTCTTGTGAATAAATTTAAATTCAAAACCGCTTGTGTATAACTTTTTGCACAACCTGTGGATAAATTATCACACAAACTTATCCACAATCCATAAATATAATAAAAACAGAGTTATCAACAACCCAAATACATGTTTTTTAAATTTAAAAGTACGAAATCCACAGAAAAAACCGCTCCTAATAAGAATAAATATAAATTTTAAAATTTGAATTTATTTAATAGGGGGTGTGATCTTTTGTGGATAACTACAAAATATGAATTTAAATTCAAATACAGCAAATCAAAGCCAAGATGATATCTTGTTTTGTTGATAAATATGTATATAAGGTGTGTATATAATAAAAGTTCTAATAAAAATAGACAATTACTTTGTGTATAACTTTAAAAACTATATATTGCACTGAATTATGACAATCATAAAAAGAAGTAGAGAGATTAAAAATTTGGGTTAAATACAAAACTTTCTTGGTTTTTCATTGACAGCGTAAACATTGCACAATAAAATCGCGGACCTTTATAGAAAGATCATTTTTGGGAGTTTCGATATGAAACGTACTTTCCAGCCATCTGAATTAAAGCGTAAACGCGTTCATGGTTTCCGTGCTCGTATGGCAACTAAAGCTGGTCGTCAAGTATTAGCTCGTCGTCGTGCAAAAGGTCGTCATAGCTTAACTGTTTAATACTGTTACGCTGACCAGACTTGGGTGTGATGACACTTTACAATTTTAGCACAGATGTGCGAATACGCTGTGCTGCAGATTATAAAAGTGTATTCGATGGTGCGCTTTTTAAAGTGCATCAACCCCATTTTTTATTTCTTGCAAAATTAACCGAACAGCCTAATAGCCGTTTGGGTATTGTTGTTGCTAAGAAAAAAGTGCGCCGTGCACATGAAAGAAATCGAATAAAACGTCTTGCTCGTGAGAGCTTTCGTCTACATCAGCCGAATTTTGGATCAGATATAGATATTGTGGTAATGCCGAAAGTCGGTATAGAAGCGATTACGAATGCTGAGCTATATCAACAATTAGATTTTGCTTGGCAAAAATTACAACGCTTAGCAAAAAAACATTCTAAAGTTGGCACAACCTCGCAGAATTAAGAGATAGCCAATGGTTCGTTTTCTACGTTGGTTGATTCGACTGTATCAAATTGCGATTAGTCCGCTTCTTGGACCCCGTTGTCGTTATATCCCGACCTGTTCCCAATATGCGATAGAAGCATTGCAAACTCATGGTGCAATCAAAGGCGTTTGGTTATCTTCTAAACGAATTTGTCGTTGTCATCCGTGGGGCGGATCTGGATATGATCCGGTACCGCCAAAAGCAATTCGTTTTATTTCGTTTCATCAAATAGATTCTCAAACGCATCATGTTGCTGTACCCTTTCGTGATCGTTTACTGAAGCAAAATCTCTCTAACCATTTGGGGTAATAGATATGCAACAATGGGCCAGGTTTGCAATTCTCGGGGCCATGTTTGTCACCGCATATTTGCTCATTTTGGCTTGGCAAAAAGATTATGGAAATGCTGCAACTGCACCGCAAAAACAAGCGGCGGCTGTAAGTTCACATGAAGTATCTGCTGATTTGCCAAATGCTAAAAATGCAACAGTGGCTTCCGATGTGCCACAAGCAAATATTGCGCAGTCACAAACCACAGATGCAACTGCACCTGTGAATCAACAGCTTATTTCAGTACAAACTGACCTTTACCATATTTGGATCAATCCAAAAGGTGGTGATATTGTTCGTATTGAATTACTCTCACACGACAAAAGCAAAGACAGCGATCAACCTTTTGTTATGCTTGAAAATGATGCCAAGCGTACATATGTTGCTCAATCTGGCTTAATTGGTTTGAATGGACCAGATAGTAGTCGTGGTGGTCGTCCATTATATGCTGTTGAAAAGACATCATATACTTTGGCTGATGCTAAAGGTGTACAGGACCAAAAGGGTCAATCTGAAAAAGTTTTAAACGTTCCGATGGTATTTAAAACACCTGAAGGCGTTGAAATTATTAAAACTTTCACCTTTACCCAAGGGCAATATCCAATTGTTGTAAGACATCAAGTGATTAACCGTAGCCAACAAAGCTGGCAAGGTCAGATGTTTGGACAATTAAAGCGTGATAACTCTGATGATCCTGGTAAATCTTCTCAAGGTATTTTCACTTTAGGAACTTTCTTAGGTGGAGCTTGGGGAACACCAGATTCACACTACAACAAGCTTAAGTTTGCTAATTTCTCAGAAGAAAAAGTAAATACTGAAGCGAAAGGTGGATGGGTTGCGATTGTTCAGCATTATTTTGTAAGTGCTTGGATTCCTGGGAATCTTAAACTGACTCAAGCAAATGGTCAGCCTTATGTAGCTAAACTTGAATCTCGTCAATCTGCGGATCATATGAATATCATTGGTTTTACCTCACCAGTGATTAATGTTCCGGCAGGCACTTCAATGGAAGTGGACGCAAAACTTTATTCAGGTCCGAAAGTACAATCTGAATTAAAAGATTTAGCGGTTGGCTTGAATCAGACTGTCGATTATGGCTGGTTATGGCCGATTGCCAAGTTATTGTTCTTAGGTCTTCAATTCTTCCATAGCATTGTGGGCAACTGGGGATGGTCAATCATCTTACTTACCGTGATGGTGAAGATGATTTTGTGGCCTTTATCTTCAAAAAGTTATCGTTCTATGGCGAAAATGCGTGTGATTGCACCAGAAATGCAACGCATGAAAGAAGAATTCGGTGAAGACCGTATGCGCTTCTCGCAAGAAATGATGGCTTTATACAAACGTGAACAAGTGAATCCACTTTCAGGTTGTTTACCGTTGTTGCTACAAATGCCAATTTTCCTTGCTTTGTACTGGGTACTCATGGAAAGTGTGGAATTACGCCATGCACCTTGGTTAGGCTGGATTCAAGACTTGTCAGCAATGGATCCTTGGTTCATTTTGCCGTTAATCATGGGTGCTACCATGTTTGCGCAGCAAATGTTGAACCCACAACCCGCTGATCCTATGCAGGCAAAAGTGTTCCGCATTATGCCAATTATGTTCACGGTATTTATGTTGTTCTTCCCAGCGGGTCTCGTGCTGTACTGGATTGTGAACAACAGTATTACTATTTTACAGCAGTCGTTTATTAACAAGAGCGTTGAAAAAAGTCGTATCAATAAGACTGAATCAGCTTCTTAATCGTTGAACTTTTGCTGAATAAATCCGCTTAAGATGGTAATCTTAGGCGGATTTTTCTTTGGCTGGATTTTAGGTTTTTAGGTGAATAATATGCAAAGTCAAACCACGATTGCCGCAATTGCAACGCCACCAGGGCGTGGTGGTGTGGGCGTGATTCGCCTATCGGGACCTAAAGCTTATGAGATTGCTCAAAACCTGTCACAGAAAAACTTGCCTGAAGCACGTATGGCAGGTTTTCGTAAGTTTTATGATGCTGATGGCAGCATTATGGATGAAGGGATTGTTCTATGCTTTCCTAATCCCCACTCGTTTACAGGTGAGGATGTTGTAGAGCTACAAGGTCACGGTGGTCCAGTCATTCAAAATGCCTTGCTGGGACGTCTATTTGAGCTGGGTGCAATTGCTGCAAAAGCTGGTGAATTCTCCATGCGCGCTTTTGAAAATGGCAAGATGGACTTGGTACAAGCAGAAGCGATTGCCGACTTGATTGATGCGACTTCACAAGCTGCAGCACGTTCTGCTGTTCGCTCTTTACAAGGCGCTTTTTCAACAAAAATTAATACGGTTTTAGAAAAACTGATTCATTTACGCTTACATGTTGAAGCTGCAATTGATTTTCCTGAAGAAGAAATTGATTTCTTGGCAGACGGTAAAATTTTAGCTTTACTTGAAGATGTTCAGCAGTCAGTACATGCCGTTCAAACATCTGCACGACAAGGTCAATTACTACGTGAAGGCTTGCAAGTCGTTATTGCGGGTAAACCGAATGCAGGTAAGTCGAGCTTGTTAAATGCGCTAGCTGGCGTTGAGCGCGCAATTGTGACCGATATTGCTGGTACAACTCGCGATGTTTTACATGAAAAAATTAGTTTAAATGGCCTACCAATCACCTTAACAGATACAGCTGGTCTACGTGAAACAGGTGACATTGTTGAAAAAGAAGGGATTCGTAGAGCAATCAAAGAAATTGAGCAGGCTGATTTGTTGTTGCTGGTTTATGATTTAAATCAGGGTGATGACCCATTAAAACTTGCTCAAGAATATTTTGCTGAACACATTGAACCACGTCGTTTAATGTTAATTGGTAATAAATGCGATTTAACTGGACAATTAGCTGAAATAAGCGATTTTCAAGGGTTTCGTCATATAACCGTTTCTGCAAAACAAGAGATGGGCGTACAAGGCCTCGTAGATGCGATTACAGCGCATGCAGGCTTCCACCCTGAGGAAGACACCTTTATTGCGAGAACACGTCATTTAGACGCAATGAAGCGCACACAGCTCTATCTTTCAGAAGCACATGAGCAACTTGTTGTGTTTAACGCAGGTGAACTCGTTGCTGAATCATTACGCCTTGCTCAAAATGCTTTAGGTGAAATTACTGGTGACTTTAGCGCCGATGACCTATTAGGCAAAATCTTTGGTTCGTTTTGTATTGGAAAATAACTAAAAACTCTGAATGATGCACGTGGTTGTGTCATTCAGTTACCTCGTTAGCCGTATCTTTTTAGAACCTTTAAAAACTCATCTAACTCATTCTGATCAACTTGTGCTTCTTTGAGCACATGGTGATGTAAGTGTTGTTCCATTAATTCACTCATTAAACCGTTTATCGCACCTTTAATGGCAGCAACTTGTTGTAGTATTTCTATGCATGAAATATCAGGCTGTTCAACGGCATGCTCAATACTATTAATTTGCCCTTTTAGTCGTTTTACACGATTAACTATTTTTTTATCCTGACCAATGTGACTCATCTGTGTTCTCTTGTATAATTCAATATACTGGTAGGGAGTATATTAGGTTTAAATTTTATGCAGGATTATAGTGTATCACGTCATCATCAACATCAGTTTGATGAAGGAAATCCACTTGCACAAAAACGTATTTTGATTGCAACGATTTTAACGGCATCTATGATGGTGTTAGAAATATTTGGTGGATGTTTTTTCAATTCAATGGCCCTTCTGGCTGATGGTTGGCATATGAGTTCACATATGTTGGCACTCGGTTTAGCCTATTTTGCCTATCGTGCAGCTCGTCATTATTCCGAAGATCATCGGTTTAGTTTTGGAACTTGGAAAATCGAGATTTTAGCGGGTTATAGCAGTGCAATTTTGCTGATGGTTGTTGCCATTTTTATGGCTTTTCAGTCGATACAACGTTTATTTAATCCAGTTGAGATTTTTTATAATGAAGCGATTCCGATTGCAATTTTAGGTTTGGTCATTAACTTGATTTGCGCATGGTTACTTCACGATGATGGGCACCATCACCATCACCATCACCATCACCATCACCATCACCATCACGAGCATGATCATGGGCATCACCACCACGATTTAAACCAAAAAGCTGCATTTTTACATGTAGTTGCAGATGCTGTGACCTCCATTTTTGCAATTATTGCGCTTTGTGCTGGCAAATATTTTGGATGGGATTTTTTAGACGCACTTTTAGGGATTTTAGGTGCTATTTTGGTTGCAAAATGGTCTCTTGGATTAATGAAAGAGACAGGAAAAACCCTTTTAGATGCTGAAATGGATCATCCTGTAGTTGAAGAAATTCGAGAAGTGATTGGTGAATTTCCTAAACACATTGAAATTACGGATATTCATGTCTGGAAAGTCGCAAAAGGTAAGTTTTCTTGTATTTTAGCGCTCGAAACGGATGATATTTCTTTAACTGCAGATCAGATTCGTCAGGCTTTATCAATTCATGATGAAATTGTGCATATATCGGTAGAAATTAATATTCTAAAATCTGCTTATGTTCCACGTGAAACATTGGCATAAATGAGTGGCAGTTTGGTTATAACTCAGTAATCAGTTCTGTTTTCAAAAGCTGAACTGATTAAAATGATCTCCTCTCCTACCTATGAGTCGGTTTTATGCTTAAAAAAATAGGAATATTGGCGTTATTTAGCTTAACAGCAAGTGTGAGTTTCGCTAATGTAGATACTGTTAGGGAAAATATTAAGAAACAATATCCTAATTTGAAAATTAGCAATATTCAGAAAACCGAAATGCCAGGGCTATATAGCGCTAATCTTGATCAACAAATTATTTATATTGGTGAAGATGGTCAGCATATGCTTGTTGGTTCTATGATTCGATTAAAAGATCAGAAGAATTTGACCAAAGATCTGGTGTTAGGACAGAACTCAATTGATTGGAAACAATTACCTTTAAAAGATGCAATTAAAACGGTTAAAGGTAATGGACAGCATGTTCTAGCAGTATTTTCTGATCCAAATTGCCCTTATTGTAAGCAGCTTGAACCTGAACTCGATAAGCTGAAAGATGTAACCATTTATACGTTCATCTATCCTTTAAAACCTCAGTCTATTGTTGTTTCTAGACAGATATGGTGTGCGCCAAATCAATCCTATTCATGGAAAAAACTGATTCAGCAAGGTGTTAAACCCACAGTGGCAAGCTGTGCTAATCCAATTGATCGTAATTTAGAGCTTGGAAAGAAATTAGGTTTTAATGGTACCCCTACCTTAATTTTTGCAAATGGATTTAAACTGGTAGGTGCTCGATCTGCCGAAGAAATTCAGGCAGTGTGGAAAGAGTTAGGTCTATAAAATGAATTAAAAAAGCACCATCAGGTGCTTTTTTATTGCCTAAAAGCCATTAACTTTTTCGTGCAATTAAATTGTAAATAAAGAGAATAATGACTGCACCAATTACAGATGCGATAAAGCCCGCAGCTGAATTTTCTCCATAAAGGCCAAGTAAACGTCCACCATAAGTGGCGAGAAGTGAACCTGCAATACCAATTAGGGTAGTTACGATGAAACCTGCTTTATCATCCCCTGGATGTAAGGCTCGAGCGATTAAGCCAGCAAAGAAACCAACTACAATAGCGACAATGAGTGACCACATATTTGTTCTCCAGTTGTTTTTTTGATGAAGTTAATGATTTTGCTTCATATTCTATCGTGCGGCAGAGTCATCTATTTTGTCTGTAGCAGATTGCGACTTTTTGTGTCTTTTTTGTTCGAAGCTAAAGTTTTATATAAAAAAATAGCACCTCGGGGTGCTATTTTTTTGAAATTTATAAACCAATTTCGCCAATAAATGGTAAGTGGCGATATTTTTGATCGTAGTCTAATCCATAACCCACAATAAACTTGTCTTCAACTTCAAAACCTAAAAATTTCACTTCGAGATCAATTTCACGGCGAGATGGTTTACTCACTAACGTACACAATTGAATCGAATTTGGTTCGCGAGTTTGCAGCATTTCCATAACTTTGCTTAAGGTATTACCTGAGTCGATAATATCTTCAACGACCAGTACATCTTTACCGCGAATTTCACCGTCAAGATCTTTTAAGATTTTAACATCTCGACTTGAAGTCGTACCGCCGCCGTAGCTAGACACTGTCATAAAGTCGAGTTCATGCGGTTTGGTAATCGTTCGGCACAAGTCTGCCATGAAAATAACAGAACCACGCAGTAGCCCAATCAGGACTAACTCTTTGTCGCTATTTGCATAGTGAGCGTTAATTTGCTCGCCGAGCTCTTTGACTTTTGCTTGAATTTCTTCGGTTGAAATCATGATGCTCATTGCAACAGTCATGTCAGATTCCTACAAGATATAAAAGAAAAAATAAAAAAGGTGTTGACCTGCAACACCTCTAAAATCTGAGTTAATGGTAAAATTTTAAAGCAAAATGATGTTTCATGCACCCTTTGATGACTCTGAAGTTTTATCATTTTGAGCAATATGTCGATCCCGCTTTAAAACAAGAGCACATATTCCAAATAATAACAAAAACTTAACGGCCCGATTTTTATTAGGCTGTTTCTTTTTGATAAGCACGGTTTCCATAAATATAAGTCGCCTCAATATTGCGGTCATCACCTAAAGTGAATAATGCAAACAGTGAGTCTTCAACAGATTTAGATTTAGACTGACGAAGTTGCTGTAGTGCCGTTGGCTTTAGGTTGAGTACCACAAAGTCTGCTTCTTTACCGACGTTGAAATTGCCTAAGTTATCCTGCAAATCAAGTGCTTTTGCTCCGCCTAGTGTCGCGTGATAGAGCGCTTCATAAGCTGAAAGTTTATCACCCTGTAACTGTTGGACCTTATAAGCCTCGTTAACAGTTTGCAGCAAACTAAACGATGTACCAGCGCCGATATCTGTACCTAAACCTACTTTCACTTGTTTTTCCCAAGTTTTTTTCAATGGGAATAAACCACTTCCCAAGAACAGGTTCGACGTTGGACAAAATGCGATAGCCGACTGTGTATCATGCATACATTGCCATTCTTCATCTTCTAAGTGAACACAATGAGCAAAAACAGAACGTTTACCAGTTAGGCCATAATGTTGATAAACATCTAAATAGCCTGCTTGTTCTGGAAATAAAGATTTCACCCAAGCAATTTCATCTTTGTTTTCGCTTAAATGGGTGTGTACATAAACATCTGGAAATTCTTGTTTTAACTGCCCTGCTCTTTCTAATTGTTCAGGTGTAGACGTCGGTGCGAAACGTGGTGTAATCGCATACAGAGCACGACCCTTGCCATGCCATTTTTCAATGAGTGCCTTGGTGTCACTGTAAGCCGTTTCTGGCGTGTCACAAAGCGCTTCAGGTGCATTACGGTCCATGAGTACCTTACCAGCGATTAAACGCATCTGAACGTGTTCTGCGGCTTCAAATAAGGCATCAACAGACTCAGGATGAACCGTACAGAAAACGAGCGCCGTGGTTGTACCGTGCTTTAAGAGTTCCTGAACAAAGAACTGGGCAATTTCATTTGCATATGCTTTGTCTTGAAACTGTATTTCAGTGGGGAATGTATATGTATTGAGCCAGCTTAAAAGTTGTTCGCCGTAAGCTCCCACCATTTCGGTTTGCGGGAAGTGAATATGGGTATCAATAAAGCCAGGTACAATCAATTGTTCTGGGTAATGTTGAACCTCAACTCCAGCAGGAAGATGCTGTTGAGCTTCTTCCCATGCACCAAACCATTTAATTTTTCCATGTTCACTAATCAATACACCATCTTCTAAATAACGCACTTGATTTGGAATATCAGTTGGCTCAGAGACGGTTTGCTGGATATCTAAAAAACGACCACGCACAACGGTGGTATTTGCGATCAATGACATGGAAAGCCTTTATATTTTCACTTTTTTCGATTGATTGTACCCCACTTAGCCAATATTTAAACGGTATAACGTTTACTTAGTCCCCATTCAGCCAAAATCCGTCGATAAGTTGTTGATGAACGGTCTGCTTCAAAATGTGCTTCCATCATTAAATCAAGCGGAAGGTCTTCTGGCTTTTGTGATTCAACCATATCTTGGTCTTCAGCAAAAATTTGCGCATTGAATGCATATACCTTTTCTAAATCGCCATTTTGGTCAAAGTTACGGGTGAGTGGAACAAATAAACGGGTCTTATTGCTTGAAACAGGACAACAGGTATTTAAAATTTTTAAAACCCCACCTTCTGGAAAATCGACCGTAAGTACAGCTGAAAAAGGTGGATAGACATCAAAGGTGCGCTTCCACAAAAAGCCTTCTGGTTCGAGATTTTTTAGTTCATGTGGATAGTTACTGACATTGCTGATATAGACTGTTTTTAAGCCGTAGCTGGTACGTTCTGTGTGATATTTGGGTACAACAGGGTTCTCTCGATTCGCAAAGGCGTTGTGATGTACCCATGCAAAATGAGCGACATCGATAAACCCTTCGAGTTGACGTCCGCTAGAACCGCCAATATCGACAAAAGGCGGTAAAATTGATTGATGTTCTGCATGCTCCCAAGTATCTAATACTGGAATATTAGCTCGAGTAATATCCCGACTGTGAATACTGGTCCAAATCAGGCCATATCGTTCAACAACTGGAAATTTGGTCAGAGAAAAACGATCAGAAATTTTAGTTAAATCGGGTTGAGCTGGTATTTGGGTACACTTCCCTTCGGTGTTATAGCGTAGACCATGATAAGGACACACAATTTCTTCACCATCTACCCACCCTTTGGTTAAAGGCACACCACGATGTGGGCAAATGTCTCGGACCAGATGAATTTCGCCACTTTCTGTCTTATATAGGGCCATATTGACGTCTAATAACGTCACTTTTTGTGGTGCAGTAGAGACATCTTGAATACGGGCAACTGGATACCAGTGAGTAGATAAAATTTCCCAATCTTTTGCATCAAAACTGCTGTTACACGGCATTGCTAGCGGCGTTAAAGTTGGAATAGCATTCATGGCATCACTCCTTAAAAAAAATCAGGGCTCTCGCGAGCCCTTAAAATCTAGGCTTTTTTCTTTTTAGGAAATGCAAAGAGCTTGCCAATATTGATTTTTAATAAAGAGATTAAGAGTAAAATTATTAAAATACATAAACTTATTTAATTATATTTTTGAATTTTTGTTCTAATTTAGCTTTGAACATGAAAGCTTATTATTTGTTAAGTACTTAAAATGCACTGATTGATCGCAAGCAAGACCCAATAAAAAAGCACTTTAAAAGTGCTTTTTTATGTAGATCCCTTTATAGGATGAATTAAGACTGCAATTGCTTTTTGTTGTGTCGTAAAGAGAGATAAGCGGTAATTGCTAACACTATTACGATAAAGCTTAACGAGATCCAGATTGGCATGTGGAATACATCAAGCAATAACATTTTTGCACCAATGAACAATAAGATGATGCCTAAACCATATGGTAAGTAATGCAGTTTAGAAGCAGCGCCAGCAAGCAAGAAGAACATTGCGCGTAAGCCTAAAATTGCCATTAAGTTCGCTGTTAAAACAATAAATGGATCACTGGTTACCGCGAAAATAGCAGGAATAGAGTCTACCGCGAAAATCACATCTGAAGCTTCAACCAAAATCAATACTAAAAATAACGGCGTTGCCCACAGTAAACCATTTTGACGGACAAAGAATTTGTCACCTTCAAGCTGCGGCGTAATACGCATGTGCTTACGTAACCATTTTAGAGCTTTGATATCTTCAATATTGGTTTCTTCTTCTTGGCCTTTTAAGAATTTGAAACCTGTATATACCAAGAACGCACCAAAGATATAAAGCACCCATGAAAACTCTTGAACAAACCATGCGCCAATAAAGATAAACAGAGTACGCAGTACGATTGCGCCTAATACGCCGTAGAGTAAAATTTTACGTTGTAGTGCAGCTGGAATAGCAAATGCCGCAAAAATCATTAACCAGACGAAAACGTTGTCAATTGCGAGAGACTTTTCAAGTAAGTAACCTGCGAAATATTCCATGGTTTTTTGATTTGCTAGGGTCACACCAGCCGTTTGCTGTAGATACAACCATAAACCACCACCAAATAAGACCGCAACGCTTACCCAAGCCACACTCCAATACGCAGCTTGCTTAATTGAGACATCCTGACCTTGCTTTTGCTTAAAGCCTAAAAAGTCCACTAAAAGCATAACAATGACAATGCCAAAGAATGCTATGTACAGCCATAGATTGCCGATTGTTTCCATAAATCCTCCTCACATCCGGCAATTGGGCATAAAAAAACCTCGACCAGTTGCCAGATGAATTAAACATCTGTATCAACATGATCAAGGTCTTGCCTACATCATGAATTTCACGATGCTCAGATACCGACTTTTTAATAAAAGTGTATTGACGATATCTGACACATAACATTGCTGTTATGTTTGGAGGAGGCTACTCCCCTTGTCAAACTAAATTCTGTTTTGGATAAAACATATCCAATTTCACATAGAATGGCAGATTTTTTTATATTACGCAACTGAACTTAATGTCGTGGTTTTAATGCAAAAAAGATCTATAAGTTATTTAATCAAACCGCGGTCTAAAAGCGGTTTGCATATAATCTGGTAAAGGTGAATAAAGAATGCGGTCAAACTTGTACCGTAAGCATTCCAGAAGTAATAACCTGCCGTATTGACCAGTAGCGCGACAATAAAAGCACCCAACATATCTAAAGGGAAATGCACACCTAAATAAATACGTGACCATGCCACCACAAATGATAAGAATAAAAGAATGATTCCAATCATTTTGCGCTGAGCAAACAAATAAGACAGAGCGATGGTGCTAAAAATCAGCATATGATTACTTGGAAAAGATGCTGTTGGCGCATGCTCAATAAACGTTGTGCCAACACCCATCACAAACGGCCTTGGGTGATGATAAAACAGAGAAATAACATAACCTACCAAAAGCGATATGCAGGTTAAAAAGACAGACTTAATGACTCTATTTTTTAAATCTTGATCACCATACAACCATAAAAATGTAAGGATGAATAAAAGGATATACAGGAGATCATTAGCAAAAAAGATAGCAAGACGAATGATAAATTGACTCGCATCCTGAGCCCCATTAAGAACATGGAATAAGCTAAGGTTGAGTGTTTCTAAAGACATTCATATTCCAAACAAGAACAAAAACGTGGGCTATGATAAAGAATTAAGCCTATTGTCTTGATAAAGAATTGTCACAAAAATGAAATATAGTGGGTTTGTGAGTAAAGATTAAACAGCAGGTCTAGATATTTTTTAATGCGTGTTCTGGGCGTTAATATTAAAGTGTTAACGTGTTGGCACTTTATTCGAGAACGTTATTTTATGACTACTCAAGAAAAACAGAAAAAATTAAGTTTGAGGCCTTTATCTCCAAGAGATCCAAAACAGCCGCATAGAGCAGCAACTCCCCTCGAATTATTGTTCGACTTAATTTTTGTGGTCGCGATTGCAACAGCGGGTCAGCAGTTACATCACGCGATTATTGAAACTCACCTCTGGTATGCACTGCCAAGCTACCTGATGGTATTTTTTGCGCTGTGGTGGGCATGGATGAATTTTTCGTGGTTTGCTTCAGCCTACGATAACGATGATGCATTGTATCGATGCCTTACCTTTGTACAGATTGTGGGGTCATTGGTGATGGCCGCCGGTATTCCTGATGTATTTCGTAGTCAGGATTTTGACATCATCATTATTGGTTATGTGATCATGCGCATGGCACTGGTTACCCAGTGGCTACGTGCAGCAAAACATGATCCAGAGCGGCGAATTACCGCTTACCGCTATGCGGTAGGTATTGTCTTGGTTCAGGTGGGTTGGCTCGTTGCTAATTTTGCACACATACTTTCAGTTCCTTTATTTTTATTTCTGGTTGCGATGGAATTATTTATTCCTATCTATGCAGAAAAATACTCACCAACGCCGTGGCATCCTCATCATATTGTAGAGCGTTATGCACTGCTTACCATTATTGTTCTGGGTGAATCAATCGTCGGTAGTTTTAATGCCATACGTGACGCCTTAGCCGCTCAGTCAATGAATATCCCAGCCGTTTTCTTAATGATCGGTGGATTGGTGCTGATGTTTGCCATGTGGTGGGCTTATTTTGATCGTAGTGAACAACACCATCATGTTAAAGGTGTACGCCCATTTGTATGGGGATACGGCCATTATTTTGTTTTTGTCAGTATTGCTGCGGTGGGTGCAGCGCTTGCTGCCGCTGTGGATGTCACAACCCATCATGCGCATATTTCCGATTTATATATGGGAATAGTCGTTGCGGTGAGCGTGGTGCTTTATACCACCTGTATTTGGATACTTTACGAGTTCCAATGTTTATCTGGAATCACGAAATGGTTTTATCCGATCACCGCGCTCATTATTTTATGTATTCCGTTTATCTGTAATAACGTGGGATATAGCGTTTTTGCGATGGGTATTGTCTATAGTTTACGTTTAATCGTTTCTAATAAATTTATGGCCAATATAGAGCCAGAAAAAGTTTAAAAATAATTGATATAAAAAAACGGGTTTCAATTTGAAACCCGTTTTTTTATTAAATCAACTAAAGCGAAAGTTAAGCAGCTTTTGCTTTTAATGCGCTCATGAGTTTTTGATGTAAGCCACCAAAGCCACCGTTAGACATAATCACCACAGCATCGCCCTCACCTGCTTCATTGACAATACGCTCAATAATTTCATCAAGAGAGCGGCTCACTTGAGCATGGTTTGATGCAGCTTCAATTACAGGTTGTAAATCCCAATCTAAACCTTCTGGCTGGTACCAGATGACATCGTCTGCTAAGCGTGCTGAATGCGCCAAGCCATCTTTATGACTGCCCATACGCATCGTGTTTGAGCGTGGTTCAATAATGGCCCATAAACGGCGTTCACCTAAGCGTTTACGTGCCCCATCTAAAGTGGTGTCAATTGCTGTTGGGTGGTGAGCAAAGTCATCATAAACCTCAATACCATTGACTGTACCGAGTAACTCCATACGACGTTTTACACCGCCAAAGTTAGACAAAGCTTCACAAGCCGTTTCAAGTGCAACACCTACATGTTGAGCGGCTGCAATCGTTGCTAAAGCATTCGCTACGCTATGTTGCCCTGTCATGGTCCATTTTACTTCACCAACGGCATTGCCATTTTCCAGTACTTTAAAATGGCTGCCATCAATTGAGATTAATTCGGCAGACAGTGCAGCTTTTTCATTCGCTTCTAAACTTGTACGAATTACTGGTGTCCAGCAACCCATTTCAAGCACTTCATCAATATGAGTTTCAGTAATTGGCGCAATAATACGACCTTCACTTGGAATGGTACGAACAAGATGATGGAATTGCTTTTGAATTGCGGCTAGGTCATCAAAAATATCAGCATGGTCAAATTCAAGGTTATTTAAAATCGCCGTTTTTGGGTGATAGTGAACAAACTTAGAACGTTTATCAAAGAAAGCAGAGTCATATTCATCAGCTTCAACGCAGAAGTATTTTCCACCACCTAAACGAGCGCTTTCGCTAAAACCAAGTGGAACACCACCAATTAAAAAGCCCGGATTTAAACCAGCCTGATCAAGTACCCAAGCCAGCATGGTGGTAGTCGTGGTTTTACCATGAGTTCCTGCTACGCCAAGCACATGTTTACCTTGTAAAACATGATCAGCAAGGAACTGAGGACCAGAAATATATGGCAAACCTTCGTTCAGCATATATTCCACTGCATCAATACCACGTTTCATGGCATTTCCGACAATGACTAAATCAGGATGAGGCTGTAAATGACTGCGGTCATAGCCTTGCATGAGGGTAATGCCTGCATTTTCTAACTGGGTAGACATTGGTGGGTAAACGTTTGAATCGGAACCAGTTACCGTATGTCCTAAATCACGAGCTAAAAGTGCTAAAGAGCCCATAAAAGTGCCACAAATACCCAAGATATGCAGATGCATTGCTCGCCTTCTCCACTGCTTTTGTACACAATATTCGTATGAATGACTGTGTGTGCATTATTGATAAATTTGCCAGCAACGATAGCAAGGCTAAACTCGAAAAGATAGTCAAAAATCGTTGTTGTTCTATGTGTTTGAGGCCCTAACAAAAGCGCATCTTTATTTTTTCGATTTAAGCTGAATTACAGTTTTATCTTTTATAATGTTTTGTATCTTTAAAATACTTAAATCATCGTAAAGATGAAGGATGTGCCTTTGAGCCCAACGGTTTTAGCTTTTACGCTATTAATTATTTCTAACTGCTTTATGACACTTGCATGGTATGGGCATCTTAAATTTTTGCACCATGCTCCACTTTGGCAAGCAATTTTATTTGGTTGGATTATAGCCCTGCTTGAATATAGTTTTATGATTCCAGCAACTCGTATGCTGAGTGCGCAAGGCTGGTTACTCGGTGAAATGAAAATTACACAAGAAGTGGTCACATTGATTGTGTTTGTACCGTTTATGCTTTTCTTGTTTAAACAACCATTTAAACTGGATTATCTGTGGGCGATGGTATGTTTATTTGGCTGTGTCTACTTCGTATTTAGAAGCCAGTAAGTTGCAATGGCTTGCATTGAATGATTTATTCTACTTTGCAATAAGCCATTGCTCTTCCAAATGCCTGTTTATCTTGCAGGATGTTTAAATAATATTAATAAAATTTGAGAATGTGCCATTGTTAAACCATGACATTTTTTGATGATATTAAAAATATTCGCAGAGCTGGTCAGTTAAATTTTCGTGAGATGAAAAATCAGTCTATAATAATGGGCTTCCGAACCATTTAAAACTTGGCTCTCGTCGAGATTTATCTTCTTTTACTTTTGTCTCTGGAACATTAGCAATGAATGCGGCCGCAGCACAAGACGCTCAACCTCTCGTTGGAATTATTATGGGTTCTCAATCTGATTGGGCAACTCTCGAAAACACAGCCAATATGCTTAAACAGCTTGGTGTCCCATTTGAAGCGGAAGTGGTATCTGCTCATCGTACTCCAGACCGTTTATTTGAATACGCAGAAACTGCGCGTGATCGCGGTATTCAAGTGATTATTGCTGGTGCTGGTGGTGCAGCGCATTTACCTGGAATGTGTGCCGCAAAAACTGATTTACCAGTTTTGGGTGTGCCAGTTAAATCATCAATTTTAAATGGCGTAGATTCTTTGCTTTCAATCGTACAAATGCCAGCAGGTATCGCCGTGGGTACTTTAGCGATTGGTCCAGCTGGCGCGACGAATGCTGCAATCATGGCGGCACAAATCTTAGGTTTAACTCGTCCTGAAATCGCAAAAAATGTTGCTGATTTCCGCGCTGCACAAACTGATAAAGTTGCAAGCAAAAATATTCCGGGTCAGGTGTAAGAGGCTGAGATGGATAAAACTATCGGTATTTTTGGTGGTGGGCAACTGGGCCGAATGATGGCTCAAGCAGCGTTACCATTAAATATTCAGTGTACTTTTTTTGAAGCAAATACAGATTGTCCAGCAGGTGTTTTAGGCCAAGTCTTTTCTAGTCAAGATGAGCAAGGTTTAAAGCAGTTTATTGAAAGTGCTGATGTTTTCAGTCTTGAGTTTGAAAATACTCCCGTTGAAGATGTGGATGTTTTAACACAAACCAAAGCATTGCACCCTCCCCGTGTTGCTTTAGCAACTGCGCAAAATCGTTTGTCAGAAAAAGCATTGTTTGATGAGCTTACTATTCCTGTAGCGCCGTATCGTGCTGTAGATAGTCTAGAAAGCTTGAAAAAGGCTGTTGCTGAGCTTGGTTTACCGATTGTGCTTAAGACTGCAACTGGTGGATATGATGGCAAAGGTCAGTTTGTACTTCGTTCAGAAGACCAGATTGATACTGCTTGGGCTGAACTTGGGCCTGCAAAAAGTCTAGTTGCCGAAAGCTTTGTTAAATTCTCTCGAGAAGTTTCAATTATTGCGGTGCGCGGCCAAAATGGTGAAGTAAAAACTTGGCCACTGGCTGAAAATCACCACCACAATGGTATTTTATCGCATTCAATTGTTCCAGCACCGAATAGTGAAGCTTTGCAACCTGTGGCTCAAGACTACATTACTCGGTTGTTGAATCACCTTAACTATGTTGGCGTGCTGACTCTAGAGCTGTTTGTAACAGAACAAGGTTTATGTGCAAATGAGATGGCACCACGTGTGCATAACTCAGGTCATTGGTCCATTGAAGGTGCTGTTTGTTCTCAGTTTGAAAACCACATTCGAGCTGTTGCAGGACTACCATTGGGTTCAACAGATGTTGTTCGCCCAACGGTTATGATCAATATTATTGGTCAGCATCCTAAAACTGAAGATGTACTTGCCTTAAATGGCGCTCATCTGCACCTTTATAATAAGTCTGAACGTGCTGGCCGTAAGTTAGGCCATATTACATTAATGCCTGTGGATAGTAATGAATTGACGAATTTATGCCGTCAATTAGCAGAAATTTTGCCAGAACCACTCGCTTTAACAGCAGATATGACCCTCTAAAGCATTTCTAATTCTAAAAAAAGCGATCTTCGGATCGCTTTTTTTATCTTTTAAATTTAAAAAAATAATAAATCCTGAGTAATTTCTTGTTTGTGGATAACTTTTTGTGGAAATTTTTGAATTTAAATATTGATGGTATTTTTAAATTTAAAAAGTGAAACCAGATTATTTTGAATTTAAAGTTAGTTATCCACAAGAGCGTTTGATTTGTAGTTGATGATAGAGCTCATGGTTTTTGAATTCAAAACTAATGGTGTTTGTTGAAGTGTTTTAAATTTAAAATAATGGGGTAAGTTTGAATTTAAATTATTGCGTGATTTTTGAATTTAAAAATATAGATTGTTTGGCTGATTGGATTTTTCGTATCATCAAGAATAATGAAATATAGAATGGAATCAATAAATAGTGCTGTTTTTGCTCGATTGTGGATAAGTTTATCCACAGAAACGCCTGCGTTATAGTTTAAATTTAAAGTAAGACTTTTGAATTTAAACTATGCGCTATTGTTTTGAATTTAAAACTGGTGATGCAAATGAGAGGGAGTTTTAAATTCAAAATAAAGTGGGAAATTTGAATTTAAAACACTGGAAATGAATTTAAAGAAGAGATTATGAATTCAAATTTACGTTTTCTCTCTGAAATTTTAGACTCATAATGGTATGGTACTTAAAAATTTAAATTCAAAAATTGAAACTGGGATAATATGCGACGTTTTTCTTGTATTGTTGGCTCTGTATTTTTAGCAATGACTCAGGCTCAAGCAGAGCTCGTAATTAATGGTTCTACAATATCTAGCAATGCTACTGTTCCAGTAGTAACTAGAGAAGATTATACGCCTAATAATAATTTCCAAAGTTGTTTGGCAAATTTACGTTCTCAAGCAATTGCTGCGGGAGTCTCGGGAACAACTTATGACCGTTATACTCAAAACTTAATTCCAGATTATTCAGTTATTGATAAATTAAACTATCAACCAGAATTTTCGACACCAATTTGGGATTATCTTTCTGGTTTAGTCGATGAAGAGCGTGTTGAGCTTGGAAAACAAAAACTGGCGCAATATCGCGATGTTTTAAATCGAGCTTCTCAAACCTACGGCGTGCCACCCGAAACAATTGTGGCAGTGTGGGGTGTAGAAAGTAATTTTGGTGATATTTCTGGAAAATATCCTTTATTACAAGCGCTCGGAACTTTAAGTTGTGAAGGTCGTCGACAAAGTTATTTCCGTACTGAATTTTTTGCCACCATGCGTATTTTACAGCGCGGTGATTTAACCGAAGATCAACTGAAAGGTTCTTGGGCTGGAGCATTTGGACATACGCAATTTATGCCATCGACCTATGAGCGTTTAGCTGTTGATTTTGATGGAGATGGTCGTCGCGATTTAGTGTCGAGTACTGCAGATGCATTGGCATCAACGGCTAATTTCTTAAATAAAGCTGGTTGGCAAACAGGAATGCCATGGGGTTTTGAAGTAAAAGTTCCTCAAGGCATGTCAATTGATGGAGAAGGGCGACGCTCAAAGAAAGCCTTAAGTAGCTGGAGTGCACGAGGGGTAACTCGAATTGACGGTTCTCCACTTGTTCAAGGGGCTTTATCGGGCAGTACTTCGGCAGGTTTAATGGCACCGGCAGGCGTAAATGGTCCAGTATTTTTAGTATTTAAGAATTTTGATGCTATCTACAGTTATAACGCAGCGGAAAGTTATGGTCTTGCAATTGCCCATCTATCTGATCGTTTAAAAGGCGCTCGTCCTTTTGCAACATCTTGGCCAACTGATGATCCAGGAACTTCACGCGCGGAACGTCGTGAAATCCAACAGTTTTTGATTAATCGCGGCTACGATATTGGTGCAGTTGATGGTCTTATTGGGGATAAAACCCGTGTAGCTATTCGTCAGGAGCAAACTCGTTTAGGTTTAAATCCATCAGGACGAGCAGGGCAACAAATCTTACATGCATTTCGCCAAGAACAAGCTCAAAAAATGATGCAATAAACTGAAAATAATAAAAAGGTCTGCACAAGCAGACCTTTTTTATAAGTACTTGTATAAGATTACTAATCTAATTTTACCGCTTCCAAAATATCGAAAATAACTGAAGTGACATCTTGGCTTAAATCTCGATCATTAAAGATTTCATACGCAGTGATCGTAACATCTGTATCACTTGGTAATTGCTTTTGTTCTTCTTCAATTAAATGTTCAATCGGTAACAGAGTCTGTTTCATTTCAAGATGTAGAATATCTTTATATTCGATATTTTCATCTTCAAGCTCGATTTCATGCTCATTGAAAAAGGGAATTAGAATAGAATGGAGGTATGGTTTAATTTCAATAATATCAAACAGTTCAATATCACGTGTTTGTTCAATTGTGCTGATGTGATCATTTACTTCAATCAGGATATGATAGTAACTCATCTTGATCTCCATTCTATTTTAGTTAGCTCTTATGACCACAATAACATGACTTTGATATGAATTTCGATGTATCTACCTAGAAATAGATACATCATTTTATATCAAGTCCTTAATTATTGAGGTAAAGCACTTAATAGATCACGATCAGCATCTGTAAGACCAGTGACTTTTCTGTCACCATCTTTACGTACTGAGTACATTAATGCATTTGGTTGATCGCTATGTTTTAAGCCAAGCGCATGACCTAACTCATGAGCAATCGTTAAACGTAAATCATCAATAGACTTAAACTCATAAATCACAATTTGCTTGCCATTATAGATACCTTTTTTAAAGACATCAGCTTGGGCATTTTGCTTAAATTGGGTCAATGAATTGTTGAACTCATTGTTAATCTGATTAAAGTGAGTAACTTTGACATTTAAATCTTTAGCTTGCGCATTATATGCAGCAATTTCTTTCTTTAAAGCAACAGTTTGTTTTTGCAAATCTTTCTGAGTTTTAGCCAAAGATTTAGCACTGTATTCAGGTGCTAATTTGCCTTGGTTAAGCTGCATCATTTGCTCGTCAAGATTTTTCAATTTGCCATTCAAAATCTGCTTCTTATTTTCAAGGTCAGATTGAGTTTGGCCAAGAGTTTGTTTCAATTGTTTAATTTGTTGCTGTTCATCAATTACACGTTGCTGTTCTTGCTGAAACTGAGCAGCAATTTTTTGACGCTGTTCAGAACGACTCTGGCTATTATCGTAAACTAAACGAATTTCTAACTTTGCATTTGGATCATAAGTAAAATAATTCTGTCCAGTACCTTGCTTCCAAATATCCGCAGCTTGTTGGCTAATTTGAATTAATTGATCTTGGCTTAAACCAAAACGTGGATCAATATCAGCAATTTTATAAGTCAAATGTTGACCTGTTTTTTGCTGAATTTGAGTGTGAGCTGGAGTTGCAAGATTAGCATTAGCCTGAAAATTAGAAAAAGCAAAGGCTACGCCTAATAACAAAGATGTTAAACGCATAATCGAAGGGGGAGATTTTAAAAAAAACGTATTATAAGAATATAAAATGAAAAATCAATCAAAAAACGTACAAATCAGGAAAATAAATGAGACTTTAGTCTCATTATTTTTTACCAAATGCCAAATTATTTTTTAGAAAAAATTTAATATATTCCGTTTTATTTAGTTTTTTTAATCATTTAACTTTAATGATTTTTCCTTAATTTGGTCTATAAATTGAACCTAATAAATCTAAATCTGAATCTGTTAATTTAAAGTTATGAATATCTTGCTCTTTTAACCGTGGATACATTAATGATTTAGGATCAGTAGTATGTTTTAGTCCTAATGCATGGCCGAACTCATGAGCAAGGGTCAAACGTAAGTCATTTAAAGAAGCATAGCCGTAAATCTGGATTTGGTTTTGACTGAATAAACCTTTATGGAAGGGTTGAATACTAGTTTTCTGCTCTAGTTTGAATTGTGTTTTTAAAGCGCTTAAATCACTTTGCTCTCGATTTAGCTCTTTAATTTTTAAGTTAATTGATTGAATCTTAATATTTAGACTATTGGATTCATTTTGTAAATTTTCCGATTTTTGCTCTAGTTGTTTTTGCCATTCTTTTAAATTATTGGCACTAGAGTACTGCTGTTCTCCTTGATTAAAGCGCGTTACCTCTTGTTGATATTGTTCAAACTCCGCTTTTAGATTGGCCTTATTCTTGTTTAAATCAGTTGATAGTTGAGCAACCTCTTGTTTATTTGAAACAATTTCTTCATTTTTAATGCGCCAAGCTTCCTGCTTTTGCAAAAGTGCATCCAAATTGTTTTGCTGTTCATCTTTAACCAGTTGATGATCATCATAGATTAAGTTAATTGACAATTGAGCCTGTGAATCATAAATAAAATAGGTTTTCCCAGTTTCTTTTTGCCAGATTTCAGCAGCTTGTTGGCTTACCTTAACTAATTGTTCTTTAGTGAGTTGAAACCGTGGATCAATAAAAGCAATTCGATACTTTAAAGGTTGATTAAATGAACCGATTGGTAGATTACTTTGGGCAAAGACCGTCGTTTGAAAGCCTATGCATAAACATAAGCTCAATCCCCACCATAGAAATTTTTTCATGGCAAAATAAAAAATATAAATAAAATCTTATTGTTAGCTACTTAATTTAATTCGTCAAAATGATAAAAAGTACAGGAGAGTGGGAGAGCTTTGTGATCTTGGTAGAAAAATTTAAAAAGATGTTTTTAGACTTGGCAATAATGGAATAATTAATGTAATAAGTAACAATGTATTTTACTTTAAAAAATATTATTTAAAATTAAATGTTTAGTTTTTATCATTGATCTTTCTGACAGAAATATTTGAATAATATCATTAAAAAAACGTATTGTTATTTTTTGTAACCAATAAAAAACCGCGCCTAAGCGCGGTTTTTTATTAAAGAAACAAATTATTTTTTGTCATCTTTAACTTCAGTGAACTCAGCATCTACAACGCCATCATCAGCTTTTTGTTGACCTGCATCACCACCTTGGAATGCATTTGGATCAAAGCCTTCAGCACCACCAGCTTGTTGCGCTTGTTCATAAGCACGTTGAGTGATAGGCATCAAGATGTTTTGTAAAGCTTCAGTTTTTGCTTTGATATCTTCTACATCATTTTCTTTTGTTGCTGCTTCAAGTTCAGAAACGGCAGTGCTTACAGCTGTTTTTTCATCTTCAGTAACTTTATCACCAAGATCTTTAACAGCTTTGTTCGAGCTTGAAATTAATGCATCAGCTTCGTTACGAGCTTTTGCAAGTTCTTCAAACTTACGATCTTCTTCAGCATTCGCTTCAGCATCTTTAATCATTGCTTCGATTTCAGCATCAGACAAACCTGAGTTCGCTTTAATCTGGATCGATTGCTCTTTACCAGTGCTCTTATCTTTAGCAGATACTTTCAAGATACCATCAGCATTGATGTCGAAAGATACTTCAATTTGTGGCACACCGCGTGGAGCAGGTGGAATGTCACCTAATTGGAAGTTACCCAACAATTTGTTTTGTTGAGCCATCTTACGCTCACCTTGGTAAACAGAAATGTCTACAGCAGGCTGGTTGTCAGCAGCAGTAGAGAACACTTGTGATTTCTTCGCAGGAATCGTCGTGTTTTTCTCAATGATTGGTGTTAATACACCACCCATTGTTTCAATACCTAAAGTTAATGGCGTTACGTCTAATAAAAGAACGTCAGTTTTGTCACCAGACAATACCGCACCTTGAATCGCAGCACCGATTGCAACTGCTTCGTCAGGGTTCACGTCTTTACGTGGCTCTTTACCAAAGAATTCTTGTACTTTTTGTTGTACAAGTGGCATACGAGACTGACCACCAACCAAGATTACGTCAGAGATGTCAGAAGTCGAAAGACCAGCATCTTTAAGCGCGATACGGCAAGGCTCAATTGTACGAGCAACTAAATCAGCAACTAAACCTTCAAGTTTTGCACGAGTTACGTTGATCACTAAGTGTTTAGGACCAGTTGCATCGGCAGTGATATATGGAAGGTTAATTTCAGTTGCATTCGATGAAGAAAGCTCAATTTTTGCTTTTTCAGCAGCTTCTTTCAAACGTTGTAACGCAAGTGGATCATTTTTCAAGTTCACACTTTGTTCTTTCTTAAATTCTTCAACCAAGAATTCAATTAACGCGTTATCAAAGTCTTCACCACCAAGGAAAGTATCACCGTTTGTTGATAACACTTCAATTTGTTGGTCGCCATCAAGGTCTGCGATTTCAATGATTGATACGTCAAAAGTACCACCACCTAAGTCGTAAACTGCAACTTTACGGTCGCCTTCTTTTTTGTCCATACCGAACGCAAGTGCAGCAGCAGTTGGTTCGTTAATGATACGTTTAACGTCTAAGCCAGCGATTTTACCCGCATCTTTAGTTGCTTGACGTTGAGCATCGTTAAAATAAGCAGGAACAGTAATAACTGCTTCTGTAACTGTTTCACCTAAATAGTCTTCTGCAGTTTTTTTCATCTTTTTCAAGATTTCAGCAGAGATCTGTTGAGGTGCTAATTTTTTGTCGTTTACTTCAACCCAAGCATCACCATTGTCAGCTTTGATGATTTTGTAAGGTACAAGACCGATATCTTTTTGTACCGCTTGGTCTTCATAACGACGACCAATTAAACGCTTAATAGCGAATAATGTATTTTTCGGGTTAGTTACTGCCTGACGCTTAGCACTTTGACCTACTAAGATCTCGCCATCTTTATAAGCGATGATCGATGGAGTTGTACGTGCGCCTTCAGCGTTTTCGATTACTTTTACTTTATCGCCTTCAAGTACAGCAACGCATGAGTTGGTAGTACCTAAGTCAATACCAATAATTTTTGCCATGTGACGTTTTCCTCAAAAATTCTTTTGCAATGTTTTTGCTTGTTATCCGATATGAGAGTGAATCTATTTTTTTCAAGCGTTTTAGCTAAAAAAAATCTAAAAACTCTCAAAAATTTACTTATTGACCAACCATAACCATAGCAGGGCGCAATAAGCGGCCATTTAACGTATAGCCTTTTTGTAAAACAGTACCGATTTCATTTGCTTTAGCGTTAGGATCAATACCTACTGCTTGATGTAAATCTGCATTGAAACCATTTTTAGTATCAGCTTCTACAACACCAAATTTCTCAAGCGCAGTTAACAGTGACTTTAAGGTTAATTTGATACCTTCAAGTACTGGGGTTTCTTCATCACCCGCTGCTTGAATTGCGCGCTCTAGATTGTCTACAGAATCAAGTAATTCTTTGGCAAATTTTTCAAGCACAGTTTCTTTATGCTTATCAGACTCACGTTGAATACGCTCTACACTTTTTTGTGCTTCGTAAACAGCATTTGCTGTACGTGCTTTTTCAAGTTTTAGGCTTTCTTCTAATTTGGTGATTTGCGCTTGTAAAGATTCAACGGTAACGTCGTTTGCTTGCTCTACACCTTCAGCCTGAGTTTGCTCATTAGATTGCTCTGCTTGCTCGTGTTGAATGTCTTGAGCTTGCTCGTTTTGCTCATTAGCCATTGATGATCTCCGTTTAAATGGGTTTTTAAACATGTACAGTCCTTTTGGCATCAGCATTTACTGGGTAAAACCTGAACTGCCATGCATATGCTGTAATTCATTAATAGGGATGAAGTATGGGCATTGCCTAAAAATTCAAGCGTACACGGCAATTTAAAACTTTTAATTTTGCGGTTTTAAGTAAAAATCTAAATTTTCGATCATAAAAGCAATAAATTCCTGCGTTATTTTGGGTAAATGTTGCCTCGATGCATATACCACTGACAAACTTAATTCTGGAGCTGAAAAGTTTTTGAATAAAGGAACTAGTCTTTTTTCTTTTAAATCTTTTTTAACTAATAGTGAAGGCAACATTGCCACACCTTGGGCATGTAAACACATATCATAAACAGCATTTACATCATTACTTTTAAAGGTCACGTTTAAAGGGTAATTCTGCGGTTGCTGCTCTTCATCAAAAAGTGTCCAAAATTGATGTTGGCTATGGTGAGCTAAACATTCATGTTGAATAAGTTGCCTTGGATGGGAGAGGGGGCTGTGCTGTTTTAAATAATCAGGATGTGCACAGAAAACGGACTCGATTTGGCAAACAGGTCGTGCAATTAAACCATCTGCAACTTTTTGGGTTATACGTAAAGCTAGATCAACCTGAGCATCAATTAAGTCCATCGTATTTTCAGTCAGATATACATCAAATTGAATATGTGGATGTTGCTGTTTAAATTGGCGAATACATTCTCCAACCCCTAATTGAAATAAAAACAAACCGCAGGTAAAGCGAATCGTACCGTTATGTTGCTCGGGTGCTGCCAGCTCTTGCAGAAGTTGCTGTTGTTGTAAAATATTTTCGCAGTAGAGGAGGGCTTTTTCACCTGCTGGTGTGAGTGATATTTTGCGTGTATTTCTTTGAAATAGTCGAGTTGAGAATGTGTGTTCAAGATGCTCAAGATAACGAGAAACCATCGCACGGGAATAATTCAGGTGTTCTGCGGCTTTGGTTAAATTGCCATGCTGAGCAATAGAAACAAAGACTTGTATGGCTTTTAATGTGTCCATATGCATTATCATTGTTACAATATGTGCAACAGTTTATCTTAATTTAGTGCATTTACCTTACAGGAATTGCAATTTAAAGTATTTCTCATGGAATTGGAGAATACATAATGAAATTTTTTAAATTAACTGCTTCAGCTTTAGCAACTGCCACAGCTTTGACAATGGCTTCTTCCACTTTTGCACAAGATCTAAAAATCCAAAGTTTTCTGGCTAAACCCGAACATTTTGGTGTGACTTCTACTTTAATTGAAGGCGATAAAAAAGTTCTATTGGTTAATGCGCAATTCTCAAAATCTGAAGCATTACGTATTGCTGCCGACATTATCGATAGCGGTAAAACGCTAAAAACAATTTTCGTAAGCTATGGCGATCCAGATTATTACTTTGGCTTAGATGTATTTAAACAATACTTCCCAAATGTACAAATCATCGCAACGCCGGAAACTGTTAAACATATTCAAGATACTCAAGCGCTCAAAGTGAAGTATTGGGGTCCACAAATGGGTGCAAATGCGCCTAGCCAAATTATTGTGCCTCAAGCTTATACTGCTAAAACTTTGAAGCTAGAGAATGAGTCAATCGAGATTAAAGGTAAGAAAGAACTCACTTATTTATGGATTCCTTCTTCTAAGGCAGTAGTAGGTGGTATTCCGGTATCTTCAGGTATTCATTTATGGATGGCAGATACACCAAAAGTTAAAGACCGTAATGAAGTAATTCAAACGCTAGAAAACATTAAAGCACTTCAACCTCAGACGGTTGTTCCTGCCCATATGGTTGAGGGAGCTCCACAAGGTTTGGATGCGGTTAACTTTTCGATCGACTATCTCAAGAGCTATGAGAAAGCCGTTAAAGTAAGTAAAAATGCAAGTGAGCTAAGTCAGCTCATGCAAAAACAATATCCAACATTAAAAAGTGTGGATAGCCTAGAGCTGGGTGCAAAAGTTGTAAAAGGCGAGATGCAGTGGCCGTAATTTAAATCGAAATATCGTAAATTTTTAGAGAAGCCGTGGTTTGAACCCGGCTTTTTTTAATGGGAAGAGGAATTTTTAAGCAAAAAACCTCTGTAACATTCTACGCACCTTATATAGCATTTCTATAAAGAGAATTTTTTTGAGTAGAGCAAAAGGCTCAGATAAAAATTAAAAATTGATAAAATTAAACAAAAGCTTAAGTTGCTTGTTTTATATAAAAGATAGAGCTAAGACTAAGGAAGCGAATTTAATAAAAAATTGCACAATTTGTACTTCTATTACTACAAAAGACAACTAATGATACGCACGCCAGAAAAAAAAATTGTGAATTATAGGCAGCGCGAAGATGATCTTTGCATTTAAGTGTTTGTCGTAATGAAAGGAAAGCGATTATGAAAAAATTAGGTCTTATCTCTGTAGTACTTGCTGGTGTTGCTTTTACAGCTGTTGGTTGTGCATCTGAAGCTGGTTTAAATGCATCAGGTTCTGCTCAAACAAGTGCTAGCCCATCTGGCGTACAAGCTGGTGTAGGTGTTGATGCGGGCGTTTCTGGCCAAGCACAACCAGGTCAAGTTGATGCTGGTGCTTCTGGTTCTGTTTCAGGTTCTGCAACAGCTCAGTAATTCTTAGTGATAAGAATAGTTAAAAGATTATAGAGTCATATATTTAAGATGCCGATTTATGTATGAAGTGAGCTGCTACTCATTACTCTATAATTAAGAGAGTTTAGAATTCTCAAAAAAGCCCCAAAAGACGTAGCTTATTGGGGCTTTTTATATAGTAATGAATTTAGTCATCATGACGAGAATCTCGACGATTATGATCACGATCTTCTACCCGTTTTTTATCCCACTCGTGGCGTCTTTTATCGTCATCCCAGCGTTTCTTATCCTCGTCATGGCGTCTTTTATCCCATTCATGACGATTTCGATCCTGTTCGCGAGCAACTCTTCGTTGTTGTTCATATATTCTTTGACGTTCTTCCCAGCGTTTCCGTTCCCAATCGTTATATCGACGTCCATCATTGCGATCATAGCGATTACTATCATGATCATGGTAACCATAACCACCACGATAAGAAGGGTCGTCCGTATAAGCCACACAGCCTACAGTTAAAAGACTGGTTGCTAATAAAGTAACAACTAGTTTTGTTGACATAATCGTACCTCTTTTTGTCTGTTAACAATAATTGGCAAAAAAGTCCTATTTTAAGTGACAGATTTGTTAATGACATTTGCTTGAAATCAGATTAGCGTAATTTGGGTTTTACCTTTGTATCTTGATTACATGAGTTGTATGCGAATATAGTCAAATAACAACAGAATTCTGTAGAAAATATGAAGGATAAGAGGAATTCATGGAGATAGGCATGACAGCATTCAATCAAAAAATTCAAACATTGCTAGATAAGGGCCAAGGGCCTGCTGCTCGAGCTCTTGATAAGTTACCTCGATTAGCTCAAGAATCACTTGCTAAAATTCTTGGATATTCTTACCAATATCCAGATCTCGACTCATTTACTAAATGTATGATGGCTGTACAAATTAAACAGGGTCGTATCGGGTTCATTGGTTCAGACCCAATTGAATCTAGAAGGCAGTTCGATACGCAAATGCTGGCTATACGCCACAAGTCAACAGAGATCGACTTAGTAGAAGATATTCGTTTACCTCTCCAAAGTGGAACCGTTTTTGCGAGACACTATCATCCAGCACCGAATAAAAAATTACCTCTTATTGTTTTCTATCATGGAGGAGGATTTGTTGTTGGTGGTTTAGATACTCATGATGAGGTTTGTCGTATATTGGCAAAATATGCAAAAGTACAAGTACTCAGTATTGATTACCCCCTAGCACCTGAGGTTTCTCCTCAGCATTTAATCCAATCTTGTGAAGATGCTTTAGCTTGGGTATATCAAAATCGTAGACAGTTAAAAATATTAAAAGGTCGAATTGCGGTAGCGGGGGATAGTGCTGGTGGAAACATTAGTACAGTCGTGGCTCAAAGATCAGTAAATAAACCTTATGCTCCTCAGGCCCAACTTCTTATTTACCCTGCTGTTGATTTCAAGAGTCGACATCCTTCCTTCTATGCATATAACGAAGGATTGGTTTTAACGGATAACGATATCAATAATGTCACTCAATATTATGCAACCCAGCATAACGTAGAACTAGATGATCCAATTATTTCTCCAACTTATGGCAACTTGAAGAAGAATCCACCGGCTTTTGTGATTACTGCTGGGCATGATGTATTACATGATGAAGGAAAAATCTATAGCTATAAGCTACGCCAAAATGGTGTCAAAATGCATTATGAAGAATATTCAGATCAAACTCATGGTTTTATAAATTTGACGCCTATTTCTAAAAAAGCCAAACGTTACACCATTGAGTTTAGTAAAAACTTTAGAAAATTTTGGGATAAAAATAGCTAAATAAAAGTTTGGTCCATGTTTCACGTGGAACATGGACACATATATAAATCCAAAATATTAGGCCTTAAATAAAAGATAATAAATACTCACTAGAATTCTTTTATATAGATGATTAAATTTAACCTTTATTAAATTTTTGCATTTTACTGTAGGAAGATATGAGAAAATTATTAATGGTATGTTGCTTAGGTCTAAGCAGTCATTCAGTTTGGGCTGACACTTTAGTTGAAATGCAAACAAATTTAGGCAACATAGAAATACAACTTTATGACGAGAAAGCCCCAATCAGCGTAAAGAATTTTAAAACCTATATAAAGTCGAACTTTTATAAAGATACGATCTTTCATCGCGTAATTCCTGGTTTCATGGTGCAAGGCGGTGGACTTACTGCAAATATGCAGGAAAAGACAACCCGAGCACCAATCAAAAACGAAGCTGGAAATGGAATTGCTAACACCCGCGGAACTTTAGCAATGGCTCGTACTGCAAATCCTGAATCTGCTACTAGTCAATTCTTTATTAATGTCGCAGATAACAGTTTTCTAAATCGCTCGGCTGGTAACCCAGGTTATGCAGTTTTCGGAAAAGTAACTAAAGGAATGGATGTGGTTGACCGTATTGTAAAGGTACCTACAACCAATGATGGCATGCATCAGAACGTTCCTAAACAACCTATTAAGATACTAGAAGTGAAAATCAAAAAAGAATGAAAATAAATTATTTGTAATTTATTGTTATTTATCAATCACTTGTTTAATTATTTTGGCTTTTTAAATTTTTGGTTGGGCAAAAAAGAGTCGGTCAAACACATATATTTAGAAAAGTGCTTGCGTACCAGTTTTTTTTCCCTATAATGCACTCATCCCGACGCGATACACGAGAATATCTTAGCTTACAGGGTTAAGATGAAAACTTAGTATTGCGTTGAATTCTGTCTCTGACGAAGAGCAGAAAAATCATTAAGAGAATTGAAGAACAACTTGTGTGGATTTTTACTGATTGATTGATCGAAATATTATCATTGATTGATTGGTTTAAATTACTCGAAGTTTATTTGAGCGAAATTTAAGTCAGAAAATTGA
>Ga0209370_1000521_pt1 | contig 49295 bp, 46 predicted proteins | sample AgamicAtPrz_FD_187164 | JGI IMG/M metagenome (GOLD analysis project Ga0209370, IMG submission 187164) | Agave microbial communities from Guanajuato, Mexico - At.P.rz (SPAdes) (version 2) | ecosystem: Host-associated > Plants > Phyllosphere > Phylloplane/Leaf | place: Guanajuato, Mexico...
AAAGCTGTTGGGTCCAATAGGGCTGATCGTTATCGAGAGGAAGTGCTTTTGAGATATATTTTTCATCAAAAAAAGCACGCTGACCTTGTTTTAATATTTGGCGTTTAGAAGCGTTCTCTGGCTCAAGGGCTACCGCATGTTTATAAACTTTAACTTTGGTTTGTTCGCTATTTTCTTGGCGAACAGTAAATTGAGTACCTAAGGCTTCTACTGAACCATTTTTGGTTTCGACAATAAATGGCCGATGTTGAGCATCCTTTGCCGTTTCAATATAAATTTCTCCATCAATCAGCTTTATCTGACGTTTCTCTTGCGTGAAATTTACATCGACATAGCAATCACTTGCCATAATCAGTTGAGAACCATCCTTTAACGATACTTTTTTAATTTCACCCACTTTGGTGTGGTAGTCCGACTGCCATTTTTCCCAAGGTATGAAATAGGCAGACAAGCCAACGATGACTAAACCTGAAAGGCTTAACAGCATATGGCGTTTTGCAGCAAGATTAAATTTTTGATTAGACTGAACTAAAGCTTCGGAAGGGAAGTTACCCGCAAGGTTTGATAAACCGTGGCTAAATTTTTCCATTTGCTGGAGTGCTAGTTGGTGTTCTTTTTTTTCGGCTTTCCATTGCTCAAATTGTTGCTGCTGTAATGCTGTCATTTCACCCGAATGTAACAGTACCAACCAGTCTGCGGCTGCATCTAAAACATGAGGAGGAATTTTATTAATAGCTGACATACAGTAGAAATTTGAGCGCGTTGAAAGGGGTTAATTATAGAGGTCTATACAAGCCAAAAAAGCGTGTTTCATATCTCTTTTTACAGTGGCTTCAGAAATATTCATTTTTTCACTAATTTCTCGATAAGTCATGCCGTCTAGTTGAGACATTAAAAAGACCTGAGCCGTGCGGGTGGGTAGTTTTTCTAATATTAAATGAACCTGATATAAGGTTTCTTGAATATAAACTTCATGTTCAGCAGAGGGATAATATTCTTCTGGAAGATGCTGTAGGGCGTCTAGATATAAGTTTTCAATATGCTGACGGCGCCAATGGTCAATAATGACATGTTTGGCGATGCCCATAAGCCATGCCTGTGGTTCCTTAATTTTTTGAAAACAATATCCACTTTTTAAAGCACGATAAAACACTTCCTGACTCAGGTCTTCAGATTGATGATGGTGCTGAATTTTGTGTTTAAACCATGATAAAAGCGTAGTTTGCTGAGAACGGTAAATTTGGCTAAACCATACCTGTTTCTCTACATTGAAGTTCATAGCGGCGGAGTCCACAAATTGGCAATGAGTAGCGCAATTAAACACACAGTTAAATTATTCTTAAATAGTAATGATAATTATTATTAATATCAACAAAGAGAGCTCTATATTCTAAAAATTCTTATGCTCTAATTTTTCGCTATTTAGGGCCTGTACCTTAGTCGCAGACACATGTATCGTTAGGGGATGATCCTTTAAAATTATAAGGTGATTGAAAAACAAAATTATTCAATTAAACAACCGGACTGTGCCACCACAATTAAAACAACACCCACCTCAAGATGAGTCATATAAAAATAAATAAAACATTAGGTTTTATTGGTGAAAATTGACAGGGTATATCACTGTTCAAGCTTGTGGTTTATGAAGAAATATTTTACGGTTGATTTATTTATGATAGCTTCGTCTTACTTTAAAAAACGCAAAAAAAATTACCGTACCGTAAAGGATCAGCAGCTTACAATCGCCGCAAAAGCAAATATCTTCATTTGTATTATTTTTTGTTTGTTTTGGACCACATATTTTATATTTGCAAAAATGTGGTTAATTGTGGGTATGGATATCATTTTTACACTGATCTCCATCTTTAGCCTTTTTCTTATTTATATAAACCGCATTTCAGCGGGTATTCTTTTATCTCAAGTCGTTCTGCTTGTTTTTCCAGTCATTTTTTGCTTATTTTTTGATGTCGCTACAAGTGACCGTCCGCAAGTGGCTCAATTGTTTTTACCCGCTGGGGCGATATTGGGATATTTGAATTACCGTAGAAATCCAAGCTTTTTACAAGCTGCTTTAATTCTTTTGTCGATTGGATGCTTTATATTTTTTAGTGGCAGCTCTTTTAATCTTGAGAGCGCCATACCTTTACCGGAAGATATTCGTGATCATGGGGGATGGATTGCAACTTGTGTCGCTACGCTCATGATCTGTATTTCAATTTACACCATGCAATTAGAGATACAAACCGAAAGCACTATGGTGCAAGACTTACGCTTAGCGCTTATTAAAGAACAGTTTGAGCTTTTTTATCAACCGCAAATTAATGCTTCTGAAACGCTAATTGGCGCGGAAGCTTTATTAAGATGGCATCATCCTGTTTTAGGATATATTCCCACAAAAGATTTTATTCCAGCAGCCGAAACTTTTGGGTTAATGCCAGAGATTGGGGAGTGGGTATTAACTCAGGGCTGCAAAGTTTTACAAGATTGGAGTAAGCAAGCCGAGACAAAAGATCTTACGCTTTCAATTAATATTAGTGCTGATCATTTTATGCAGCCCACCTTTGAGCAAACTTTGATTGATTTGGTTCTGCAATACGGCATAAATCCATCTCGGCTCATTTTAGAAATTACTGAAAATATTGCTTTAAATAATTGTGTAAGCATGATTGAAAAAATGCATTTCCTCTCAAAAAATGGAATCCAACTTTCTCTTGATGATTTTGGTACAGGTTATTCATCTTTAAGCTATTTACAGAAAATGCCGATTAAACAAATCAAAATTGATCGTAGCTTTGTGCAGGCAGCTTTGGAGGATAAGCGCAGTAATAAATTAGTCACAGGCATTATCAAAATTGGACTAGATCTGAACCTTCGAGTGTTGGTAGAAGGCATTGAAACGACTGAACAATTTAATACTTTTAAAGATAATGGCTGCACTGAGTTTCAAGGTTATTTATGGGGCTGCCCGAAGTCTTTAAATGATTTCTTAAAACAGTTAGCTCATTTCAAAAATATTTAATAAGGACGCACGATAACTATTATCCATAGTCAAAATTTAATTAGGCCACTCCAAAAATGTCATTAAACAATTTCGAAGAGTGGCCCAACTAAGTAATATATTTGAATAATAAAAAGATCTACATTCGAATATTACGGTAGATAGATTTTACTTTGTCGGGACTAACCGTCAGCATATGAATTGCGCCGTGAATCATTCCTTCTAATAAATAAAAGTTCACCTGAATACCCGCATCCCACAGTTTTTGAGCATATCTTTCACCATCGTCACGAACGGGATCATATTCACACACAAAAATGGTTGCATCAGGCAGTCCCTCTAAAGACTGAGCGAGTAATGGGCTTACAAGTTCGTTCTGTTTTTCACTTTCATCCTGCACATATTGATCCCAGCAATAAACCATTGTGGATGAGTCCAAACCATAACCTTCGGCGTATTGGTGATAAGACTTACTGCTCATCGTGGCATCTAAGGCAGGATAGAAAAGAAGTTGACGGCTCACCTTAATTTCTGCATGTAGTTTTGCCATTAGACATGCGGCGACAGCTATATTTGCGCCAGCACTATCTCCACCTACAGTCATACGGTTTTGATCGATTCCAAATAGTAAAGCATTCGTATGGATATAGCGAAATGCCGTAAAAAAATCATTTAAAGGAGTGGGGAACTTAAATTCTGGCGCTAAACGATAGTCCACAGAAAATACAACCAGTTGAGTGGTTTCTGCTAATAAACGACAAGTGCGGTCCCATGCATCTAAGCTTCCGAGACACCAACCTCCACCATGAGCAAAAACTAAAGCTGGCCGTTGCTCAGCGTTTTCGAGTGAATAGGGAACATAAACACGCACTTCAATTTCCGCGCCATCTGAAACAGCAAGATGAAAACTTTGTTGATAGCTTGCATCTTGTTGAATGCCTTGCTGATCAATAATGTCTTTATTTACTTGCTCCCTAAGATCTTGTAACGAGTTTACTCCTTGTGCGGTAGGTCTGGATTTAAGCCAGTTTTCAATTTCAGCAAGTAGAGGCATGGCTTTTTTCCTGCTGCAAAAATTCTAAAATGAGAGAGCTAAAAGTTTCTGGCTGTTCCTCCATAATGAAATGACCGCAGTCTTTTACAATCGCACTGGTTAAATGGGGTGAAACCTTTTTCATGGTTTCATAAGGTGCATTATCTGTGGCATGTTCAGCACCGATTGCTAAAACTGGCATGTCTAAATTTTTAGTTTCTCTCATTTTATTTTGACGTATGGTCTCTGGAATAGAGCGGTAATAATTAAACCCCGCCGCTAACCGACCCGGAATTTTATAGGCTTCAATATAAGTTTCAGTTGCAACTTTATCTTTGTGCCACGACCATTTATCAAACATATAATTTAAATAAGTATCTTCACGGCCCGCGATTAAAGCTTCGGGTAAATCTAAGGTCTGGTTAAACATGAAGTGCCAAAGAAAAATATTTTCACTCGGCTCAACAAAAATAGGAGGTGCGGGGGCTAAACCGGGAATCACAGCCTCTGTGACCGCAAGTCGAGTTACAGACTCAGGAAAGTCAGATGCAAGCGCATAGGCAACCCACATACCAATGTCGTGACCAACAACCGAATAAGTTGGATATTCAAGTTGAGTCATGAGCATCGATAAAATTTTGGCAATACGCCCCGTATCGTAACTTCCATCCAGTGGAGCTGAATTTCCTGTTCCGGGTAAATCAACCGCGATTACTTGATAACCCTGTTTGGCCAGCTCAAGCATGACTTTGTGCCACGCGTACCATGTTTGTGGCCAGCCCGGAATTAGTAATACCGCTGGGCCTTCACCTAAGGTGACGTAGTGTAATTTTTTGCTTTCGATGTGAATGTAATGATGATCGAATTCGTGATGTGAGTTTTCATTGAATAATTGAGTTTTCATGTTGAGTTCTCTTACGCTTCCTTAAATCCCTAATAACTGATTAATTTGAGTCTGATTCACAGGGGCAGCAGCAAAGTCATCAAACACTTTATCGGTAACATGAATAATATTTTGCTTAATGAACTCGGCACCTTCACGTGCGCCATCGTCTTTATTTTTGAGGCAACATTCCCACTCTAATGTGGCCCAGCCTTCGTAGTCGTAATGCGCTAACTTTGAAAAAATCGCTTTAAAGTCAACTTGACCATCACCCGTAGAACGGAATCGACCCGCTCGATTTCCCCAGCTTTGATAGCCGCTATACATTCCTTGGCGGCCTGTTGGATTAAATTCGGCGTCTTTAACATGAAACATGCGAATGAAATCTTTATAGATATCAATATATTCCAGATAGTTCAGTTGTTGCAAAACAAAATGGCTTGGGTCAAAAAGAATATGGCAACGTGGATGGTTATGAGTCCGCTCTAAAAACATTTCAAATGTAATGCCATCATGCAAATCTTCACCGGGGTGAATTTCATAGCAAAGGTTTAGGTCATGTTCATCACAAGCATTCAAAATAGGAAGCCAGCGACGCGCTAATTCATCAAATGCCGTTTCAATAAGCCCTGATGGTCTTTGTGGAAACGGAAATACATAAGGCCATGCCAAAGAGCCTGAAAATGTTCCCATGTCTTTAAGACCTAAGCGGGCAGATGCCTGAATTGAAGCGAGCATTTGTTGTTTTGCCCATTCGGTTCTAGCTACTGAATTACCATGTAAATGAGATGGGGCAAAGTTATCGCACATTGAGTCATAAGCAGGATGCACAGCCATCAATTGCCCAAAGATATGAGTCGTTAACTCACTAATTTTTAAGCCGTGATTGCTTAAAGTACTTAATATTTCATCGCAATAATCTTGGCTTTCTGCTGCCAAATTAACATCAAATAAACGCTTATCCCAAGCGGGAAGTTGTACCGCTTCAAATCCTTGGTCTGATACCCAAGCAGCAATATCTTCTAGACGGTTAAAAGGGGAAATGTCATCGCTAAATTGAGCAAGGTGGATGCTAGGACCTTTGATCGTTTTCATAACAAAACCTAATTAGTTGTCGATCGACAAACAATAGGCTTAATTTTTGAGAAAAACAACTTTTTATTTGAAAATCAAAACAAAGCGAGACTATTTTTAATAAATCTCATTGATTTATTTGTGAAAATATTTTTTTCGAATAATAATAAAAAGAGGTACTAAATTTGATAAAGGTTCATTATGGCTGGCAGACCAAGAGAGTTTGATCGAGAAGAAGCCCTCGTAAAAGCGAGAGATTTCTTCTGGCTTCACGGCTATGAAGGCACATCCATGTCAGATTTAGTTGAAGTTTTGGGGATTGCCTCTGCTCGAATTTATAAAGCATTTGGCTCCAAAGAGGCTTTGTTTAGAGAGGCCGTAAATCACTACGAAAAAAATGAAGGTAATTTCGCCTTAAATGCTTTAAAGCAAAAAAATATTAAGGATGCAATCAGTCAATTATTTGCAGATGCACTAGCGCTTTACACGCAAGCCAACCATTCGTATGGGTGTATGGTTGTGTCGGCAGCGAGCGTGTTAGGTGAAGAAAACCAAGCTGTTTTGGAATGGATGAAAGAACAGCGTATTGCACGGGGCCAAAGTCTGGTCGATCGATTTGTTCAGGCAAAATCAGACGGTCAATTGGTGGCAGAGGCTGACCCTAAAACCTTAGGGCAATATTACGCGCTTGTTCTGCATGGGCTATCTGTTCAAGCAAGAGATGGATATTCTCAAGAAGAGCTTGCTCAGGTCATTCATTTTGCATTAAAAAATCTAGAGCAATATGTTGTAAACGTTTAATCGATTCAACTTTCAAGCTGAGTCTTAATAGGTTTTGTACGATTAATAGCTCTAATTAAATTTACTCTTTATATAAATTTGACTTAATCATGAGCGGTAAACCAAGACTACTTAATAAACTAGTTCGAGAATTTGGTACATTCTTAGTTTCTAAATTAACAAGCTCAATAAATTCTTTATTAAATTGTTTTCTAGGATATTTTTCTAAAATTTTATTTCTAAAAGAGAGGGGGAGTCTATATAGACCGTCACTAATCACATCACAGGATGCACCTTGCTGTAATAGTGTAATTTCTGCTGGGTCAGAGTGATCTATATAGCCGTTCATATGTAAGCAGATAGCATCTTTAATAACTCCACTTTTCTTCTCATCAAAGCTATGTTCTTTAGCCTTTAGCTCAAATTGTTTAGCACTCTCATAGGTAAAGCAGTTACAACCTTTACTATGAATATGTTGCTCAGTTAAGCCAATATCATGAAAAAGTGAGGCTATTAAAAGTGACTCATGATCAAATTGCTGTTTTTGTATATTGCCTAAAGCAGCACCCCAGAAATAGGTGCGCCATGAATGATTATAGATAGATATATCTGCTTTAGCCTCTAGTTCATCAAGTGCGACTTTAACCATTTGAGTATCTGGTATTACGATCTGATCAATATCAAAATCATCTAAAGTTTTGAACCGAAAGTAATTTATTTTTATAGAGGCCATAACACTTGGCAGCATAATTTTTTGAATTAACTTAACTTTCTCTTTGAAGCTGAGCTGACCACTTGTAGCTTGCATCCAGTGATATGAACCAATTCTTTTAGTTTTCATGATTAGCTCTCATTTTAGAGTAATTACTCTAAAATATTATCGTAGATAATTTTTTGCAAGTCGTATCTTTTAAGACCTCGTTAGAACTTTGATTGATAAGCGTTTTATAAACCCCAATTTAACAATAAATTTTAATTATTTATCCTTACTTTTTAATGATCTATTTTAAAGCAAATGTCATTTTGTGTGCTTGACTGTAAAAGGGTTGGACACTATCCTTTGCCTGCTGGCCTAAATTGCCAGTCGGTTTTAGCAGACCGTATCAAACGTACATTAGAAGTTTCGTGCTTCTAGTGTTGAGCCCTCGTGCCCCCTCTATGGCGGAACGGAGGGGGACACCTTCGGGTGTGCTGGCCACGTTTGACCAGTCTGCTAACCCCTTTCGTTCTGCCACCATAATTCTAATGTTTTGGCGGAACTCCCAATAAAAAGGAGTTGGCTTTGCTCATCCATTATTTCTTGGCAGTCTTTGCCAAAAGTTATCACGACACAACTTAAACGTTTAAAGCAGTTTGATCGCCGTAAGGTTTTCAGGCTTTAAATTATTTCGTCTTAAAACTTAATCAACAATAAAACTTGAGATGTGTCAAGCACAGTCTTACGGGCTTTGCTGTGCCTTTTTTCTCCCAAAAAAAGTATCTCATTTCGAAACAACAATAATTTTATACGGTAAGACTATGCCAAATTTAGTTCTCTCAACGCGTGCTATTCAAGTTATTAATCAGTCGATTCATTTATTTCACCATCACGGATTTCATACGGTTGGAGTTGACCGAATCGTGAAAGAGTGTGAAGTGACCAAAGCAACTTTTTATAATTTTTTTCATTCTAAAGAGCGGTTTATTGAAATCTGTTTAATCGTACAAAAAGAGCGTTTAAAAGAAAAAGTGATCTCAATTGTTGGGTACACCAGTCAAACAAGTGTGGTGGATAAACTTAAGAAACTTTATGTCTTACACACCGATTTGGAGGGGCTTTACTATCTATTATTTAAAGCAATTTTTGAAATCAAACTGACTTATCCAAAAGCCTATATCACCGCAATGAGATATAGAACATGGCTACTTAATGAAATTTATAGCCAGCTTATAAAACAAAAAACCGATATTACCTTTCAGGATGCCAAGCTATTTTTATATATGATTGAAGGTGCAATTATCCAGCTTTTAAGCTCGGATGTGGCAATCGAGCGGGAGAGAGTGCTTGAGTGTTTTTTGCTGGGGTTTGGGTGAGGGGAAATATTATAAGTTTATTGATCAGAAACTCTGTGTAATGATTAGAAGTTATCTACTAACTTCTATTTAAATTTTTGTATGAGTGAAGAGTTATTTTCAGCAATTGCTACTTTAAAAGGTGCACAAATTCAAGCTAATTACACATTAATTGCTTCATGTATTGGAGCTATTGGTATTGTAGTTGGTATTTTACTTTCTTGGTATACAGCATTACATTTGCAAAAAGTATCTCGATTAGCAGAAACTAGGAAAACAGTATATTTAGAGTTTGCAGAATCATATTCTTTATTATTATCAGGTTTACAAGTATTGCAAATTGAAAAGCATTCTTTCCAAAGTGAGTTGTTGAATAGAATAATGACTTTTTCTACAAATCTTGATAAAGTTATATTTGTATGTGATACAAAAACTAAAAAGGAAGTTGTTGATTTTGTTAATTTAATATTGCCAAAAATTGAGTTTTTAATGTTTGAGCTTACGGGCTACTTTGATTTATCTCAAGAATTAGAAAACTTAGTAAAGAGACATAGTGATAGCTTGGATAACTTAAATATTCTATATCATAAACTGGATGAGTTGCGTATTAATAATCTTCAAGATGAGCGAGAAGAAAATATATTTAAGTTGATAGAATTTAAAATTGAGGATGCAGGAAAACTTATGCAACCGATTATTGATAAAGAAGAAGAATTTGAAGAAAAAAATAATAAAATAACTGAAATTATTAAAGAGTTTACTGAAGAGTTAAATAAAGGCATAAGTAATGTTATGTATTTATTGCGATCAGAAATCGGTGCTAAGACAGATATTAAGCTAGATAAAAGTATATCAATAGTAAAGAGAGTTTAATAAATATTAAAATTGGAAATAATGTTAGTTAAATTAGTAATTTATTTGATTTAAAGAGTAGAAGGTGAGTGATGAAATGATGCTATCAAATGAGGTATTAAAAGGTGAAACATTAATAATAGTAAAATATAGATATGGCGTCTAAAAATTTTCTTTCCACGATTGCACGAAAAAGTAAAGAGAACAAAGGAACTATAGCTATATGTTCTATTCTTTTTATTATTCCTTTATTTGTATTTCCTACTCATCCTAAAAACGAATGGCAGTACGAGCTATATCAATACATCACACAAACTATGCATGTGACTGTTGGTACGAAAGGCCCATTACCGTTTTTTACGATTCTTTATAGCCTTTACATAACTATAGTCATGTTCTTTGTTGGTTGTGTTATCTGCTATTTTTTTATTAAAAAATATGGGGTTAATAAGGCTTATCAAGAAGAAATTTATAAATTCTTTTTCAAAGCCGAATTTGAATCTTCAAAAAAATACCCTTGGCTAGAAAAGCCTCTAATTAAAAAGACTTTAGTCTCAAGTACATTTGCTGGGTGTTTTGTCATGGGAATTTTTCACTTTATTGAGGATGATATTACTCAGCAAAGGCCTAGACGTAGAGGTGGACTCATATCATTCTGTTATAACTATAGAGTCGGGGTTATGTTTTGGGAAATCATAAGTACTGCCTTTAGCATTTTTCCTATTTTTTATTTTGGTCTTTTATTCTTATACATCATTAATTATTTTTTTCGCGGGTTAGGTACAGGTAAGGTGGCTATTCCTTTAGAGGTTTCAAGCAAAAAACGAAAGAGAACTAGGAAGGTCTGATATTTTTCTTTTGAATTGATAAAACACATTTCACTTAACCTATCAATAAATGTGACAGAATCTAACTTTTTATAACCTATAAAGGCGACTATCCTAATTGGGCTTGAGCACAATCTTTTGAAGTGCTCCTTTTTAGTTTAGTTAGATTTTTTAGGTATTTAAAAAATGAATAAAATGCACGTAACTTTAGCGGTGATTATTGGCTTAATTATTGGTGGTGTAATCGGTGCTCTAGGTTACTCTAAAACTGCTGCACGTTATGACGCAATGACCACAGCATGTGTCATGGTAAATCAAGCAGTTGAACATGGCATCTTGCAACCAGAACAAGTCAAAGAGCTTGGAGAGTTAACTGGCCAAACCCTTAAAAAAGATTACGAGTCAGTTGCCTCTAAATTTAAATTCTCTAAAAAGCAATTAGGCAATGCATCTGAAGGCTCTAATTGTAGTCAGTTTATTGTTGGGGTAAATGCCGCACAATAACCATTAAGAAGCCAACAGTGAGTGGGCTTTTTTTATAATGTTTAGTTAGGGCAGCTACAATATTAACTGAACATATCATTTATAGACTGCTATAATAATAACCAATTCAAAATCTGAAATATAAGCTTGCCTAAAGGCAGGCTTTTTGTATGTTTAAACAAGTCTGCTAGGAAATATGAAACGCTATTTAAAACAAACTGAATCGACTACGTCTAATTGGACAACAGAGCAAGACTGTTTCTTGATTGAAAATAATTCTCTCTCAATTTACGAGCTCATCGAACATTTACCTTTTTCTGAAGAAGAAATACGAGTGCGTCGAGCTGTTTTAGGGCTGGTAAGACGAGATAAGCAAATGAAAACATATTAATTTTACCAAATGGTAAATTTAATATGAAAGTAAATATTTCTGACGATCTCTATTCAACCATGCATTTTTGCGGATGAGTTATCAAAACCATAATTTTTTTAAGAGTTTTTATAGTGCAATTTACATAAAACGCCAACTACTTACAAACCACTCTAATAAGGCTACCTTTAGTTACATTACTTTAAGCATAATCAAAGACAGAAAACATTCATAGATCAGAACTTTATAACAATAGTACGGAGAGAGGTTAATGCCAAAGTATCTAGCTGTAGCCGAAAAGGTTTATAAAAATATTAAAAAAGATAGCTTATTCACTGATGACATTACTCAGAACCTTAACTGTTTAATTAGTCAGATTCGAAAAGCCATCAAAGGAACAGAGTTTAAGCTCAAGTTCAACTATATCGACTTTGAAGAAAACCTAACGAAACCGTTAAGTGAATGCAAAGTTCAAATTGATCTGAGTGTTATGCCGAAGTTCGCAAATGAAGGGGAATATCTTCTTTGGTTAGCTGGTTTTATTGAGCGAATCACAGAAGGTGGAAAACCTAAATTACCGCCAATTTCACACTTTTTACCACCAGGTTTTAAGATGTCGAAAGATGCGTTTCCTATGACTGTTACTCCTCCAAAAGAAGAGCATGCAGACATGATTATCAATTATTTTAAATCTGAGGATTTTATTAAAACCAATAAAACTCCTTCATAAAGAATATAGAAGTGAATGTCCACCTTACTTCTATATACTGCTGGTTTTAACTCAGCGACCGCCTTCTGGGGCGGTTTTTTTTGCCTGTAAATAGCTATAACACAATTTATTACTTTCCCTAAAGCTATCTTTAAGTAAATGTTAAATGTATACAAATGTGCATATACTGACTAATTGTTTTTAAATTTCAAAATCTTAGTTATATTTTTTGGTAAAGAAAAATATACATTTTTCACATAAGCTATGTGCCACGTAACGCAATGAAACATTTAGCTGTTCATAATCTTTAAAAAAAGAGAGCATGAACGATATGAATGAAAACGCAGAGCTTATAAAATATATAGACGTTGCTGAGAACGTCTATGAACGTGTCTATGAGAATAATCAAGTTTCAAATAATTTGATTGTTAATCTCAACCGTATTATGGCGGAAATCAAAAAACAGGCTGAAGAAAAAGATCTGAAGTTAAAATATAATTCTATCGACTTTGAATATTGTCTGAGTTTGCCTGTAGCCGATAGAGATATAAAAATTGACCTCAGTTTAATTCCTCATTTTGAATACCGTGACGAATGCATTTTATGGCTAACCAATTTTATTGGGAAAATTAGTGTGCCTAAAAAGATGACGAGGCAGAAATTAAGTTTTCACTAAAAAATTAGAGTTTATAGAGATATATGAGTCATCACTAAAAGACTAACAGCTTTTACGCTTAAACAGTTATGCTTTATTGCAGTTCGACATTTCATAATTAGAAAATGATATAGAGCACTTTAAAATGAAAAAGTTTGCAATAACCTTTGCTGTTTTGGGTCAGTTATCAACCTATGGTTTAGCCAATGATTCTACCGGTTACGTCGGTACAGGTGGGATTCAATATCTCAAAAATTCGCAGATTGCCATGCACAGTGAAGATCTATTTATTAGTAAAAAACTGGTTAAGGTTGACTACGCCTATAAAAATTTAAGCAATAAGGACGTAACAGAAACGATCTTATTTCCGCTACCGCGTATTGATAATTTCTTTGAGTCTGATTTTGCCCATACCGAACATCTTTTAAAAAGTTTTAAGATTGTGGTAGATGGTAAAAATATAAAACCAGAGATGCATGTGCGAACGTTTATTCAAAAAGATGAAAAATCACCTCTGATTGATACCACAGAAGAATTTAAGCAGTGTGGGTTTAGTGAAAAAGATATGTTAAACCCGTGGTTACGTAATAACTATGATTATGAATATTATGTAGATAAGCTAAAACGATGTAATAAGCCACAGATACAGAAAATTTTAGCCAATTTTAAAAAAGATGATGTAATTCCTTGGTCATCTCAAGCGATCTATAGCTGGAAACAAACCTTTAAAGCCAATAGTTTGACTAAAATTCACCATGAATATAAACCTTTGGTGGGCGGTTCTGTTGCTCTCTATCCAGATGAATATAACCAGCAATTTTGTATGGATAAACAATTTAAGCAAGGCTTAAAAAAAGCCAGTGCAGAAAATTCGCCGTTTAGTGCTTTGGGCTATATTTTGACGACGGGTGCAAATTGGGCAAAGCCGATTGAAAACTTTAAGCTCACTATTGAGCGAGATAAAGATGAACTGGTTTCATTTTGTTGGGATGGATCAGTTAAAAAGATTAGCCCAACTCAATTTCAAATGATCAAAACCAAGTTTGTGCCTAAAAAAGATTTGGATATTATTTTTGTGAGAGTGAAATAGGCCAAACTCAAATAAAAATGCATAAATGGGTAGCCTAATCACGCTAACAACTCCCATACTATAAAAGTAGGGAAGTTTTTTAAGACAGGATGACACGTGAATTTAAAGAATCTGGAAGCATTTTATTGGGTTGTGACTTTAAATAGCTTCAATAAAGCGGCGACTAAATTGCAAACCACCCAGCCTGCGGTCTCTCAAAAAATCACATCTCTTGAAAATGAATTAGGTTTTAAAGTTTTAGATCGAAACTATCGACAGTTTAAGCCGACTCATAAAGGCTTAACTTTATTTAAGTACGCCGAAAAATTTATGCGCCTAGAAACAGATCTGGTCGCAGAACTGACCGAAAATCAGCACCTGACTGGCACCATTCGTTTAGGCGTTTCCGAAACCATTGTTTATACGTGGTTAGTCGAATATATCGAAAAGGTTCAACAAGAGTTCCCAAAAATTTCAGTAGAAATTGTGGTAGACCTTACGCCTAACTTACAAGAAGGCGTTCGGACAGGCGACTTAGACATGGCATTCTTGCTTGGGCCAACTTTAGCTTTTGAATGTATTGAACAGACTTTGTGTGACTTTGAACTAAGCTTCTTGGCATCACCGTCATTTAAAGGCGGAGTTGCTCAAATGTCTTTTAAAACGCTCATGTCACATACCATTTTAACTTATCCAAAAATTACCTATCCCTATAAAGAATTGAAAGCCAGAATGAAAGAACAAGGAATTGATGAACCACTCTCAATTACCAGTTATTCATTAGCAACTTTATTGCGTTTAGCCGAGCAGGGCCTAGGTATTGCTGTCGTGCCGACCTTAACGGCGCTAAAAGAAATTACCGATGGGCGACTAGAAATATTAAATACGCCTATTCAGTTAAAAACCTTTCATTTCACCTCGATCTACATTCAAGGAAACGATGTGGCTTTGAAAGAAAAATTGACTGATGTGGCGGTTAAGGTCTCGGAAAGTGCTATGAAAAGCCTCAATGAGCAAATAAAAAAATAAGAGTTGTTATTCTTTTTCATTAAATATTTTTTCTTATTTTAAATAGGCTGCTTGTATGCAAAGTCATAAAAGCAGCTTATGTAGTTCAATAAGTAAAACTTATCCTGATTTTTTACTAAAGACTAAATTGTTCGAAATCAATTACTTGTATTTTTGAATTAAGGTAAAAAGTCTTATTGTCCGTAGGGATTAGCTATGTTTTTATTTTAGTTACAAGATTTGATCACCGATTGTGTTGATTGGGGAACAGGGAATCTTTGTCATTTTAAAGGATTAAAGAATATCGTTTAGGACAAAATGGTGTTCTTAATTCAACTTGAAAATAGCGTTGTTAAGCTCAAATGGATGAGGAACGCATTAATATGTCTTTACTGAAATCTTCTTTTTTATCAGATCGCCAATGGGCCATTGTGGCCTCGATCTTTATGATGGCGACCTCTGCAATGGGGCCAGGATTTTTAACCCAAACTGCTGTGTTTACAGTCAAGTTAGGTGCGGCATTTGGCTTTGCCATTTTAGTTTCCATTCTGATTGATTATGTGGTTCAACAAAATATTTGGCGAGTGGTCACACTGACCCAAATGCGTGCATCGGATATTGCCAATAAAGCATTACCGGGTAGTGGATATTTACTGGCGTTTTTGGTGATTTTAGGTGGTTTTTTCTTTAGTGTCGGTAACATTGCAGGTGCAGCTTTAGGCTTAAATGCACTTTTTGGCTTAGACACAAAGTGGGGCGGTATTTTAAGTGGTGCGTTAGCCATTTTGATTTTTGCATCAAGAAAAGCAACGCTTGCCATGGATAAAAGCATGATTGTGTTGGGATTACTTAAAATCCTACTAATTATTATTGTGGCCGTTATTGTAATGCCTCCTGTGGGGCAAGCTGTACATCAAACCTTCGCTCCAGATCAAATCGACTTTGCCATTATTACTACCATTGTCGGCGGTACAGTGGGTGGCTATATCTGCTACGCGGGTGCACACCGTTTACTCGATAAAGGCGCGGTTGGTCCGGAAAATATTGATGAAGTTGCTAGAGCTGCGACCAAGGGCATTGTTGTAGTCGGCATCATGCGCTATGTGCTGTTCTTGGCTTTTCTAGGTGTGGTGGTGAGCGGTGCAACGATTGATTTAGCCAGCCATGATGCCAATCCGGCAGCTCAAGCATTTCAATATGCAGCAGGTACATTTGGCTTTAAATTATTTGGTTTAATTTTCTGGGCAGCAGGGATTAGTAGCACCATTGGTGCAGCATATACTTCAGTTTCATTCTTTAGTGCGTTTAAAAAGAACTTAACCCCAAAGCAAACCAACTATACGACCATTACCTTTATCGCATTAGCTTTATTGTTGTATGTGGTATTGGGTGCAACTCCAGCAGGTCTACTCATTTTTGTGGGTGGTTTTAACGGTTTGGTGTTGCCAATTGGCCTTACAATTTTTGTGTATGTTGCTGCATGCCGTAAAGATTTAATGGGTAATTATAACTATCCAAAATGGTTGCTCATTTTAGGTGGATTAACATGTCTGTTGACGTGGTGGATGGGCTATATGTCGTTTACGACAGTGTTTAACTATTTGACCAAGCTTTAAGCCAGACTGCGTGAAATGATAAAGGAATAATGCCATGTTTGTAGATTTAAATAGTGATTTGGGTGAAAGCTTTGGCTCATGGAAAATGGGTAATGATGATCAGATTTTACCTGTTGTGACCAGTGCCAATATTGCTTGCGGCTTCCATGCTGGCGACCCGCTCGGCATTTTAAAAACGGTTCGTAAAGCAGTTGAGCTTGGCGTGACTATTGGTGCTCATGTGTCTTATCCAGACCTTGTAGGCTTTGGCCGCCGTAATATGGATTTGTCGCGTGACGAGCTGATTGCCGATGTGCTGTACCAAATTTCTGCACTCGATGGTTTGGCGAAAGTGGCAGGCTCAAAAGTGCAATATGTTAAACCGCATGGCGCACTTTATAACACTATTGCACATGACCAAGTTCAAGCAGCAGCAGTAATTGATGCTATTAAAATGTATAACCCTGAACTGGTTTTAGTGGCTTTGGCTGGGTCAAACTTAGTCGAGCAGGCACGTGCGGCTGGTTTAAAAGTTGTGTCAGAAGCTTTTGCAGACCGTGCTTATAACAGCGATGGTTCATTGGTATCTCGCCGTCTCGAAGGTGCGGTTTTACACGACTCGGCATTTGTTGCGAGCCGTGTGGTGTCTATGCTTAAAAATGGTGGGGTTGAGTCAATTGATGGTGTATTTACCCCAATTCAAGCCGACACCATTTGCTTACATGGCGACACCGACGGTGCGCTAGAGATGTCGGCAGCCATTAAAGCCGAGCTTGTAAAAAATAATATTGAAATCCGCCCATTTGTAAATAAAGCATAAGGATGAGCACAATGTATAAGGATATTAAAGTCGAACCAGCTCAGCTTGAAGCCGCTTTAGATGCGCGTTTAAAAATCCGTGCAGGTTTTGATAAACCGACAGCAGGTATGGCGGCGGGCATGACGCAGGTCAACATGATTTCGGTGCCAAAAGAGTGGGCATATGACTTTTTACTATACGCACACCGTAACCCGCAAAGCTGTCCAGTACTTGATGTGCTTGAAGAAGGCATCTACGCAACTAAGCTTGCGGCAGATTCAGACATCCGAACTGACTTCCCGCGCTATCGCATTTGGAAAGATGGCGAAATGGTCGATGAAGTGACCGATGCAAGCGAGATTTATAACGCTCATCCTGATTTGGTGACTTTCTTAATTGGTTGCAGTTTTTCATTTGAAACCGCTTTGCAAGAAGCGGGGATTGAAGTTCGCCATATTCATGACGATACCAATGTGCCGATGTATTTAAGTAATATCAAGTGTGAACCAGCAGGGCGTATTTCAGGAAATATGGTGGTTTCCATGCGACCAATTCCATCGCATCAAATTAGTGAAGCGGTAAAAATTACCTCACGTATGCCAAGTGTGCATGGCGCACCTGTACATATTGGTCACCCTGAAAGCTTAGGCATTAAGGATGTAAATAAGCCAGACTTTGGTGATGCTTCTCGTATTGAAGCAGGTGAAATTCCAGTGTTTTGGGCATGTGGGGTAACACCGCAAGCAGCCGTCATGAACTCGAAAATTCCTTTTGCGATTAGTCATGCACCGGGTCACATGTTTATTACCGACATTCCTGACCGCGCTTGGATTGGCTAATTGGACTAAAGAAGAATTAAAAGGATAAGCAAATGCGTTTTTTATCGGTAAACGCCGATTGTTTTCTGATTGAGCTTGCGAGCTTAGAGGAAACTTTGGCGTTGTACAATAAATTGCAAAATACGCAATTGAATGGAATTAAAGACTTAGTCCCCGCTGCAAAAACAATTTTGGTTTTTTTTAACGAGATCGAAACCAACTTTAAAATGCTGGTTGCTTCAATTCAAAGCCTCAAAATTGATTCTGGATTTGAGCATAGCAGCCAAGAAGTGATTGTGCCGATTCGTTATGATGGCGAAGACCTTGCGCAAGTTGCCGAGTTACAAGGTTTGTCTGTGGCTGATGTGATTAGAAAGCATCACCAAAGCCTGTGGAATGTCGCTTTTATTGGATTTGCGCCGGGCTTTGCTTATATGAGCAGTCCCGATAAACCTTTTACCGATATTCCACGCTTAACGGTTCCGCGTAAAAAAATACGGTCAGGCTCTTTGGGTTTGGCTGGTAAATACTCTGGTATTTACCCAAAAGACAGTCCGGGTGGCTGGCAGCTGATTGGGACTACATCGGAAAAAATGTGGGATTTAGAGCGTAAAAATCCAGCACTACTTTTACCGGGCATGACTGTACATTTTGAAGATGTCACGCATCGTCCAACAACTGTGACTGTACCACAGCAAATCACGCGTACAGTTGAGCCGAAACAATCTGTGCCACTATTTACGATTACTGCGCCAAGTCTACAGATGCTTATTCAAGATGAAGGGCGCCTAAACCAGACCAATATTGGGGTTGGCGTAGCGGGTGCAATGGACTTATCTGCCATGCATAGTGCTAACCGCATTGTAGGTAACCCAACCGACACACCTGTCATTGAAGTTTTAAATGGCGGCCTAAAAGCCAAAATGCAGCATGCAGGTGTTATTGCAGTTGCAGGCGCCATTTCAAATATCCGTGTGAAATTTGCCGACGGGCAAACCGTAGACTTTGCAAGCTATCAACCGATTGATTTGGATGAAGGCGATGAATTTCAAATTCAGCCACCAACAGCAGGTTTAAGAAACTATTTGGCAGTTCGCGGTGGTGTAGACGTTGAACCAGTGCTCAATAGTGCTTCGTTTGACAGCTTGGCACTGTTAGGGCCAGAACCTTTAAAGCTTGGAGATATCATTTACCAAGGACAGATAAAGACAGCCAATATTAGCGTAAATGAAGTGGGTAAAAGTGACTTGCCGCAAGTTGGTGAAGTGGTCGAGCTAGATATTGTGATGGGGCCGCGCACTGACTGGTTTGAACAAGACAGTATTGAACTACTGTGTCAGCAAGAATGGCTCGTGACCAATGAAAGCAACCGAGTCGGGCTAAGACTTTCAGGTGAACAGTCTTTAACTCGCAAAATTACTCATGAACTGGAAAGTGAAGGCACATGCATTGGCGCTTTACAGATTCCACCGAGCGGGCAGCCCGTTTTGTTTATGAATGATCACCCTTTAACGGGCGGATATCCGGTCATTGGCTCTGTTGCTAAACACCATTGGAATTTGGTGGCACAGATTCCGGCAGGCTGCCGTATCAAATTTAAAAAAATTGCCGAATTTACAGATTTTGAGAATAAATGATGAATACTGAAAAATTATTGATTGCTAACCGTGGTGAAATTGCCGTTCGTATTATTCATGCCTGCCGTGACATGGGCATTTCATCAGTCGCGTTATATGCAGATGACGATATTGGCAGCATGCATGTCGAACTTGCAGATGAAGCATGGGGTTTGGCTGGCGCAACTGCCAGTGAAACCTATTTAAATATTCCAGCCATTATTGAAGTTGCTAAGAAATCGAAAGCGACCATGGTGCATCCGGGTTATGGCTTTTTATCTGAGCGTGCCGAATTTGCCCAAGCTGTGCTTGATGCAGGCTTAAAATGGGTCGGGCCATCACCAAGTGCTATTGAAAAACTAGGCGATAAAATCGAAGCACGTAAAATTGCTGCTTCGGTCGGTGCGCCGTTGGTTCAGGGTACGCAAGATCCACTCAATAATGCAGATGAAGCTTTAGCGTTTGCTAAACAGTTGGGTTTGCCGATTGCGATTAAAGCCGCATTTGGTGGTGGTGGTCGTGGCTTAAAAGTCGCGTGGAAACTCGAAGAAGTCAAAGAGCTTTACGAGTCGGCAGTACGAGAGGCAAAAGCCGCTTTTGGTCGTGGTGAATGTTTTGTCGAGCAATATCTCGATAAACCACGCCATGTAGAAGCGCAAGTGATTGCCGATCAGCATGGAAACATTGTGGTGCTTGGTACACGTGATTGCTCGTTGCAACGCCGTAACCAAAAATTAGTCGAAGAAGCACCAGCGCCATTTATTAGCGATGAGATTTACCAGCAAATTTTAACCTCGGCAAAAAACATTTGTCAGGCCGCAAACTATGTGGGAGCGGGTACAGTTGAATACTTACTGAGTCGTGACGGCAAGCTTTCATTTTTAGAAGTAAATACCCGTTTGCAAGTTGAGCACCCAGTGACCGAAGAAACCTCAAAAGTCGATTTGGTGGTTGAGCAAATTCGCGTGGCACAAGGCCATGAACTTTCTATTAAAGAAACACCCAAAGCACAAGGTCATGCGATTGAGTTTCGTATAAATGCCGAAGATCCAGCACGCGGATTTATTCCAGCATTTGGTGTGTTGAGTTTATTTGAAGCGCCGTTTGGTCACGGTATACGAGTTGATACAGGTGTTCGGACTGGCTCTTTAGTGTCTAGCCACTTTGACTCACTCATGGCAAAACTGATTGTGACTGGTCCAACCCGTGAAGTTGCAATTGCTCGCGCCAAACGTGCATTAAAGCAATTTAAAATTGAAGGCGTAGCTTCGGTTTTAGATTTCCACCGTGCAGTACTTAATGAACCTGACTTTACCGATGAATTTAATGTCCATACACGCTGGATCGAAAACGACTTTAAACAAGAGTTAAAGCCAACTAAACGCGGCATTCCAAACCATCAACAACCGATGCTACTCAGCTACATTGAAATTGATGGCAAGTTACACCGTTTAGGTTTACCAGCAGGGATGTTTGCACAAGGCCCAGCTACCGCAGTTCAGGCACAAACAGCCGAGCCAGAAGTGAGTGCCGAGCATTTACTTGCCCCAATTACTGGTGTGATTAGCACTTGGAAAGTTGAAAATGGAGAGCAAGTGACAGAAGGCCAAGTGGTTGCCATTATGGAAGCTATGAAAATGGAAGTGCAGGTACTGGCGCATCGAACTGGTGTTATTCAGCTTAGTGCGGAAAAAGGCGCGACCTGTCATGCAGAAACTGTGATTGCTAGCATTAATTGAGATTTAAATAAGAGATTTGGCCTAATTGAGCGCGACTTTAATGTGGTCAAAGCCAATGCTTATTTATTCACTTAGTGAGTTGTTTTTCACAGTACTCGTTAACTATTTTCAACTTGAAAAATAGCGCCAATTATGAGATATTTGTCACAGTTTAGTGATACCAAAAATTAATCACTGTATTGAAAGCTCGCATATGCGGGCTTTAATTTTTAGCCCAGTTTAAGCATTTCTCACTTAATGAGCTGGCAGCATAAAAATAATTTGAGAATTTGGCATCCACTCAAAGGCGAATTGAAGAAAGCGAATGAAAATTCTACCTTCATCTGAATATGATCAAATTCTAAAATACAGTGTCTATTGGCTCGTCATTTCGATTGTGATTGGGGTCGTAGCAGGGCTAGCCTCGACCTTAATTTTTGTTGCCTTTGATATTTCAAACAAAGTCAGAAGCCTACATCACTGGCTTATCTACTTTTTGCCTTTTGTGGGTTTTGGTATTGGTTACCTCATTAAAAAATATGGATCGCCGATTGAACGCGGAACTCATTTACTGATTGATGAAATTCACCAGCCGAAGTCGTTTATTCCAAAACGAATGAGCCCCATCATTTTTATCACCTCAATTTTAACGCAGTTGTTTGGTGGTTCGGCAGGGCGTGAGGCGCCAGCAGTTCAGCTTTCGGGTGCTTTAATTGACCACCTGAGCCATATATTAAAAATCTCGGAAGATAACCGAAAAATTTGTTTAATCGCCAGTATTGGTGCTGGCTTTGCAGGGGTGTTTGGCTTGCCCTTAGCAGGTGCAATTTATGGTTTAGAAATTACCGCTTTAGGTAATTTAAGATACTCAGCCATTTTCCCATGTTTTGTGTCGGCGCTGATTGCATCGGCCATTCCTGAGTTATTTGATATTGTTCATCCGCATATTTTTTATGTGATTAGTGAGTTTCCAGCCATTCATTTTGGCACGCTCATGAACTTAATTGTGGCAGGTCTAATCTTCGGTTTAGTTGCACGTTTTTTTATTGCGGCTATCCATTTTGCGAGTGACGTCTTTTATAAATATGTTCGTTATTTGCCATTAAGAACGATGGCGGGTGGTATTGTCATTATGCTACTTACCTTGTTCACTGCACATCAGCAATACAACGGTTTGGGTACAGATAAAATTATTTCATCTTTTTATGTACCGATTGAGTTTTACGACTTTTTTAATAAGACCGTTTTTACCGCCATCACTTTAGGTTCAGGTTTTAAAGGTGGTGAAATTACGCCGTTGTTTTATGTAGGTGCGACATTAGGTAATGCTTTAGGGGCAGTTTTAAATCTGCCACTTTCATTGCTTGCTGGCTTAGGGTTAGTCAGTCTGTTTTCAGGGGCGAGTAAGGCACCGTTAACATCTATTATTTTAGCTGTTGAGCTATTTGGAATGAATGTTGCGACTTATGCCATTATTACTTGTTTGTTGGCAGCGCTATTTTCTGGGAATTGTGGGTTGTATCGTCGTAAGAAATTGATGGATTAGTAAAAATTCTTAGATATATTGAAATCTAATTAATAAAACTTCATATATTTTAATTATTTGTTTAATAATAGTTTTAAATCTAAACTTATCTTTATGTCTTATATCTTTATATTTTATAAAAATATATAGACAGGTCTGTATTTTTTATCTAGTATTTGATCAGTTTTAAAACAATTATCTATTTTTATAAATATTGTTTATAAAACCTTAAAAAACAATCAGTAGAATTTAACAAATGTTAAAAAGAGCTAAAAATGAATTTAAACAAAATTGGAAACACTGAGCTTAAACAGTTGACTTCTTTATCTAAGAATGGGAATCAAATCTTTTCAAAATTTGAATTGAGTAATCCTACAGGTAGCCATAAAGATAGAACATTTCTTCATATTATTGAGACATTAGAAAAGGAAAAACTCATAAAACCAGGGATGACTTTAGTCGATTGTTCTACGGGCAATGGTGGGGCTGCATTAGCATGGATTGGACGAGAAAAGGGCTATAAAGTCGTTATATGTATGCCTGAGGGAATGACGCAAGAACGGATTGATCAAATCAATAATTTCGGTGCAGAAATTATATTTACTGACAAAGAAAAGTTTTTAAATGGAAGTGTTGAAGCTGCGCGAAAATACGTTGAATTGAATAGAAATACATATTTCCTTGATCAAGCTTCAAGTCTATTAAATAAAAATGCATGGCATAAATGTGGTGATGAAATAACTCATCAATTAAAGAAGTTGAAAATTACTCCAGATTATTTTGTTTGTTCAATTGGAACAGGAGGAACTTTTTCTGGTATCGCAGAAAGATTAAAAGAGAATTTTCCTAATATAAAAACTATTGGTATAGAAGTTGATAAGTCTGCTCCAATATATGCGATGAAAAATGGTTTAAAATTTACGCATTCTCCACATAACTTAATGGGATTAGGTGCTGGTATATTATCAGCAAATACTAGTCTCGATGTTATTGATGCTATTACAACAGTTAATGGTCATGAAGCTTGGAATAGAATGAAAAGCTTTATAGAAAGTGATCAAATTGGTATAGGTCCAACTTGTGGAGCAAATTTATTAGTTTGTGAATCATTGATGGATAATATAAATAATAAAACAATAGTTACTTTGTTTTTTGATAATGCGTGGAAATATAAAAGTAGATGGGATGGTGTATACCCTGAATATCAAGATAAAAAATAATTAAGGAGATAAAAATGTTATTAGAAGAAATTTATAGAAACGCACGGGTAGTAAACTCAGGAAAAACACTTACAACAGTTAATGAATTTACTGATCAGTTACCAGCATTAAGACCCAAGGTCTTAATCGAAGTTGCTTATGCAATTTTAGAACATCTAGATTGTGATTTTGATAAAATTGTTACAGAAGAGGATAAGGGGGCACCATTAGCAACCACTATCTCTTTATTAACTGGTAAACCTCTTGCAATGGCACGATGGTACCCTTATAGCCTAACAGAACTTAATAATAATGTGGTGGATATTAAATCTGAATATTTTGAAGGAAAAATGTATTTAAATGGTATAGATAAGGGCGATAGAGTAGTTATTATTGATGATACTTTAAGTACAGGAGGAGCCGTGATTGCCCTTGCTGAAGCATTAAAAACAGCAGGAAGTACTATTGAAAAAGTCATATGTGCAATTGAAAAAGTTCAAAATAAGGGTAAAGAAAAAGTAAAAGAAATTACAGGATTAGATGTGACCTCAATTATGAAAATTGAAGTATTTCCTGAAGAGGTAAAAGTCGTAAAATGAACTCAATAATATTAGATAATTTTAATAAGATTATTAATGATATTCATCAGTTAAACTCTTCTACACAATTGGTTGCAGTTTCTAAATTTCAACCGGTAGAAAAAATTTTACCTCTTTTAGAACATGGGCACCGCATATTTGGTGAAAGTAGAGTAGAGGAGGCCTATGAAAAATGGTCTTTGCTGAAAGATAAATATACTGATCTAGAATTACATTTTATTGGTGGTATTCAGTCAAAAAAAATTAAGAAAATAGTTAATTTTTTTGATGTGATAGAATCAGTAGACAGCGTTAATACTCTAAATAAAATTATAAAATATGCAGCAGAAGTGCAAAAGATAGTAAGGATTTTTATTCAAATTAATATAGGAAATGAATTGCAGAAAAGTGGTGTTGATTTAAGCGATCTAAATGATTTATTTCAAAAAGCCATTAGTAGTAGAAGTATTAAACTAGAAGGATTCATGTGTATTCCGCCCAATACTGAAGAAGTAGAGCCTTATTTCTTAAAAATGAAGGAATTAAAGTCTTTATATGAAATAGAAAATTTAAGTATGGGAATGAGTAATGACTATAAAAAGGCTATACCGATAGGGGCAAACTATATTCGTATAGGTAGTTCTCTATTCGGAGTTAGAGATTACTCTTAAATAAACTGTATTAAGGATAAATAATGGTTTCAATTGAATTACTTATAACTTTTGTTATAACTACACTAGTTTTTGCCTATATGCCTGGACCAGCTATGCTTTATACAGCAGCTCAGACTCTTTCTAAAGGGAAAAGAGCTGGGTTAATGGCATCATTAGGAATTTTTATTGGTGGATGTTTCCACATAATTGCAGCTTCAATTGGATTAACTGCAATTTTTAAAACAACACCTATGCTCTATGATGTAATTAAACTATTCGGTGCGGCATACTTAATTTGGCTTGGAATCAAGCTAATAAGATCAAAGCTACAAGGAAATCTACAAATTGATCTGCATGCTCCTGAAGTTTCATTCAGGCAAAGTATTTTAGTTGAAGTATTTAACCCCAAAACAGCAATATTTTATATTTCTTTTTTACCTCAATTTATAAATACGACTTCTGGATTTTCCGTATGGCTACAATTCATAATATTAGGACTTTTTGTAAATTTAGCTTTTGTTTCTGCCGATATAGTATGTGTCTTTCTAGCAAATTATATTTTGAAAAGGTTTCAAAAGTCTGAAAAGACTCAAAAAGTCATGTCTTTAATGGGGGGATCAATTTTTATAGGATTAGGCTTATTTTTAGCTTTTAATACAAATTAAAAGTTAATCTAATAATTCTATTTAAAGTTATCTTAAACTCCTAATGAATAAAGCCATTACTTACCTACACTGTAATGGCTTTTTTATTTCCTCCAACCGCTCTACTTTAATACGATTGTCATTTCCCACGCTTGACGCCAACAATAGCGAATACTATCCTTTGCGTGCTGGCCACATTGCCAGTTGGTTTTAGCAGACCATCAGCCAAAGTACACGAAAAAGTAGTAACTTTTTTGTGGAAATCCCTGCGTGCCCCCTCTGCGGCGGAACGGGAGGGGGACACCTTCGGGTGTGCTGGATTCTTTGGCTCCAGTCTGCTAACCCTCTTTCGTTTCGCCACCATTATTTAGCAGTAATGCGGTGAAACTTCTTTATAGCCAAAGGAGTCCGCTATGCGTACTAATTCTTCTCATTTATTGGCCTTTGCCAAAATCTCTCTATTTATACCGCTTAAACAGTCTATAAATTGGTTTAACCGACCCTAGGTTTTTACGCCTAAACATCGTTACGACCAAAACATAGCAACAATAAAACCGAGATAGGCGAGCACACCATTTTTGTGCTGCTTTTGCATGCCTGTTTTTAGCACTCAATTTAAGAGTGATGGCATTTCTATCTCTTTTACATACAACAAAAAATTATTTTAAGCGGTATATATGAAAAATTTAGAATCTTCCTTTCGAGTGTTGCGAACACTTCACACGGCAACAGATTTATTTAAACAATATGGGTTTCATAAGGTCGGGGTCGACCGAATTATTGCAGAAGCTCAAACCTCCAAAGCGACTTTCTATAATATCTTTCATTCAAAAGCACGACTGATCGAGATGTGTTTAACCGTTTCAAACGGATGCGCTCAAAGTAAAAGTCCTTTCAATTATCAATTCATACAGCGGACTTATGGTGTTCGATAAAATCAAGCAAATTTACTTTTTACATGCCAATTTAGAAGGGTTTTACCGTTTACCATTTAAAGCAATTTTTGAAATTGAAAAGTGTTATACAACGGCTTATCGAGTGGTTGTTGATTATAGAAACTGGTTTATAAATGAGCTTTATAAGCTTCTTACTGTAAAAACTACCGCTTCAATAAAAGACGCACACATGTTTCTATTTGCGATTGATGGAGCAATGGTTCAGTTGTTAAGTGCCAATAGCGTAGATGAAGGGGATAAATTATTAAATTACTTTTTATTTATGCTATTTGAGCATTCAACTTAAACCTTAAAACAAAAAGCCCGTGATTGGGCTTTTTGTTTGAGGTGTGGTGATTAAAACTTAAGTTTTTTAAGCCCGCGACTCACACCATTTTGTAGAGCGGCTTTAATAATCGGGCCAATAAAAGGAACGCGGCCTTTAAAGCTAATGGTGTAATCCAAACGAGTTCGATTATTTCCCAAGTCAGTAAATTTCATGACACCACGGTGACCTTTAATTGGGCTAATCCCGCTCGTAATTGCATACTCGATCAGTTCATTTTCTTTATAGACTAAATTGGTTTCTACAAATGAAGGGGTCAATGGAATAGACATTTTGCGCGCAGAGCCAACACCATTACGAGCGTCTTTTCCGTTGCTAATGCGAGTCACTTTAGCAGGAGCGAAAAGTTTACTTAGGTTTTCATGCTCACTTAAGGTTGCAAAGACTTTGTCTACGGGTGCATCAAATTCTTGTACGATGTTGATTTTTTGAGTTTTTAACATCTTATTCCCTCTAGAAATTATTTTGACATTGGTAATTGTCAAAATTTGGATGTTAGCACGCTTTGGGCAATGGGGGAATTCTTCTTCGTCGGAGTTATCGCATACTTAAAAAATTCACTTTGGTACATCTACAATGCTTTTTGGCCTTTTCTTAATTTTTTAAAGAAGGGCTGAATCACAGACCAGTTGGTTGAAACCCAGCAAATAAAGGAACCAGCCGTCACCATTGCTGTTCCTTGCCAAAAGCTCATCGATAATTGAGTTTGTAAAACAAACATCGCCAAAATAGACGAAATGATCGGGGTGAAATAAGAGGCCACCACAAGCACGGTAATGTTTCCATGAATGATGCCAATGTTCCAAGCGGCATAACCAAAACCCATGGCAGCGGAAGCAACTAAAAGGGTCATGACTGTTGGAATATCCATTGAAGGAATAGCAAAGTGCCCCGATACAAGCAGCTTGAACCATAGAGTGAGCGCGACACCAACAAAGAAAATGGAAATTGGATTTTGCCCATTACTTAATTTTTTAGTGAGTACACAGTAAAAAGCCCAAATGATGGCGCCTGCAAATGCCAAAATATAGCTGAGTGGGTTGCTATGAAAATTATCGACAAGACTATTTAGACTAAAATCACCGCTTCCAGTTTGAATAAAAACAATGCCGAAAATTGAAAGCATTAAACCTAAAATAATAAGAAAATGAAACTTTAATTCCTTAAAAATAACGAAAGCTAAAACCGTTAAACTCGGCCACAGATAGTTAACAATGCTAATTTCAATTGCTTGCCGTGCTGTCTGAGAATAAGCAATTGCAAATGAAAAGCACACCTCATAAGCCACGAACAGAATTGTGCCAAATATTAAGTATTTTTTAGAGATCTGCTTAAAATCTGGAACTTTGAAAATGGCAAGCAACAGTAGTGCACTTAAAGAATAAATAAACGTAACACCTAGCTCAGGCCCAATGGCGGCACTGACTTGTTTCATTAAGCCGACCAGAGATGCCCACATGAGAATGGCGCTTAAACCAATCAATGTTGCTAGATTTTTTGACATAAAATTCAGTAAATAACGGTTAAAAAATGGTAAAAGATGAAGCTATATAGATGAAAGGAATCAATTTTCAAGCTAAGGAATATAGGACAAATTATATAAAATATAAACAATTAAATTTATTGATTGGTTGAATCTGCTATGTTTATTTAGCATTCAATTGAGTAACGAAATTTCGAATAAAACAACATTTGTACGAGGAAAATATGGAAGTCATTAAAACGGTTGGTGTTGTTGGAGCAGGTGTAATAGGTGCGAGTTGGACTGCCTTATTTTTATATAAAGGATTTAAAGTTAAGGTCTATGACCCATATCCTCTAGATGAAGCGGTCTTTAAAAATAGAATATCTGCAAATTTAAATGATTTATTGGCTTTAGATCAAAATGCTGAACACGCCCATTCTCAATCAGATGCGCTGCTTCATCTGGAAATTTTTAATCATTTAAAAGATGCTGTTTCAGATGTAGATTTTATTCAAGAAAATGCCCCTGAACGTCTCGATGTGAAACAACAGCTATATCAACACATCACAGCATATTGCCCCAAACACACCATTATTGCTTCAAGTTCATCGGGCTTAAAAGTGTCCGATTTTCAAAAAGAGGCGCAGCATCCTGAACGTATTTTATTAGGTCATCCTTTTAATCCACCTCATCTTTTACCTTTGGTCGAGATCGTTGGCGGTAATTTGACTGATCCTCAAATTTTAAAACAGGCTTCTGAGTTCTATAAACAACTGGGCAAAAATCCAATTGTTTTAAATAAAGAAGTAAAAGGGCATGTCGCAAACCGTTTGCAGGCTGCGCTATGGCGAGAAGCTTTTTCATTGGTTGAACAAGGCGTGTGCTCTGCTGAAGATGTCGATGTCGCGATTACCAGCGGGCCGGGTTTAAGATGGGCGCTCTTTGGCCCCTACATTAATATGCAGCTTGCCAACCAAAAGGGCTTTAAAGAAGCAATTCATCATTTAGGCCCACCAATGACAGAATGGTGGAATGATATGCACGCATTTCAACATTCAGACGAGACAACAGAGTTATTGGAAGCACAAACCAATCAGCTATTAACACAATATAAAGATATCGATTTATATCAAACCAGAGATAAAGGTTTGGTCGATATCTTAAAGCTCAGACAGCAACTCAAGTTAGATTGAGTCAAATCTTTAAGACGAAGCCAATTATTTTATTGCAGAGATGATTGGCTTTTTTATTGGGGTAAATAACAAAACATGTCTAGCAGAAATAATCCTACATTCATTAAATGTTACTGAAATTCCTATCGCGTTGCATTTGAACTATACGCCTTACGTGAAAAGTAAGAATCGTTGCAAACCGTAAAGAAAGCCTCCTCATAATCAAAGGACATGATAGAAAATAGAGGAATAACAATATGCGCGCTTTAACTTACCACGGTGCAGAAGACGTTCGAGTAGAAACAGTAGCAGACCCTATTATTCAAGAACCAGATGACATCATTTTACGCGTGACTGCCACAGCGATATGTGGCTCTGACTTACATTTATATCGAGGCAAAATCCCTAGAACCGAAGAAGGCGATATCTTTGGGCACGAATTTATGGGCGTGGTTGAAGAGGTCGGTCCAGCTGTCACCGCAGTCAAAAAGGGGGATCGTGTCATTGTTCCTTTTGTGATTGCCTGTGGTGAATGTTTCTTTTGCCAACTTGACCTAACTGCTGCTTGCGAAACAACTAATACAGGGCGCGGCGCAATTATTAATAAAAAGCAGATTCCACCAGGCGCAGCTTTGTTTGGTTATAGCCATCTTTACGGCGGTGTACCGGGCGGGCAAGCAGAATATGTGCGTGTGCCAAAAGCCAATAAAGGCCCTTTTAAAGTGCCAACCTCATTGTCAGATGAAAAAGTACTTTTCTTGACTGATATTTTACCGACTGCTTGGCAAGCCGTGACCAATGCCCAAGTGAAACGTGGCTCAACCGTTGCAATTTATGGTGCTGGTCCAGTCGGACTGTTAAGTGCTGCTTGTGCCAAGATGCTCGGTGCTGAAAAGATATTTATGGTCGATCACAATGACTATCGATTGAACTATGCAGCGGCAACATACGGTGCCATTCCAGTTAATTTTGATGAAGTCGATGCTGCCGAATTTATTATTCAACATACCGACAATTACCGTGGTGTCGATGCTGTGATTGATGCAATTGGTTTCGAGGCCAAAGGCAGTGTGATTGAAACAGTCCTGACCAATTTAAAGCTTGAAGGTTCAAGTGGTGCAGCGCTTCGTCAATGTATTGCGGCGGTTCGCCGTGGTGGTGTGGTCAGCGTACCGGGTGTATATGCAGGCCCAATTCATGGTTTTTTATTTGGCGATGCTTTTGATAAAGGACTAACTTTTAAAATGGGTCAAACCCATGTGCATCAATATTTACCGCAACTTTTAGAACTGATTGAGCGCGGCGAATTAACACCTGAAACGATTATTACCCACCGAATGAAATTAGAAGATGCCGCAGAGGGATACCGCATTTTTAATGAAAGAGAAGAGGACTGCCGTAAGGTCATTCTGCTTCCTTAATACGCTCTCTTATAATTTAGTCTTAAGCCTCTTAGTAAAAGGGGCTTTTTTATTTTCAAGATGCACAATTTTTAGTGCAGATTTTCATTTTTGAACTTAAACCGCACCCAAACAGCTCAAGTTTAGTATTACTTTTAACCAAAACCGTAATACTAAGCTGGCATGTCCTTTGCATAGTCATAACCAATCAAAAGTGATCTAGGGTTCCGATACTTACAGTATGTCTGGACCGAGAGTTCACGGTTCCTAGCGAACTACACGGAGGGATAAAAGCCCGGGAGGAAGTCTAAAACTATCCGACAGGAGTAGCTATGAACACTGCAAGTTATCATAACAATCAGGCGATTTGGACCGAACTTTTACCCGGAGGACACCACTGGTCGGGTCGAATTCAAAAAGGAACCATTCTTAGATTTACATCGCTTGGCGCTCAGGCAAATGTTTCTTTATTTTGTGTAAATGCTGCCGATGTGCTTGAACGTTTTAACATGCCTGACAGTTTAAAAGGGCAACACACCGCCTATTTAAAAGCATCCAATGTGCTCTATTCAGACCTTGGCCGTGTCATGGCTTCCATTGTTCATGATGACCATGGTTGGAACGATGCACTTTGTGGCCCAAGCCGACCTGAGCAAATTGAAAAGCAATTTGGTGCGCGCACATTTCAAGATGCCCGCAATGATATGTACCAAAACGGCTTGGACAGCTTACTCATTGAAATGTGTAAATACGGACTTGCCAGCCAAGACCTGAGCGCCGCCGTTAACCTATTTTCTAAAGTTGCACCAGATGAAAACGGCGCTTTGTCTTATGTCAGTTCTGACAATACCGATCAAAGCATTGAACTGCGCTTTGAAATGGACTGTTTGCTATTTTTATCTGCTGCACCGCATGGTTTAGACACCAGCCCAATCTATCAACCTGCTGATATTCAACTCAGTCTATTTAAAGCCAACTCTCTAACAGATAGCGATATTTGTCGCGATGCATGTTCGCAAAATCAGCGTGCCTTTCAAAACACAGCCCGCTACTACGCGCTTAGCAATATTTAAATCAGGAGAAGCATCATGACAGTTTTACAATCATTTGAAAAAGCAGTTTTAAATGAAGTTTGTCCTGCGGGTGAAGCGTGGATGTGCGAGGTTAAAAAGGGCCAATATTTTCGAATTATTGACCTTGAGGGAAACCAAGCGGTCGATACTTTGTTTATGAGTGCTGAAAACCCGACTGAGCGTTATAGCGCAATGGACACTTTGGCTATCAACCAACAAATCTATTTAGAAAAGGGCACCAAGCTCTATAGTAACTTTGGTCGTCCAATTGCCGTTATTCATGATGATAACTGTGGTCGCCATGACACCATTGGCGGTGCCTGTTCTTGTGAAAGTAATACGGTTCGCTATGCACATGAAACGTATCCTATGCATAGTTGCCGTAACAACTTTATGTATGCCTTGGCAAAACACCCGATTGCAAAAAAGCATGGCTTAAATGTCCGTCACATCGGTCCAAACATTAACTTTTTTATGAATGTGCCTGTGACACCAGACGGTCAGCTTAAATTTGATGACGGAATTTCAGCGCCGGGGAAATATGTCGAAGTTCGGGCAGAAATAGATTTGATTGTTTTAATTTCCAATTGTCCACAGCTCAATAACCCATGTAATGCCTACAACCCAACCAAAATTCAATTGGTTGTCCGCGAAGCGGAAGGGGTATAAGCATGTTTAAAAAAGTTCTGATTGCCAACCGCGGTGCAATTGCTTGTCGCGTCATTCGCACCCTTAAAAAACTCGGGATTGCTTCGGTTGCGGTTTATTCTGAAGCCGATCGTGATTCTTTACACGTGACTTTGGCCGATGAAGCTTTTCTGATTGGTCCTGCGCCTGCGCATCAAAGTTATTTAAATATTGAAAAGATTCTTGAAGTAGCAAAACAGTCGGGAGCAGAAGCCATTCATCCCGGTTATGGTTTTTTGTCTGAAAATGCCGAGTTTTGTGATTTGTGCGAAAGCCAAGGCATTGCTTTTATTGGGCCGACTTCAAGCCAAATGCTCGATTTTGGTTTAAAACATACTGCACGTGAGCTAGCTATTAAAAGCAATGTACCTTTACTTCCGGGTAGTTCACTACTTGTTGATGAAGCTGAAGCCTTAACTGAAGCTGCTCGTATTGGTTATCCAGTTATGCTTAAAAGTACCGCGGGTGGCGGTGGTATTGGCATGCGTCTGGTCTGGAATGAAACTGAATTAAAAGATGCCTACCAAACAGTGTCTTATTTAGCGCAGGTCAATTTTAAAGATGCAGGGTTGTATTTAGAAAAATTTGTACAACATGCGCGCCACATCGAAGTGCAAATTTTTGGTGATGGGCAAGGACAAGTTTTAGCGTTGGGTGAGCGTGATTGTTCGGTGCAACGCCGTAATCAAAAGGTGATTGAAGAAACACCTGCGCCACACCTAAATGAACAGCAACGTGACTACCTACAAAAAGTTGCGATTCAACTCATGCAGTCGGTGAACTACCGCTCGGCAGGCACGGTTGAGTTTGTCATGGACACTGAAACCCAAGAATTTTATTTCTTAGAGGTTAACACGCGTTTGCAAGTTGAACATGGCGTGACCGAGCAAGTATTTGGTGTCGATTTAGTTGAATGGATGGTTACTTTGGCAAGCGGTGATTGGTCAGCACCCATTGAACAGTTAGAGCCAAAAGGACATTCCATTCAGGTTCGTCTTTATGCCGAAGATCCGATTAAACAGTTCCAACCAAGTGCAGGCTTACTCACGCATGTTAAATTTGACCCGCAAACCCGAGTCGAAACATGGGTAGAAACGGGTTCAACGGTGTCGTCTTTTTATGACCCAATGATTGCCAAAATCATTGTGACTGCTGCAACACGGGACCAAGCTATACAGGCAATGAGAGCCAGTCTTGCCGACACACAAGTGGCAGGCATTGAAACCAATCTGGAATATTTGCAAAATATTATTGCTTGCGATGTGTTTGCTTTAGGTACCCAAACCACTCGTTTTTTAAATACTTTTGACTGGAAAACTCAAAAAATTGAGGTGTTGCAGGCTGGTATTCAAACCGCCATTCAAGACGTAACAGGTCGATTAGGTTATTGGGATGTCGGCGTACCGCCATCTGGTGCGATCGATCCGCTCAGTTTAACTGTGGCAAACCAGCTTTTGGCCAATGAACCAAATACCGCAGGGCTTGAATGTACCTTACAAGGGCCAACTTTAAAGTTTCACTGCAACAGCCAAATCGTGATTACAGGCGGTGATATGCCTTCAAAACTTGATGGCGAACTTGTGCCGATGTGGCAAACCATTAACGTAAAAAAAGGCCAAGTTTTAAAATGTGGGCTTATCCGTTCAGGTTGCCGTAGCTATATTGGTGTTAAAGGTGGTTTCGATGTTCCTGACTATTTAGGCTCGCAAGCAACTTTTACTTTGGGGCAATTTGGTGGGCATGCAGGCCGTAATTTATTAATTGGCGATATGCTGCCGATTACTGAATATTCCGCTCAATCGACTACAGCCTTAGCTCAAGCGCAAATTCCTAGCTTTACCCAAAACTGGGAAATCGCAGTGATGTATGGTCCACATGGCGCACCAGATTTTTTCACCAAGCAAGATATCGATACCTTCTTTGCCAACGAGTTTGAAATTCACTATAACTCAAGCCGCACAGGCATTCGCTTAATTGGACCAAAACCTGAGTGGGCACGTGAAGATGGCGGTGAGGCAGGCTTACATCCATCCAATATTCACGACAACGCTTATGCCATTGGGGCAATTGATTTTACGGGCGATATGCCGATTATTCTGGGGCCAGATGGTCCGAGCTTAGGCGGCTTTGTTTGTCCTGCGGTAGTCATTCATTCCGAGCTTTGGAAAATCGGACAGCTAAAAGCAGGCGATAAGGTCAAATTTGTACCCGTGAGTTATGCGCAAGCAAAAGCACTTGATCAAAAATATCATCAAAGTTTAACCGCGACTGATACAACTCAGATTAATTTTAATCCAGCTATTCAAGCAGAACCTGACACTTTAAAAGATGCCGTTTTAGCAACTTTAGACAGTGAAGCTGACTTACCAAGCGTGACCTATCGACCAGCAGGAAATAGCTATTTGTTGGTGGAATATGGCGAGTTAGTACTTGATCTAAACTTACGTTTCCGTATTCATGCACTCATGCAATGGGTCAAAGATCAAAACATTCAGGGTATTATTGACTTAACACCGGGTATTCGTTCACTACAAATTCATTTTGATTCAATTCAACTCGATCAACGTGAACTTTTACAGAAACTTCAACAGGCAGAAGCCGAGTTACCTGGCATTCAAAATATGCAGGTGTCTTCACGGACTGTCTATTTACCTTTGGCTTGGGAAGATTCACAAACTCAACTTGCCACCGAGCGCTATACGCAAATTGTTCGCCCAGATGCGCCGTGGTGCCCAGATAACGTCGAGTTTATACGCCGTATTAATGGTTTAGCTTCAAAGCAAGCGGTTAAAGATGTGGTCTATAGTGCAAACTATTTGGTGATGGGTTTAGGCGATGTGTATTTAGGTGCACCCGTTGCAACGCCACTCGACCCACGCCAACGTTTAGTTACCACAAAATATAATCCGGCACGAACTTGGACACCTGAAAATGCGGTCGGCATTGGCGGGGCGTATATGTGTGTGTACGGTATGGAAGGACCGGGTGGCTACCAGTTTGTTGGCCGTACCACCCAAATGTGGAGCCGTTACCGTAAAAATGCCGACTTCGAAGATGGCAAACCGTGGTTATTACGCTTTTTTGATCAAGTGAAGTTTTATGAAGTTTCGGAGGCTGAACTTCTGCAAATGCGTGAAGACTTTAAGGCGGGTCGACTACAACTTCGCATTGAAGATGGTGTACTCAACTTAAAAGAATACAACGCGTTTTTAAAAATACATCAAGACAGCATTCAAGCTTTTAAAGATACACAGCAAGCTAACTTTGAGGCTGAACGCCGCCGTTGGCACGAAGCGGGCTTGCAAGAATATATCTCTGAAAGCCTTGATGCGGTTGATGAAGGCGAAACCGTGGTTATTCCTGAAGGGGGCTGTGCAGTCGAATCGCACATGCCGGGTTCAATCTGGAAAATCGAATGTGCATCGGGGGATATTGTTGAAGAAGGTGCAACCCTTGCAGTAATTGAAGCAATGAAAATTGAAATTCCAATTATTGCGCCCGAACGCATGAAAGTAGAAACCATTACCATTGAAAAAGGGCAAACCGTAAAAACGGGGCAAGTGCTATTTACCTTGGCACCTCTGGCCTAAATTAAAAAGAGAGCATCAATATCGATGCTCTCTTTAAATCTTATGCTTCAGATAAATGCTTTAATACTTTATGACCATGTTCAACCGCTTCTAATTTAATTTTCGACTCTGGGTTACCTGATAAAGGCGAAACGTCATAAAGCAAGTAAGTTGCGCTTAACTGCATTTGCGTATATTGAATTGAATGTTGAACCGCCTTTAAAAAGCTATCGATTAAGTTTTCTTGGTCGTTCACCATGTTCGCTTCTTTTTGCCCGACCGTCATACTAATAATGACTTTTTTATCTTTTAATTTATCGCCCTGAGAGCCATAAGCAAACTGATAAGTAAAAACTTCATCAAACCATAACTTCAAAATTGCCGGCATATTAAACCAGAACATTGGATATTGCAGGATGATCGTGTCGTGGCGTAATAAGGCTTCTTGTTCAGCACTGACGTCAATTTTATAGTCTGGATAAAGCTGAAAAATATCTCGGACTTCGAGGTCCGGATAGGTTTTTATAAGTTCATTCACTATCGTTTTATTTGCAATTGATTGAGTGTAGTAGGGATGGGCCAAAATAAGTAAAGCCATAATAATGCCTTGTAGCTATAAAAATCATAGTCACTATAATTTTTATAGTATTGGCGTACAATAACTATCAAAGTTGATAGGTGGCGTTAAAAATGGCAAATACTGAAAATAAATGTGAAATCACTATGAATGGAAAAACCTATCCATGTCATATCAGTATGGCTATGGATTTGGTGGGTGGGAAATGGAAAGGCGTTATTTTGTATTATCTAAAAGATGGGCCAAAACGTTTTAATGAAATCAATCAATTAATGCCAACCATCACAGAAATGACCTTAAGCCTGCAACTTAAACAATTAGAGCAAAGTGGTTTAATCTCCAGAACCGTTTATGGTGAAAAAGCACCGATTAAAGTGGTCTATGAAATGACTGAATTAGGTCAATCTTTTAAACCTGTTTTAGAGTCTTTATCGGTATGGGCACATACGATGATTGGTCAGTCATAAGATGAAAAAGTAACTTTTTAAAAATATAAATATTAGCCCCATCCCTGTGCATGGGCTTTTTTTTGCCCAAAAATCACTCATAAATCTATGTCCAATCCATCAAAACACACTTAAAAACTGGCACATTTTCTGCATCTCTTATCAGTAATACAAAAACTGAATTTGGTAATACCAAGCTAGAGGTGTGATATGAACGATGTAAAACCTGTGGTTCAACCAAAGCCAACTTTAAAAGCCTTTTTAGTCGAATTGCTCAGCGTACGTGCAGGCGTATATATCAAGCAAAACAATCAGCCGCCTAAAACAAAAGGATAAGACTGTGGCAAAACAAAAGCTTGCTCGAATCAGTATTACCGTACCTGAAACGACCCTCAACGCGCTCGACCAAAAAATTGTCGAGCAGAACTATGAAAGTCGCTCACAAGCCATTGTCGACATGATTAATAAACACCTGATTGCAGAGCAAGCACAGGCCAATGAAGTCATGGTGGGCACATTAACGCTACTTTATGACGCTAGCCAAATGACCTTACGCAATCAATTGGTCGATTTACAACAACAGTTTTTAGTACAGGTGATTAGTTCACTTCATATTCAGCTCGACCAACAAAAGATATTGCAAGTCATGTTAATGCAGGGCGCGAGTTCTGAGCTTAGACAAATTAGCCAGCAATTTATTGTGCTGAAAGGGGTGATCAAAGGACATCTAGAACTGATGGATGCCGTCATGCCGCCTATACAGCAAAATGACTAAATGAGGAGTAGCGTGTTGAAAAATTTATGGACCATCCAAGACTGGAAAACAGCATATCAAAATGGGCAAATCCATCTTAAGGATCTGATTGGCTATGTGGCAGAAATTAAAAATGATGATCATGCATGGATTGAAATAGCCTCGAGCGAGCAGATTCAGGCACAAATTGATGTTTTAAAAGACCAGAATATTGCTGACTTACCACTATACGGTGTGCCCTTTGCAGTCAAAGACAATATTGATGTCGCTGGCTTTCATACCACTGCTGCCTGTAAAGAAGTTCAATATTTAGCGACCCAAGACGCTGCCGTAGTTGCCAAGCTAAAAAAAGCAGGGGCGATTGTGATTGGTAAAACTAACCTTGATCAGTTTGCAACGGGGCTGGTTGGCGTTCGCTCACCCTATGGTGCAGTAAAAAATAGTTTTAACCCTGAATATATTAGCGGTGGGTCAAGCTCTGGTTCGTCAGTGGTGGTTGCCAATGGTATTGTGCCTTTTAGTTTGGGGACAGACACGGCGGGGTCAGGGCGTGTTCCTGCGGGCCATAACAATATTGTGGGTCTTAAGCCGACAAAGGGCTGGTTTTCTACCACAGGTTTAATCCCTGCATGTCGAACCATTGATGTCATTTCTATTTTTGCGCTGCATATTGATGATGCGTGGACTGTTGCCAATTTAATGCAGGGCTACGATGAAACGGATGAATATTCACGAGTACATCCAGCCAATGTACCGACTCAATTTTCTAAACGAAAAATAGCTATTCCAGCTCAGCTTGAGTTTTATGGTGATGCTGAATCTAAAAAAGCTTTTTTAGTTGCAGTCGAGCGCGTAAAAAAACTGGGTTATGAAATTGAGAGTATTGATTTCAGTGCATTTAATGAGCTTGCTGCCGCACTGTATAACGATGCATGGGTGGCAGAAAGAACAGTCGCCGTTGAACGCATGACCACACGTGAAAAGGCTCATCCAGTCATTGCTCAAATTATTGCGCAGGCAGATAAATTCAAGGCAACAGCTGCACTTCAAGCCGAATATAACCGTGCCGTTCTGGCTCGAAAAATTAATTTGGCATTACAACCTTTTGATGCATTGATGGTTCCGACAGCACCAACCATTTATACCATTGCCGAAGTTGAAGCTGACCCGTTGACTAAAAATGCACACATGGGGGCATATACCAACTTTGTCAATTTTGCTGATCTTTCGGCTTTAGCTTTACCTAACGTACTCCGTGAAGACGGCCTACCAAGCGGCGTAACCTTTATTGCACCAGCTTGGCACGATCAGGCACTCGTCAATTTTGCGCAGCTTTGGCAAGCCGAAACATCGCTGAGTCTGGGTAAATCAACTCAGCATTATCAAAAAAGTCTAGAAATCCAATCGAATCATTCAGTGCAGCTTGCTGTAGTGGGAGCACACTTAACAGGCATGCCACTTAATTTTCAGCTCACTAGCCGTAATGCCACTTTGCTCAAGAAAACTCAGACGGCAGATGCTTATAAACTCTTTGCTTTAAAAAATACCACGCCACCAAAACCAGGGCTGCAATGTGATGCAGCAGGTACATCTATTGAAGTCGAAGTGTGGGATGTTCCTTTAGCAAATTTTGGAGCCATTGTGGCTGAAGTGCCTGCACCACTTGGTATTGGGAACCTGAAACTAAAAGATGGAACATGGGTCAAAGGCTTTATTTGTGAAGCGTATGCCATTCAAGATGCAATCGATATTAGCCATTTTGGAGGCTGGCGAGTCTATATACAGTCACTCAATCAAACCGCTCAAAGTGTTGTTAGTAAAAATGTTGGGGAAGTTTCTATATGATTAAAAAAGCGTTTTTATCCGTATCTATTTTATCGGCAGTTGTATTGGGTGGGTGTGACAATACCGCTAAAGTGCCCGAGGCTAAACAAGACGCTCAGGCATCCACAAATACAAAACCAATTACGATTGGATATAGTGATTGGCCGGGCTGGGTGGCTTGGCAAGTGGCTATTGAAAAAGGTTGGTTAAAAGAAGCAGGCTTAAATGTAGAGTTTAAGTGGTTTGATTATTCAGCTTCGCTTTCGGCCTTTTCGGCAAATCAGCTCGATGCTGTGTTGGTCACCAATGGCGATAACTTGGTAACAGCTTCGGGCGGTACGCAAGGCATGATGATCATGGCAACAGATTATTCTGCGGGCAATGATGTCATTATTGCAAAAGAGGGCATTAATACCATTCAAGATTTAAAAGGAAAATCAATCGGTGTTGAAAAAGGCTTGGTTGATCATCTTTTGTTAGCAACAGCTTTAACCGACCATAACATTAAAGCGAATGAGGTGAAGCTAGTAAACTCAGCCACTAACCAATTACCCCAAGTGTTTAATAGCCCAGATATTTCCGCGATTGCTGTTTGGCAACCTGTTGCAGGTCAGGCATTAAAAGCAGTGGCAGGCTCTAAAAATATCTATACCTCTAAAGATAAGCCAGGTTTAATTTACGACACCTTAACAGTCAACATGAGCCATTTAACAGCTCATCAAGAGGAATGGAAAAAAGTTATTCAGGTGTGGGATAAAACAGTTAAATATATTAATGACCCTGCAACTCATGCCGATGCGGTTAAAATTATGGCAAATCGTTCAGGGGTTGACCCAAAACAATATGAGTTGATGGTTAGCGGTACGCATTTATTAGATATCAATGCCAATAAAAAAGTATTTACTAAATCTGAAGGCTTTGACTCGATTTATGGCTCTAGCTATCACGTCAATAAATTTAACGTTGAAAACGGTATTTATAAAACTGAACAAAATGTAGATGGGCTGATTTATCCAACACTCATAGAACAACTTAAATAAACCCAATCAATAAAAAAGCCCAAGATGAACTTGGGCTTTTTAATGTCTTTCTTATTTTTCTGTACTGACCTGAGTCATACGCGGTATTTTCGGCAAGTCTTGTAAAGCTGGGTCAAGCTCATCTTCTTCGGCGTGAACTAAATAATCTACCCGTGAACGCAGCTGTTTAAACTCAGGGGTGCTCATTAAGTCGAGTGAGCGTGGACGCGGCAAATTAACTTCAATAATTTCCTTAATTTCACCGGGGTTGGCTTTGAGTGCCACAATTCGGTCTGCCAGTAAAATAGCTTCATCCATGTCATGGGTGACAAAAATAATGGTGATATCAATGTTTTGCCATAAATCCATCAAGTGCTTTTGCATTTTTTGACGGGTGTGTGGGTCGAGTGCACCAAAAGGTTCATCCATGAGTAAAATTTTAGGTTGATTAACCAAAGCTCTAGCTATCGCAACACGCTGTTTCATGCCACCAGAAAGTTGGTGTGGATACTGATTTTCATATTTTTCTAAACCAATAATATTGATCCATTCACGTGCTTGAGTTTCGGCTGTCATTTGACTAGCGCCGCGCATTTGCGGACCAAACATCACGTTTTCTTTTACAGTTTTCCACGGAAAAAGGGTATAGCCCTGAAACACCATGCCTCGTTCAGGACATGGGCCTGTAATGCATTCGCCGTCTACTAAAACTTCTCCACTATGGTACGGATCTAAACCTGCAATAACACGGCTTAATGTCGATTTGCCGCAGCCAGAAGGGCCAATCACACAAATAAATTCTCTTTTATGGATTTTTAAATCGAGCTTATTTAAAACAGTGCGTTCGCTTTGACCATGCTTAAAGACTTGGCTCAGTTGTTTGGCTTCTAAAATCACAGGACGTTCATAAATTTTTTGAAAGTATTCATGCGCGTTAAATGTTGAATCGTTCATTATTTTGCTCCTACTTTCCAAGTGAACATCCGCTCACCTAACTTCATTAATACCCAATCACAGACCAGACCAATCACCCCAATAATCAAAATAGCTGCATAGACATTGTCAAAGTTTTGATAGCGAGCCTGTTGGGTAATAAACCACGTAATACCTGAGGTCGTACCAATCAACTCTGAAACAATTAAGTAGGTCCAAGCCCAGCCGAGTAACACACGTAAATCACGGTAAATATCAGGTAGAGCAGCAGGAATCACCACATGAAATAAACTTTTGAGCTTATTGGTGCCAAGCGTATAGCCAGCTTCAATTAAGCTTCGATCTACCATTCGGGTGGTATTGGCAATAATTAGAATTTGTTGAAATAGCGTACCAATCACAATAATAGCAATTTTAGGTGCGTCATTAATCCCTAAAATTGCTACAGCAAGTGCGCCAAAGGCGGGAGCTGGTAAGTAACGAAAAAACTCAACAAAAGGTTCTGTTAACAAGGATATTCGCTTAGAAAAACCACACAAAATACCCAGTGGAATCCCAATCAGGGAAGAGATAAAAAAGGCTGAAAATACCAGTTTAATACTGTGCCATAAACTTTGGTGAAACCACGGCGAATCAGGTTGTTCTGGTGGCGTGGTAAAGGCGGTGACCAAAGCCTTAGCGACTTCATGGGGAGCTGGTAAATAAATCGGATTGACCAAAATACCTTGTGGTGGTGCAGAATTTCGATTGACTGCATTTTGTGCTTCGAGATAGAACACATTTTTATCAATGCGACTTCCTACTTGTAAGTAAGAAACACTTCCCGAACTCGTGATTTGTACTTGAGGATGCCAAACAAAAGGTAAGTAACTGATTGCGCACCAAAGACATATTGGAATAACGAAAGAACAAATACTGAAAATCAGCTTATTCTTTCGCGTAAATTCCTTTGCAACATAACCCATATTGAGAGCTCCCCATTTTGATCAGTATTACGATTTTCATAAAACGTAATATTGTTAAGCAAAATAGGTGCCATCTTTGATGGTGCTTAAGATGAGTTAAGAAGATGAGGGAACTAAAGTTTCATGTAAATAGACCCAATAACATTTTTCACCTTCTACTTTAATGCAGGCCGTTGAAGTACGTACTGTCTCCGTTTCATCAGTTTGCTGATGTTCCTGATATTGCACCCAACAATAATTTTCAAATTCGTATAAAGCTGTACTCTTAATAATGTCGATTTTTAAAGAGGGTTTCTTGCCCATATTTTGGCTGAATAAACTCTTCACTTCAGTTAAACCAATGCTCTGACCTTGAACGGTGACCATCATAAAATTTTGATCAAAGCTATCTAAAAGTGGGTTAAGATTTTGTTCTGCATTTTGGCCTGTAAATACATTTTCGATCAACACATGCAAGTCAATTACACTTTGAATGGCTCGATCCATTTGATTAGACATGATTTTTCTCCTTTAAAATGGGAATTAATGAAATGATGCAGAGTAGAGCTGCAATTAAAAAAGTATGTTGATAACGGATTATGCCGTTTGAAGAAGACATCAAGTTATATATTGAAATAAGAACAACCGTGCCGACACTAAATGAAATTTGCCGATTAATATTCCAGAGTACACTTCCTTGCAATAAATCTTTTCCAGTGAAATCAATCAATGAACTAATTTGGGCAATATTGGCACTTAGTCCGCCTCCCATTCCCATCAATAAATAAGCGAAAATTAAAAGGCTGAATTGATTGCTATTTGAAATATAAACTAAAAAGAAAATACCAAGACTATGCAATATAATTCCAATGATAAGTAAATATTTTTTACCTAGTTTTTGGTAGAGCAGTCCGCCGTTGACCATCGCCACCAATGCACCGGCTGCATAGAGCAACATAAATAAGCCGGTTTGTTTTGCATTAAAGCCAAAGTTGATCTGTAAATTAAAAATATTGAGTAAATTAACGCCTGTAAAAATACCGGGAACAGCGTAATAAATAATAAATGCATTGCGTAAATTTTTATTTTTTAATAATTGTAGGTTGAGAACTGGATGATCGGTTTTCTTTGCATGATGAAGATAAAAAGTAAGCATTCCGACCGAAATTAGAAAACTGCCTATAGCCAACGTGGCATTATGATAATCCCCATAAAACGAAAAGGAGAGTAATAAAGATAAAAGGCTTATATTAAAAATAAGTAAGCCCCAAATATCAGGTTTTACGCTAGGTATATTCTCTGTTTTTTTAATCCATAACCATGCTAAAGCCGAAGCAATTAAAGAAAAGGGAAGATTTGAAAAAAATACCCATCGCCAGTTTAATGAATCAATAATCGCTCCACCAATCGCTGGTGAAAATGCAGGGGCAATAAGCGCAATTGCCATAATCATTGTAGAAATGCGTTGGCGTTCTTGGTTTGGGAATAAGGCATATACCAGTGCTTGACCGACTGGAATTAATAAACCACCTGCTATACCTTGAATAAATCGCCAAAAAATTAAGCTATAAATCGATTCACTTGAGCCAATAAGCCAGATGCTTAAAGAAAATAGAAGCATTGAATAAGACAATAACTTTTGGTTCCCAAGTTTGCCGGCTAACCATAAACTCATGGGCATAATTAAAATGAGGCCGAGAATATAAGCATTTGTTACCCAAGCGACCATGGATTGGCTAACTGAAAATGATGCTGCAATATTGGGTAATGCGATTGCTGACATAAAAATATTAATGCAATCAATAAAGAACCCAAGTAAAAACACCGTTGCTATTTTATATCGATAAGACATACCTACCTCCGAGCAGGCAGGGTAAGATCCAGCACTTTTATTGTCGATGCAGGCGAAGTAAAATCATTGTTTAATAATTTCAAACAATCGGCTAAATTGTGCAAAAAAATCTTAAGCAAATTACCAGTTTTTTACAGGTCGTTGATTCTGGATCATTTACTAAGGCTGCTGAAATTTTAGGCTTAAGCCGATCAATGGTAAGTATTGATATAAAACAATTAGAAAAGCAGTTAAATACAAGCCTTTTAATTCGTAACACCCGCAACATTGCATTGACGGAAATCGGTCAACAGTTTTATGAAGATTTTAAGCAAATTCAACTTCATATTGCTGAGGCTTTGGAACTTAGTCAGCATTTAGGAACAAGTATTACAGGCACTTTACGGTTTTCGTCAACTAATGAGTTTGGACAGCGTTTTATTCTGCCATTGCTTCCTGAGTTTTGTCGACTTTATCCACATTTACGTTTACAGTACTCGTTTAATTCATCTCTCGATGATTTAGTGACTGAAAAATTAGATCTAGTTATTCGGCTAGGAAATTTAAAAAACTCCTCTCTAAAAACTCGAAAAATCGGAGAATATCCAATTTATCTTGTGGCTACTCCGCAGTTTATAAAAGACCATCCTATAGAAAATATATCCGATTTAGCGGCTGTTCCTTGGATTGGCCATACCTTATTAAATTGGCAAGATTCACAATATATTTTGCAAAACAGTTTAGGGGAGCAATATTCATTACCATTTATTCGAAGTCAGTATGAATCAAACTCGGTTACTGCAATTCACCAAATGGTTCTATCTTCTTTAGGAGTTGCTATTTGTCCAGCATGGTTAGTTGATGAAGATATTCAACAAAATCGCTTAATTCGATTATTACCAGATTTTTCTTTGCCATTACAAAATATTCAATTGCTTTACCCGAATACTTCTAATTTATCAGCCAAAACTCGTGCTTTTATAGATTTTTTAGTAAGTCGTCTTTCTTTTTAGATAAACTAAAAATTATGTAAGTTATGGAAGCTAAACTATTTTATATAAATAGACAATTCTGTCTGTTTTTTATAAAATAACGGCGATTATGACTCAGTTTTTATAATAATGATGTCCCATAAAATATTTCAAATTTTAGATAGTTTAGGTTTGGTCGCACAGAATCGCGTACTTCATGTGCAATTTTCCAACCCATCATTAAACAATCAAGTCTTCTTACAACGTATTGAAGGCGAGCATACGCTCAACCAAGGTAGCGTTGCTGAATTACTTTGTCTGTCGACGAACGCGCATATTGCATTAAAACAATTTATTGGCTGTCAGGTGGCCATCGATCAGGTGACGGACACAGGTCAATTTTTTAGAACCACGGGCATTATTACCGAAGCAAGCCAGGGGCAAAGCGACGGCTCACTCACCATTTATAACTTAACTTTAAAAGATCCAACTGCACTTTGGCATAAACGTCGTAACAGCCGCGTGTTTATGAACAAAAACGTACGCGATATTAGCGAAATTCTGTTTAAAGAATGGCAGGGTAAAAGCTCACTGTTTGCTTCAGGTCTAACGCTCGACACGGCAGGGTTAACTAGGGACTACGATGTGCGTCCATTTGTGATGCAGTCAAACGAAAGCGATTATGACTTTTTAACCCGTTTGTGGCGTAGCGAAGGTATTAACTGGCTGGCCGATGAATCACAACTTTTTGTCACCGACCCGAATGCTTCTATTCAGCCACAAGTCTTGCGTTTAATTGACGATAACCAACACTATCAAGCGCTTGACCGTCGTAGCCTACGCTATCAACGCAGCAGTGCCACAGAACAGTTCGATACCATTACCCAAGTTAAAGCTGAGCGCCGCTTACAGCCGACGTCTGTACATGTGCAACGCTGGCAAGCCGATGTCCTGCAACAAGAAGAGGGTAGTGGCAGCGTACAAGGCACACAAAAGCACAGCGAACACTATGACAATGCCAGCTTAAACCTTGAAGATGCATGGCACGTCAGCCCCGCTTGGATGCAGGACTTAAAAGGCGAAGACCAAGCCACTGCTTCAGGCAATAGCCAGATTGAACAGTTCAATCAGAACATCAATGCTTACCATCACCTGACTTCTAAACAGTTTACCGTTGCTGGTAACGTCCGTGATGCACAGGTCGGTTACTGGTTTGAGCTGAATGACCACCCTGAACTTGAGCGCCACGACAGTGCTGATAAAGAGTTTTTAATCTTAAGCAAACACTACTATAACCAGAATAATTTACCGAAAGAATTACAACAGCAACTTGAGCGCTTGTTGCCAAAGGATAAGCTCAAGGCAGCCCAACTCGACAGTCAAAACCCTGAGCAGCGCCACTTTGCTGAGCTGAACGTGGTTCGACGCAATATTAAAGCTGTCCCTGAATATAACCCGCTAGAGCACCGACCAGCGGCTTACCCACAGCGCGCTAAAGTCGTAGGGTTAGAAGGCGAAAGCATTCATGTCGACCAGTGGGGGCGCATAAAAGTCCGTTTCCTGTTTACCCGAACTGATGACCATAGTCATGACGGTGGAGCGGGAAGTAACGACAATGACACCGACTCTGCTTGGGTCGATGTACTCACTCCGTGGGCAGGTGCAGGTTATGGAGCACGCTTCTTGCCACGTGTCGGTGAGATCGTGGTGATTGACTTCTTTGACGGCAATGTTGACCGCCCGTTTGTGGTGGGCCGCATTCACGAAGGCGAACGTCACCCAACGCAATTCGACCAGAAAGGCCAATTACCTGACACTAAAAAACTCAGCGGCATCCGCTCAGAAGAAGTCGATGGCAAAGGTTTTAACCAGTTACGTTTTGATGACACCACAGGGCAAATCAGTGCCCAACTGCAAAGTAGCCATGCAGCAAGCCAATTAAACCTCGGTAACTTAAGCCATCCAAAAGATAAGGCGGAAAGTGAAGGCCGAGGTGAGGGTTTTGAACTTAGAACAGACCAGTGGGGTGCAGTTCGAGCAGGCAGTGGCTTACTCGTTAGTACCCATAAACAGGACCAAGCCCAAGGCGTACATCTTGATGCAAATGAGGCCAAACAACAAATAGAAGGCAGCCTCAACAATGCCAAGGCACTCAGTGAAGTTGCTAAAAATCAGCAAACTGATCCATTGGAAGTTCTTGAGAACTTAAAAACGTTCATAGAACAAATTGAAGAAAAAGATCAAGACAAAGCTGCCGCTTTTAAGCAAGCCTTGATGATATTAACTGCACCTAACAGTATTGCTCTAGCCAGTAATGAAGACATTCACCTCAGCGCAGATGCTCAGTTAAGTCAAACTGCTGGTGATTGCATTAACCTGACCACTCAAAAGAACCTGATTGCGCACGCCCAAAGTAAAATCAGCCTTTTTGCAGCGCAAGAAGGGGCAAGACTGTATGCAGGCAAAGGTAAAGTTGAGATACAAGCGCAAGGCGACGGAGCAGATTTAATTGCACGTAAAGCTGTTCAGATTATTTCAACAGAAGACAAAATTGAAATTAGTGCTTCTAAAGAAATCGTTATCACGGCGGGTGGATCTCAAATCAAGATTAATGGCTCGGGAATTTTCCCTGTCACTGGCGGTAAGTTTGAGGTAAAAGCTGGGCAGCATATGTTTATGGGAGGAGGGAGTGCGAATTTTAGTTCTTCACTACCGCCTCCGCCCAAACGTAGCCCAGGAAATTTAGAGCTCATCCATGATTATGCGCATGGTGAGTTTGTTAAAGGTGGTAGTTATACTGTTGTTGACAACTTAGGAAAAGAAGTCACTGGCAAGTTGGATGATAAGGGATTTGCAAGAGTTTCTGGCTTAGCAACAGGTGCAGTAAAAGTCTTCTTTGAACCAGATCACCGTGATCCTTGGGATGCAGCAAGTGACTTTAAGCGTCCAGTTGAGTGGCCGAATAAGAATGATGCGGATACTGAACAATCAGATTCATTAATTGCACAAATGAGTAAAACAGCCCAGTCCAAGCTTGGTGAATTATCTAAACAATTAACCAATCCTGCGAATATTATGAAAAATATTCAAACTGCACAAAGCATAAAATCTGAAGGGGCAAAGGCTTTAATGCCAATGTTAAAAACAGAGGCGCAGGAATTAGTGACTGATCAAGTGAAAAGCTTTTTACCCATTTCAGAAGTAGGCCAAAAAATAGGGAATAACATTGATCTTGCATCAATTCAAAAAATAAATGACTTAAGCAAATTAAGTTCTGTTGATGGCGGTAGCTTGGTGACTAATGCTCTTCCTCAATATTTGCAAAGCCCTTTTAAAAAGAATTCGTAGAGAAATAAAATGTCTGGAAAAACAGAAGTTGTTAAACCATTATCAGAAGTTGCTATTAAAGAT